>Ga0134123_10001811_pt1 | contig 13933 bp, 6 predicted proteins | sample KB303_FD_96460 | JGI IMG/M metagenome (GOLD analysis project Ga0134123, IMG submission 96460) | Terrestrial soil microbial communities without Nitrogen fertilizer from Kellogg Biological Station, Michigan, USA - KB3-0-3 | ecosystem: Environmental > Terrestrial > Soil > Unclassified ...
CCCAGGCTTCTTCGAGGCCCTGCTCCACGTCTTTCCGGGCTTGCTGGAAGGACTCCAGGGGCGACATGTCGATGTAAGTGATGGAGGACATGAGCTTCTAGAGTGTAGCACCGTGAACCGTCAGGGGAAGCCCCAACAGTTCACGGATACTACACGAATACAGAGACGATGAGAGCGGTCGGAGGGTCGAATCCAGCTTCCTGGCCGGCAGATAGGCGAGAACGACGCTCTCCAGCACCGGAGAAACGCCGATCTGCTGGAGGAGCCAGGAACTGTTGACCGCGAAGGTCGTGGCCCGGTTCTGGGTTCCCAGATCCCGCGCTCTGTCCAGAAAGGGCTCCATCCTGGGCGTCATGGCCGGAACGAAAAACAGGTTCACGCAGGCATCCACCAGGAGATCGCGGAGCTGTTCGCCGCAGAAGTCCAGGCAGATCGGCGTGGCCAGCCGGCCCAGCGGGGTGTCGAGGATCTCCAGGACGGTGCTCTGTTCGATGTCTTCGTAGCCGCCTCTCTCATCGAGGCCGAGGGTCTGGCCGAGGTGGGGAGTCACCTGGGCTCCAGGGAGGTTGTAGGCGGCGCACTTGTCCTGTGTTGAGAGCGGCTCACCACTTCCTCCGAGCACCCGGCAGCGGTTGACCCACCCCTTGCCGGCATCGGCATGGAAGCTCCCGGCCACCACGAGCAGGGGGTGGCGGGAAGGGTTCTGGAGCTTCAGCAGGAGCTGGAGGTGATGGAGGAGGCTCCCATCCAGCGTGAGCTCCGGGAAACAGAGCACGTCGATCTGGTGTGCTGCGCACAGGTGGAGAGTCTCCTGCAGGGCGGCGCGGGCGAGGGCGAGGCAATCGGGAGAGATCTCGGCGAAACGATAGGGGATGCCTCGGCCGCCGCAGCGTGCCGGATCGGAGCGCACGACGTAGCGGAGATCGTCGAAAGGGGACGCCAGGCCGATCCGCAGGTCACCTTGCCGCCGCAGCCGGTGGGCCATCTCTCGCGAGATCGAGGCATCGAGAGGTTGGATGTTGGGTCGCACGGTATGCCGGTCGAGCGGGACGAGATACCACCAGAGCTCCAGGACGTTACGGAGGTCGGATTTCAGGTCGCCCCTGCCGCGGCCGAGGCGTCGCGACTCCGGAACGAGGTCGGCAATGGGAGATTCCGGCGGTGCCAGGAAAAGCGTCGTGCCGCCACCGAGCGCTGGAGGAAGAGAGGCTCTCGCCGCGCGGAAATCTCGCCCTCGTTGGATGTGTACCTTGTCGAGGACGCGGAGGAGGACCGCCGCAAAGACGAGGGCGCGGTCGGCGTCGGCGACGGCCCGAGCCTCCCGGACGAGGAGGGCGAGCCAGTCCGCTTGCCGGCACAGGGGTCCGAGCTGGCCTTGAAGAACGCCCGCCCACCGCTCCCACAGCGGCTCCCGAAGGCAGTTCTGGAGCTCGATCACGTGCCGGCCGCAAAGGCGGTGGAGGAAGGCGTGCACCTCCAGCCGGTTGAGGCCCGGCTCATGGGTCAGGGCTGCCAGAAGCAGGTCGCGGGGAGCGTCGTATCGCATCTTCTTGCCAAAAGCAGAGAAGAGGATTGTAGAGGAGAACGTTCCCGGGGTGGCCTGTCTCCAGCGATGCTCAAGGCTCTCCCAACTCGGCCAGATTGGCGCGGGCCACCTGGTTCTCCGGGTCCTTCTCGAGCACCCGTTCGTAAAGCCTCCGCTTCTCGCGAGGATCTCGTTCAAGCGCCGCATCGAGAAGCAGGGCTTTGAGATGGCCAGGGTCGAGCCGGTACGCCTGCGCGAGACAGCTCCTTGCGTCGTCGTCCTGGCCACAGAGCCAGTAAACAAAGCCGAGGTCGACCCAGGTGCCGGGATCTCCTGGCTCGGCTTCCAGGACTCTCTGGTAGATCGGTATCGACACCTCGGTGTGCGGCGTGAGCTCCTCCGCGATGCTCTTCAACAGCTCGAGGTCTTCTTCCGCCGCGATCTCGGCGCGGAACTGCTCCTCGGAGATCTCACCCGCGAGTCGTCGCTCAGCCTGCGCCCTCAATGTCTCGCCACGATTCATCCTCGTCCTCGATCAGGGAACGAAGGCGGTGTTGATCACCTTCGAGCCATCCGGGTAACCGAACCATCTGATTGTGGTCAGGACCTTCTGCCCTGCCGTGTTCACGATCTCCACCGTTGCCTCGTAGAACGAGCCCGCCGGGTTGGTGCCCTTCGGAGCGACGTTCGACAACTTTCTCACCGCATCGATCAGCATCTGCTTCTGTTGATCCCAGGTCGGGGCCAGGCGGTTGAGATTGTGCTTGGGCACGTTGACGTGAGGATCCTTGACCGTGATGTCGTCACCACCTCCGCCGGAGCTGCTTCCCCCGCTGCCGCCGGAGCCGGAGCCGGTTCCGTTCGCCGACATGAGGACCACCAGTGCAGCCGGAAACGCGGTTGAGCCGATGATCAGGTCAGCTCTCATGATGGCCGCGCTCCCCAGGGACCCGACACCCGAGGCAGCCAGGCTCGGCCCGCCGCCCAAGCCACCCCCGAAGTACGCCAGGAGAGCCCCCAGCGTGTCCATCGCCGCCGCAAATCTCAGCTCGGCCGCCTCTTCCGGTGTCGGCGCGAAGAACGAGCGGAAAAGGTTGATGATGGCGAACGTGATGTTGGTGAGGAAGGAGGCGACGGCAAGCGCCGCCATGGCATTGGACAGGCTCCACTCCAGGCCGGCCGGATCGACGGCGTTGACCGGATTGGCACCCGCGTAGAGATACTTGTGGAGCGTCACCGGCTCGAACGGAAGCCTTTCCAGGGGATCGACGCTGACGAAGCTCCCTGAGCCGGGGTCCATCCATCGTGCCCTGAGAGAATAGAACCCGCTGTTCGGGTCGAGCGGCTCACCGGCGAAGAGATAGGCGTTGGGGTCCTGTCCCTGGTGGCGGAGCAGGCTGCCAAACGCCTCGAATTCATAACGGTCGGTGACGGTGCCGTTGTCATCCGTCAATGCCCGGATGCTGCCGAGGCCGTCGGCGTGGAAATAGCGGGCGCTCAACGCTCCGGGGAGCGTTTGGGGCCTCAGAACCGCCAGGAGGTCGTCGCCACGGACGTAGTAATTGACGAGAGCTCCGGCCGCGTCGGTCTCGGCGACCGTCTGGGACAGGATGGGTGCGGAAACGATCGAGGACAGGCGGTGCAGCGGATCGACGAGGTACTCGGTGATCTGTGGAGGTCCTGTCGTGGGAGTGATCTCGGTCCGGACCCTGTTGCCGTCCGCATCATAGGCATGCACGACCACTGTGCCGTCGGCAAGTTGGACCCCGATCAGCCGGTTCTCGAAATCCCAGGTATAGGTGGCCCCGCCTTCGCCCGATTTGCCCGTCCGGTTCCCGTTCGCATCCCAGTCGTAGTCCGTCGCATTCTCGGCCAGCAGCCGGTCCCGATTGTCGTAAGTGTAGTCGATCGTTGCCGTGGCCCCGGCGGCCGAGCGCTCCTGCCGCAGGCGGTTTCCCACCGGATCATATGTGAAGGTGTTTTGGTGCTCATTGATGCCGGAGCGGCTCACCGTTTCCTGCGTGAGGCGATAGAGCGGGTCGTAGGCATACGACCGTACGGTCCCGTCGTGCTCCTCGACGCGGGTGCGGTTTCCCGCCGGCCCCAGCGTGTACCTGTAGGACTGGATCACCCCGGCCACGGTATGCGCAGAGGAGAGGGTCTGCAGCCGGTTCAGAGCATCGTAGCTGTAGCTGGTCACCGTGCCGTTCGGATAGGAGACGCTGGCCCGGTTCCCATTTGCGTCGTAGGTGTGGGTATAGACCTTTCCCGCCGGATCCCTGACTGTTTCCAGCCGGTTGAGCTTGTCGTATGAATATTGAGTTGCGAGCGTCACACCACCGAGGGCTGCCGTCACCGACGTCCGGTTGCCCTGCTCGTCATACGTGACAAGAAGCTGGCGGCTATCGGGATAGGTGAGGGCCGTGAGGCGGTCTCTGGCGTCGTAGGCGTAGGTCGTGGTACCCCGGCGGTCCACGACGGTCTCCCGTTGACCCGTGGGTGTGTAGGTGAAGTTGACGGAGCTGCCGTCCGGGTAGGAACGGGAGAGGATGCGGTCGTTCGGGTCGTAGGAATAGGTCGTTGTCGCACCGTTGAAATCGGTCCGGCGGATTCGATTGCCTACCTGATCATAGGCAAAAGTCTCGAACGTGCCGTCGGGCAGAAGCCGCTTCGTCTGCCTGCCGAGCTTGTCGTATTCGAAACGGGTCTCATGGCCGTTGGCATCGACCTGCGAGATGCGGCTCCCCTGCTCATCGTAGGCGAAGCCCGTCACATGATTGAGGGCATCGGTGACCGTGGTGAGACGGCCGAGAAGGTCATAGCCGTAACGGGTCGTCCTGCCGGCCTGGTCCGTGATGCCCGTGCGCCGTCCCAGGCGGTCGTACGCGATCTGCTGGCTCGTCCCATCCGAGAAGACGATCCGGATCGGCCGGTTCGCGTCATCGTGCTCGAACCGGACCACGTTCCCCCGGGCATCTGTCACCGAGATCTGATTGCCGGCCGTATCGTAGATGAAATTCGTGGCATGGCCCAGAGGATCGGTCACCACGGTCCGGCGACCCGCATCGTCATACTCGTAGCGACTGGCATTGCCGCGGGCGTCGAGCGATTCGATCAAACGCCCGGCCGCATCGTACTTGTTGGTGAACACGGCTCCATCAGGGTACGTCGTGGTGAGGAGGCGGCCCAGCGGATCGTAGGCGAAGGCCGTCGTCCGTCCCGCCCGGTCCGTATGGGTGATCCGCCTTCCCGCCGCGTCATAGGAGGTCTTCTCCGTGGTGCCGCCGGGGAAGGTCACCTGGCTGAGACGTCCCATTGGATCATAGGCGTAGGCGGTCCTCCTGCCCTTCTTGTCGATCAGCTCCGCGACGTTGCCCAGGGCGTCATAGGCCGTTTCCGATACCGCGCCGTCGGGATCTGTGACACGAGTGAGCCTTCCCGCGCTGTCGTAGAGATAGGACCAGGTCAGCGTCTCGACGCCCTGGGGGGTTGTCCGGGTCGTGGTCCGAGTCTTCTGGTTGCCCCTTGCGTCGTAGGTGTAGACCGTCCTGGCTCCCAACGCATCCGTCTCCGAGACCATGCGCCCCTTGTCGTCGTACTGATAGCGGTCCTGGCCTCCCTCGACGTCGGTTGCTGAGAGGAGGTTGCCGCGTGCATCGTAGGCGTAGGAGAGGGAGCCCCCGAGCGGGTCGGTGGCAGAGAGGAGGTTGCCCCGGGCGTCGTACGCGCTCTTGGCCAACTTGCTCCGTGGATCCAGGATCGTGAGCACTTGGCCACGGCTGTTGTAGGTGTAGCTTGTCCGGTTTCCCTCCGGATCGGTGATGCTGATCAGATTACCGTTTGCGTCGTAGGCTCTGGTGACGGTGTGGCCCAGGGGATCGGTTTCGGTCAGGAGACGGTCCTTCGCGTCGAAGGTCCTCCGCGTCTCTTTGCCATTCGCATCCACCTCGCGAACCACGTTGCCACGGACGTCGTACTCCAGGAGACGCGTGTGTCCCAGCCGATCGGTGATGAGCTCCTGGCGATCGCCGAGCCGATGGTCGAGCTCGATCGACTTGCCGAAGGCGTCGGTGGTACGGATCAGCCGTCCGGAGTCGTCATATTCGTTGCGGACCGGCTGCCGGCCCAGCGGATCTTCGATGCCCAGAAGATGGTGGCTCGCGGCGTAGGTGAAACGAGTCGTGTTCGATGCGCGGTCGGTTACGGTGACCAGGTCCCCGGCCGCGTCGTAGGCATAGGTGACGCTCTCCCCCTCGGGATCGGTGATGGCCGTGATCCGTCCCAGATTGTCGCGCTGGAAAGCCACGGAAAGGCCGCTGGAGTGAGTGACGCCACCCGGAGTGATTGCGAGCGTGTTCCCGTTCAGGTCCTGAAGCCGAGTCACCCCCTGCTGGAGGTCGAGATCGAATTTCCGGCCGTCGCGGGTGGTGAGACGGACGTCTTGCGGCTCGTAGATCTCCAGCGAGTCGGAATCCACCACGTGGTTGGTGCCGTTCTGATAAATCACCTCGGTGTTGCCCAGGATCGCCAACGTCGCACCCGGGACCGGGCCGTCCACGAAGTCGAATCGCGCCTGGCCGAAGCAGCCGCCGAGCGTGGGCGCCGGGCTCGCGAGCCGCAAGCGGAAGCGATAGACCTCACGATCCGAGAGGCGGATCGTCGTGACGTGCGACTTCGTCTCCCCGATGTTCTGGCAGGGCAGGAAGCCGGAGGCGAACTGCCAGCCTTCCCCAGGCTTGCGATTGTTCCGGTACGAGCCCTGGCGCAGCTCCAGAGTCCAACCCACCCCGAAATCGCCCCGGCGCTTGTCGCGGCTGTCGTAATTCCGGATTACCTGGATCGGCAGTCCCGATAGAGGAATCTCCAGGTCGAGGAACGACAACGTGAAGTTGCCGATCTTCATCTGGCCTTCGGCGCTCACGTCGATCTCGTCCGTGCTGCTCTGGCCGTTGAAGTCGGTGGCGGTCAGCTCGATCGTGTAGCCGCCGTTGAGGAGCAGGGTGGGGTCGAAGGTGCCCAGCCGGCCGTTCACCACCGGGGTGTTGCCCGAGGCGAGGACGACGGCCTCCGACTCGCCATGGGCGCGGTAGGAGAGCGTCCAGCTCTGTAGCCGGTCGCTCCGGATCGTGCCTCTCACCTCGGTGGGGGAGGTGACGACCGCGAGGTCGGACGGCGCGGTGATGGCGACTTCCGGCTCCGGCCCGACATTGGAGATCGTGAGGTCGGTCTCCGCGGTGGCGAGCACCCAATAGCCGCGGCCGGGCTGCATCAACTCCAGGTCGTTCGCCCAGGCGGGCACGGCGACGTCGTAGATCTCCCAGGGATCGGCCGCATCCGCCGGGTCGTAGCCGAAGACGCGCGCGTATTTGCCCTCGATCGAGAAGAGGGCCGTGCGCACCGGCCGCGCCTGCTCCGCCGGGAAGCCGATCAGGTTCCAGCCCGGGCAGAGATGGATCGTCGTCTCGTCCGCCGGCGATCCCGGGCTCGGCACCGGCGCGGCAGCCGTCATCTCGATCCAGAAGCCGATCTTCTGATCGACCACCGTCAGGTCGCTGGCCGCGGCGTCGGCCGGGTCGTAGAGCTTCCAGGGATCGCCCGGCGTGCAGGCGTCCCAGGTGAAGACGCGGGTGAATTTGCCGGCGATCGAGGAGAAGACCGCCGCCGGGCTCGGATCGACGGGCTCGTTCTGGACCGAGGCGAGGTTCCAGCCAGACACCAGGGAAAAGGGTGCGAGGGGAGCGGCCTCCGGAGCTGAAGGGCTCGGGGCGGTAGTCTCGCTCCGCGGAGTCTCCGGGGGAGAGGGTGGCGTTGCGCCGGGCTTCGGGGCCGGCCGGGCCGGCCCGGTCTGCCGGCCCGCGGCGGCGGGCTTCGCGGTCGAGGCGGCCGGCCGGCTCGGACTCGCGGCTCGACGAGGCGGAGCTGCGGCCGGCCGCGGGCTCGCCGGCGGCGCCGCCTTCAGCGTTTCCAACCGCTCCAGGATCAACTTGACGGCATCGGGGGCGTCGATCCACACGATCCGTGCGCCCGCGGCCGGAGCCGGCAAGGTCTGGGCGAGGAGGGTGACACAGAGAATCCGGCTGGTCAGCCGGAAGAGAAAAGATCGAGCCGGTCGGCGCATGCGGTCCCCTATGGCGCAGAGCGGAGAGCCATCCGCGCCCGAAGCCTGCGACTTCTACTGCTTGGAGAGCCATACGCTACCACGACCTTTGCGCGGTGTCGATGCTTCTGAAGAAGAGAAGGCGGGCTGAAGACTGTTGCCCAAGGGCGAGCGGGATAGGACAATGCCGGTGACATGGGCTCGCCGAGGACCAACAACACCGGGCACGCGCACCACTCGCACCACCATGGCCACTCGCACGGCCATCACCATCATGGAGGGTCGAGCCGCAACCGCCGGCGGCTGACCATCACGCTCGGCCTGGTGGTCCTCTACATGGTCGCCGAATTCGTCGGCGGGCTCCTGTCGGGCTCGCTGGCCCTCCTCGCCGACGCGGGGCACATGCTCTCGGATGCCGCGGCGCTCGGCCTCTCGCTGTTCGCCCTCTGGTTCTGCCAGCGGCCGCCGACGCCCAACCGGACCTGGGGGTACTACCGCATCGAGATCCTCGCGGCCCTGGTCAATGGGGTCACCCTCGTCGTCCTCTCGATCTTCATCCTGCGCGAGGCGTGGGAGCGGTTCCGAGTGCCGGCGCAGATCGACGCTCCCCTGATGATGGCGATCGCCGCGGGCGGCCTGGTGGTCAACCTGGTCAGCCTGCGCATCCTCTCCGGCGGCAAGGAGGAGAGCCTGAACGTCCGCGGCGCCTGGCTGCACGTCCTCACCGACGCGCTCGGCAGCGTCCAGGCGATCCTCGCCGGCGCTCTCGTCTGGGCGTTCGGCTGGAGCTGGGCCGATCCCGCGGCCTCGGTGCTCATCTCCCTTCTCGTCATCTACTCCGCCTGGGACCTGCTGCGCGAGACGGTCGGCGTGCTGATGGAGGGGGCGCCCCGCCACATCGACGTGGACGAGGTGCGCAACTGCTTGATGAATCTTCCCTGCGTGCTCGCCGTCCACGACCTCCACGTCTGGACCATCACCAGCGGGATGGAATCGCTCTCCTGCCACGTGGTGGTCGAGGATGGGCAGTCCTATTGCGACGCGCTGACCGAGGTCCGTGCGACGCTCCACGAGCGCTTCGGCATCGACCACCTGACCATCCAGGTCGAGCCCGTGGAGATGGTCGAGCACGGGCTCCACGCCTGACCGACCGAAGGAGAGGCCGCATGGCTGCAACCAGGACGCTGCGCGTGGGGGTGCTCACGCCGGTCAACACGCTGAACCCACGCGAGGCGCAGGACTTCGTCAGCCAGACGGCGGTGACGCAGATCTACGAGTCGCCGTTCGCCCAGCCGGCCGCCGGCCGGCTCCCCGAGCCGGTCCTCTTCCAGGAGCGGCTGCGTGAGGACGGTCCCACGGAAGCCTCGGCCGCGGTCCGCCCGGACGTCCGTTTCTCGGATGGCACGCCGCTGACCGCCCGGCACGTGGCCGACTCGCTCGCCCGCGTGGCGACGCTGCGCGAGCACGTCGAGGTCGAGGCGCGCGGCGACCGGGTGGTCTTCCACCTCGAGCGGCCGAACGCTCGGCTCGACCTGGTGCTCGCCCAGCGCTACTGCGCGGTGACTCTGGAATCGCGCGGAACGCTCTTCGGCACCGGTCCGTACATGGTGGCGCCGGGCGCCGCCCCGGACCGCACGCGGCTGGTGCGCAACCCGCACGCCCGCCGGAAAGCGGCGATCGACGAGATCGTGATCCAGCTCTATCCGCCCGATGCGCAGGGGCGGCCCGAGGCGCTGCTCGCGGCGCTGGAGGCGGGGGAGGTGGACTTCACCAACGTCCTCTCCCGCGAGGACATCATGCGCCTCAAGAACGTCCGGCGCCTGACCGAGCCGGGCAGCTCGACCGCCATCCTCTATCTGAACACCGAGCGGCCGGGGCTGGACGACGCGCGGGTGCGGCGGGCCATCGCCCTGTCGATCGACCGGCTGGAGATCGCCAAGCTCTTCTACACGACGGCCACGGCATTCGCCGCCACCCACCTGCTGCCCCCGATGCTCGGGCGCGGCAACGACGGCCTGGCTCCCGATCCGGCCAGGGCCCGGGGCCTCCTCGCCACGCCCGGCGTGCAGAAGCCGGCGCGGCTGTCTCTCCTCCTCATCTTCGGCCCCCGTCCCTACCTGCCGAACCCGCGGAAGGTCGGCGAGCAGATCGCGGCGCAGATCGAAAAGCTGGGGATCGCGGTCGACGTGGTGCCCACCGCGACGCCGCAGGAATACCGCGCCAGGGTGCAGCGCGGCGACTACGACCTCGTCCTCGCCGGTTGGATCGCCGACACGCTCGATCCGGTGGATTTCCTGGAAGCGACGCTCTCCTCGGAGTCGATCCCGGTGCCGGAGCGCAAGATCGTGGTCGGCGCCAACCTCGGCCGGTGGAGGAGCAAGGAGACGGACGAGGCGCTGGAGCGCCTGCGCCAGCAGCCGAGCGAGTCCACCCGCTCGACGCTCCTCCGGCGGATCGCCGACGAGGTGCCGCTCCTCCCCCTGATGTACGGCCCGACGATCTACGCCCACTCCTGGAAGGTGAAGAATTTCACCCCCGCACCGCTGGGGATCCCGGATTTCGCGGAGCTGGATCTGCAGGAATGAAACCCGTGCATACCCGGGGGCTTCAGTCTGCCGCAGCTCGACGGCCGGCGGGTGCGCGTGGGAGGAGCGGACGCCTCCGGCTCGCGCTCGTCCTTCTCGGTCTGGCCGCCATCGCGGCGCCGCTGTCCGCCCAGGAGCGCCGTCTCTCCTGGCGGGAGCTGGCCGTCCACGCCCGCCTGGACGCGGAGGGGCGCCTCCACGTCGTCGAGCGGCACGCCATGGTGTTCACCGGCGACTGGAACGGCGGCGAGCGGATCTTCAACACCAGGTTCGGGCAGAGGCTCGACATCCAACGGGTCTCGCGGATCGATCCGGCGACCGGCGCCTCCGTGACGCTCACCGAGGGCGACGTCGACGAGGTCGACCACTGGAAGCTCGAGTCGAACCGGACGTTGCGCTGGCGCAGCCGCCGCCCCGGCGATCCGCCGTTCAAGGACACGGTCCTCACCTATGTCCTGGAGTACACGCTCTCGAACGTCGTCTGGAAAGAGGACGGGGTCTATCACCTCTCCCATGACTTCGCCTTTCCGGACCGCGAGTGGCCGATCGAACGGTTCGTCCTCGACCTGGAGATCGACCCGGCCTGGCGGGTGCTCGGGAAGGTGGCCCGGCACGTCGAGCAGACGAATCTGGCACCGGGCGAGAGCTTCGTGGTCGGCGCGGCGCTCGAACACCGCGGCGAGGGGCGGGTCTCGAGCACCCGGACCGTGCTGCCGCCATGGTTGCGGACCCTGCCATTCGCTGGGAGTCTGGCGGTCATGGCCTTTCTTTATTGGCGTTTCCGCCGCCGCGAGGCCGGGCTCGGACGCTTCGCGCCGCTCCCGGTGCCGGAGCGGCCGGACCCGGCCTGGCTGGAAAAGAACCTCTTCCGCTACCGGCCGGAGGAGGTCGGGGCGCTGTGGGACCGCAAGGTCGGCCCGCCCGAGGTCGCGGCCACGCTGGCGCGTCTGGTCGGCGAGGGGAAGCTCGCCAGCGAGGTCGCACCCCGCCGGGGCCTGCTCGGTCTGCGGCGCGGTGACCTCCTCCGCCTGCGCCGGATCGCGCCGTCCGCGGCATTCAACGGATACGAGGACCGGCTGGTCCGCAAGCTCTTCTTCGGCGACCGGACCGAGGTCGACACCGAGGAGATCCGCAAGCATTACAAAAAGACGGGGCTCGATCCGGCGGCGTTGATCCGGGAGGATCTGGAGAGGAGTCTGCGCAACCGTCCCGAGCTCCGGGAGACGAAGCCGGCCGGCTCGTGGAAGACCACGCTGTGGCTCGCGCTCGCCCTGGCCGCACTGGTCGGGCTCGACGCCATCCTCGAACCGGAGCAGGCGCTGATCCTGTCCGCAGGCCTGGTGGGAGCGGCGACCGTCTTCGCGGTCCCTGCGCTCGTCGCCGCGGCGGCGTGGCGCCGGCGGACGGAGCGTCTGCACCTGGCCTCCCTGGGATTCCTCCTGCCCATGCTGGCGCTCGTCGTGGTCTGCTGGGGCGCCGCCTGTCTCGACGCGATATTCGGGACACCGGGTGAGTACACGCCGCAACCAGGTCCTTTCGCCCTCCTTGCCTTCGCACTGCTGCCGGTGGTCCTCTTCCGCTCCGCGCTGCGCCAGGCCGCCAGCCGGGAGACGCCGGAGACGATCCGCCGGCGACGGGGGCTGGCGGGCCTCCGGCAGTGGCTGCGCCGCGAGCTCGCGCGCCCGGAGCCGGCGCTCCGCGACGAGTGGTTCCCGTATCTGCTCGCCTTCGGCCTCCAGGGGGAGGTGGACCGCTGGTTCCGTTCCTTCGGGGGAATGGCGCAAGCCGGCCGCGGTCTCTCGACTGGAATCGGAGCGGGAATCGGAACGTCCTCCTCCGGCCCGGGAGGAGGCGGGTGGACGGGCGGCGGCGGCCGGTTCGGCGGTGCCGGCGCCACCAGCTCCTGGGCCGCCGCGGCCTCCGGCCTGGCCGGTGGCGTCTCGTCCTCCTCGTCGCACGGCGGCGGCGGAGGTGGAGGTGGCAGCTCGGGTGGCGGCGGCGGCGGCGGCTGGTAGGGGGGATGGAATAGCTACTTGGGAATAAGCTCCGGGCGTGGTATCGTTTCTTCCTCAGGTTCCGCGCAGTTCGCGTAGTTCCGGCTCGAAGGGGAGGAGGCCATGCCCTATCGCCGTATTTCCACTGCCGCGTTCGTCCTGCTCGCGCTCTTCTGCGCGCTGCCTGCGCTGGCAGCTCCCCGCAAGGTGATCCGCGTCCCCAAAGACGCCAAGGATCTCCAGACGGCGATCCGTACGGTCAAGGACGGCGACGTCATCGAGCTGGCGGCAGGGACCTACGCGGCGCCGTCGAAAGGCTTCAGCATCCAGAATCCGGGCAAGTCGTTCACCATCCGGGCCGCGGCGGGTGCGACCGTGATCCTCGACGGCAAGGGCACAGGGACGATCTTCCTCGTCAAGGGCACCAAGGGCAAGCGGATCACCTTCGAGCGTCTCACCTTCCAGAACGGCGTGTCGACGGCCGAGGGGACGGCCGGCGCCGTCACCTTGAACGCCGCCCTGGCGCGCTTCGTCGATTGCCGGTTCCTGAACAACTCCGCTTCGGGCAAGACCAGCGGGGGCGGCGCGGTGCGGGCCGTCTCCGCCAGCGACGCCACGTTCGTGCGCACCGAATGGCGCGGCAACTCGTCGAAGAACCGGGGGGGCGCGCTCGAGGTCCTCTTCTCCACCGTGGCGATCGAGGGCGGATCGCTGGTCGAGAACCGGACGAACCCACCGGGGGCCAAGGCGAACTCTCAGGGTGGCGCGATCTATATCCTGGACTCGACGCTCCGCGTCTCCGACGCCCGCTTCGAGCGCAATCAGGCGGGTTTTGTCGGCGGTGCGGTCTACGCCTTCGGGACCTGGAGCGAGCCGGCGAGCGTCGCGAAATCGGATCTGACGGTGGTGCGGTCGACGTTCCTCGACAATCAGGTGTGCTGCACCCCGACCGGCCAGGGGGGCGCCCTTCATGTGGAGGACCAGACCACCTTGCGCCTCCAGCACTCCCAGCTCATCGGCAACCGCGCCAGGCTGGGAGGCGCGGTCAGCAGCTACCGGGCCATGGTGGAGGTGACCGGCTCGCTGTTCGACGGGAACCGGGCGTTCGAGGGGGCGGCCCTGGGCTCGGGAGGGGCCATCTTTGCCTCTTCCAACGAGTTCGCTCGGGATGGGGCGATCAACCGCCGGCCGACCACCGTGACGATCGCCGACTCGCTGCTCAAGGGGAGCGCGGGCGTGCCGGCGGCGGGAATCGGCGGCTGCGTCACCGCGGGGGGGGACGTCTCGCGCGCCTACGGCGAGAACGGCGCCAGCCAGATGGGTACGCTGGACGAGAACCGCGCCCGGCTCGAGATGCGGCGGTCCGTCTTCATGGATTGCGACGTGCAGGGCCAGGCCGCGGGCGGGTTCGGCGGCGGGCTCAACGCCGCTTTGGCCAACCTGCTCGTGGAAGATTCCCTGTTCCTGCAGGGGGACGCTCGCGGCAGCAACGCCGGGGGTGGCGGGCTCGCGGTCCAGGACGAGTCGGTCGCCACGATCGCGCGCACCACGTTCGCCCGCAACTCGGCGGACCGCTCGGGAGGCGCTCTCTTCGTCTCGGGCTCCACGATCCAGGCGAGCCAGTGCCGCTTCTTCGGCAACGACGTCCGCTCGGGCGTCTCCGAAGCGCTGAACGATTCTCGGGGCGCCGCCATCTTCACCAGCCCGAGCCTGGTGCAGAGGCCGCGCAACG
>Ga0134123_10001812_pt1 | contig 13923 bp, 9 predicted proteins | sample KB303_FD_96460 | JGI IMG/M metagenome (GOLD analysis project Ga0134123, IMG submission 96460) | Terrestrial soil microbial communities without Nitrogen fertilizer from Kellogg Biological Station, Michigan, USA - KB3-0-3 | ecosystem: Environmental > Terrestrial > Soil > Unclassified ...
CAGGTGGATCCCCATTTCCTGTTCAACTGCCTCAACTCCATCGCCACGCTGACGGCGGAGGACCCGGGGGGAGCACGCCGGATGTGCCTGCAACTCGCGGGATTCCTGCGCCGGAGCCTGGCCCTGGGGCAGCAGGACCACATTTCACTCGGCGAGGAGTTGGCGCTGGCGGGCGAGTACCTGGCGATCGAGTCGATCCGGTTCGGTCCTCGCCTCAGATTCGTCGAGTCGGTGGAGGATGGCTGCCGTGACTGTCCCGCTCCGCCACTGCTCCTGCAGCCGGTGGTGGAGAACGCCGTGCGCCACGGCATCGCCCAAATCCTCGAGGGAGGTACAATCCGGATTGGCGCTCACCGTGACTTAGGCGGCATCATCCTGACGGTGGACAATCCGCGCGATCCGGAGCGGCCCGCCGGGCGCGGGACGGGCGTCGGCCTGGAAAACGTCCGAGGCCGGCTGAGGGCGCTGCACGGCGAGCGGGCGGGAATTGAGATGACTTCGACAGCGAACCTGGTCACGGTTCGGCTGTTCATCCCCTGGGTTGGCGACTCCGATCGGGGTGCCGAGCCGCGCGACATCGGAAAGGAATCGGATGGTGCCCTCTGAGCCCCTGAAAGTCCTGATCGTCGACGACGAGCAGCTGGCCAGGCGAGGGCTGCGTCGTGATCTCGCGGCCGATCCCGAGATCGAGGTGCTGGCGGAGTGCCCCGACGGCTTTGAAGCGGTGCGGGCAGCCGCGGAGCTCAAGCCCGACCTGATCCTCCTGGACATCCAGATGCCTCGTCTGAACGGGTTCGAGGTGCTCGAGCTATTGGACCCGGAGATCGCGGTCATCTTCGTCACGGCCCACGACGATCACGCCGTGCGGGCGTTCGAAGTCAACGCGGTGGATTATCTGCTGAAGCCGGTGGATCCCCAGAGACTGAGCGATGCCCTCGGGCGCGCCCGCGAGAGGCTCCGCCGGAGAGAGCCGATGCCGGTGGAGGCGCTGGCCGCGGCCTCCCGGCCGGCGGGAGTGCCTCTCGGCCGCATATTGGTGCGTGACGGGCCGCAAGTGCACGTCCTGCCGGTGGAGACGATTGATTACATCGAGGCGCAGGACGACTACATCGCGGTGCACTCGGCGGGCCGGAGCCACCTCAAGCAACAGACCATTGCCGCGGTGGAGCAGCGCCTCGACTCATCCCGCTTCGTCCGGATCCACCGCTCCTACCTGCTGAATCTGGACCGCCTGGCCAAGATTGAGCTGATCGCCAAGGACAGCCGCATCGTAATCCTGCGGGATGGGACCCGACTTCCCCTGAGCCGAGCGGGCCATACCCGCCTGCAGGCATTGCTCTAGAGACAGCCGACAACTCCGCCAAGCCGCGGCTTGACAGCCCCTCCGAGTCGGCATAGCTTTCGCCCGACTGCCGGGGAGGCGCGGGGATTCCCATTGTCCGCACGAAAACTCTTCCAATCGCTCGCCCAGACCATCCTCATCACCCTGATCACGTTCATGCTTCTCGAGGGCTCGCTCAGGCTCTTCCCGCGGCTGATTCCTCCTTTTCTGCTGGCGGATTTCAATCCGACGGCGCGAGCGCGTGCGGCCGAGCAGCTGGGATACCCCACCGAGAAGACGGTTCGCCTGTTGCCGCGGGATGATGGAGGTCCGCCCCGACGCATGCGCCTGTTTCGCCCGGGCGCCCGGGTGACGCTGGACGTCGCAGACGCGGGTTTCGTGAACACCGTTTCGATGGATGAAGAGGGTTTCTGTAACCCCGCGGATGCGGCAGGGCAGGCATCACTACCGGTCGAGCCGGGTGCCTCTGACGGTTCCGGCGGGAGGCCACGCGTAGCCGGACGCCACGAGGGGCTGGGCGTGGTGGCGCTGGGAGACTCGTTTACCTGGTGCACCGGAGTGCGGCCCGAGCACGCCTGGCCGGCCCAGCTCGAACGGCTGCTGGGCGAGAGAACTGCGAACCTCGGAAGCCCGGGTATCGGCCTATACGAGCATCTGCAGATTCTGCGGGAGTACGGGGTGCGCCAAGCGCCCCGGGTCGTGGTGCTCAGCCTCTACGAGGGGAACGATCTGCGCGACGCCGAGCATTTTCATGCCTACCGCCGCCAGGTGGGGGCCGGAGCGCCGGCTGCCACCCGGCGCCTGATCAAAGACCGCCCCCTGGCGCGAAACAGCTATGCCTACAACCTGATCGTCGTGGGATCTCGAGCGATGCATCACGCGGCCCGCCGGAGGCTCGCTCGCTGGGCGGGGATTCCGACCGGGGAGGAGCCCGAGGTCGAGTTTCGCTACACGCTGCGTTTTCCGGAGGGGGAGGTCCCCTTCAATGGGGGCAATCTGGATCAAGATGAAGTGCGCAGCGCCCGGGCCTTGCGCTCGGGCCGGATCGAGGTCGCGCTTTTCCGCGAAGGGTTGGTGCGCTTCATGGAGCTTTCCCGCCGTCACGGCTTCCTGCCGGTTGTCGCGTACACCCCCTCCGCCCACACCGCCTACGCGCCGGTGGTCGCCTTCCAGGACGAAAGTCTGGAAGAGCTGATGCCCTGGTTCAGCGCGCGGCAGCGGGAGTATCTGGCATCGGCGGGCGGGGAGTTGGGCTTCACCTTCGTCGATCTCACACCGGCCTTCCAAGAGGCCGCCCGGGAGAAAGCGGGGAGGGAACTTCTCTACTTCCCCACGGTCCTCCATCTCACCCCGCGCGGCCACGCGGTGGCCGCCGAGGCGCTGGCGCGGGCGCTGCGGAGCGCTGCGGGGAATGATACAATGCCGCCCGAGATGCACGACCCTGCGCCTTCTCCCGCCGCGACCGAGGACCACCGATGAATCAGGAAGTGAAAAAGCCGGGCGCCGCCAGCGAAGTCGAGGCCCGCCGTGTGGCTGAGGAGGCCCGGGAGGCCGAATGGCGGGCGCCGAGCTTCCTCAAGGAGTTGTTCCTGGGAAGCTTCCGGCTGGACCTGGTGCATCCCTTTCCCGGCATTGACACGCCGGCCCGGCCGGAATTCACCGAATTCTGTGCGCGCATGGAGCGCTTCCTGAAGGAGAAGGTGGATCCCGATCGCATCGATCGGGAGGGAAAGATCCCTCCGGAAGTGGTGCAGGGCCTGCGGGAGATGGGAGCCTTCGGGATGAAAATCCCCAAGGAATACGGGGGACTTGGCTTCTCTCAGGTGGAATACTGCCGGGCCATGCAGATGGTCACCAGCCACGATGGCAGCGTCACCGCCCTGCTCTCCGCTCACCAATCCATCGGCCTGCCCCAGCCCCTCAAGCTGTTCGGCACGCCCGAGCAGAAGAAAAAATATCTGCCCCGCTGCGCCGCCGGCTCCATCTCGGCCTTCGCGCTGACCGAGCCGGAGGTGGGCTCGGATCCTGCGAACGTGGCCACCACCGCCGTCCGCACCGAAGACGGGAGCGCCTACATCCTGAACGGCGAGAAGCTCTGGTGCACCAACGGCACCGTGGCTGAGCTGCTGGTGGTGATGGCCCGCCATCCCAACACGCGAAAAATCTCCGCGTTCATCGTGGAGACTTCCTGGCCCGGAGTGCAGGTGACCCACCGCTGCCACTTCATGGGACTGAACGCCATCGAGAACGCCGTGATCCGCCTGAACGATGTCCGCGTGCCGCGCGAGAACCTCCTGTGGGAGGAGGGGCGGGGGCTCAAGCTGGCGCTGGTCACCCTCAATACCGGGCGACTGACGCTGCCGGCTTCGGTGGCAGGCATCGCCAAGGTGTGCCTGGAAATCTGCCGCGACTGGGCTGGGAAGCGCGTTCAGTGGGGCCAGCCGGTAGGCAAGCACGAGGCCATCGCGCAGATCCTGGCGGACATGGCCGCCACCACCTTCGCCATGGATGCGGTGTCGGAGCTGTCTTCGCAGATGTCCGATCGAGGCGGCACCGACATCCGCCTGGAAGCGGCCGTGGCCAAGATGTGGAACACGGAGGCGGCCTGGAAAATCGCCGATCAGACGGTGCAGGTGCGCGGCGGGCGCGGGTATGAAAAAGCGGACTCCCTGCGGGAGAGGGGCGAGGCGCCGATTCCCGTCGAGCGGATTCTGCGCGATTCGCGCATCAACCTGATTTTCGAAGGCTCCAGCGAGATCATGCGGCTGTTCATCGCCCGGGAGGCGGTGGACAAGCACCTCGGCGTGGCGGGGCCGCTGGTGGACCCGAAAGTCCCGGCTGGAAAAAAGCTTTCTGCCCTTCCCAAAGTGATGGCTTTCTACGCCGCCTGGTATCCGACCCGCTGGCTGGGTTGGGGACGCTGGCCGCGCTACGCGGAGTTCGGTGAGCTGGCCACGCACGTCCGCTTCGTCGATCGCACCAGCCGCCGCCTCGCCCGCAACCTGTTCCACGCCATGATGGTTTACGGTGCGCGGCTGGAGAAGAAGCAGGCCCTGCTGTTCCGCGGAGTGGAGATTGGAGCGGATCTCTTCGCCATGACGGCCGCCCTCAGCCGGGCCCACTCCATGCGGCGGGTGTCTGCCGAGGGAAGCGCCCAGGCCGTGGAGCTGGCGGATCTCTTCTGCCGCAATATCCGCCGGCGCATCGGCGCCAGCTTCAAGGCCATCTGGAGCAACGACGACGATCGGAAATACGCGGTTTCCCGGCACGTCCTGGAAGGCGGGCACCGCTTCGTGGAGCAGGGCATCATCCACCCGGTCCCGTCCTACACCGCCCGCCCGCACACGCCGGTGCCCGAGGAAGCTGCTCCGCGCCGCTAAATTTTTTTACACAAAAGTTTTGCATTCCTAATTTTAATTTTGTATATTCCTAACCGTGACGGGGAGCGCGCATTGAGCACTTCGGTCGACGATTACCTGAAAGCCATCTACCAGCTCGGCCTGGGGGACGCCCCGGTCAGCACCTCGGCCATCGCCCGAAGGCTGTCGGTGGCGGAGGCCTCGGTGACCGGAATGATCCGCAAGCTGGCGGGACGGAAGCTCCTCCGGCACACGCCCTATCATGGCGTGCGGCTCACGGCGACGGGGGAGGACCTGGCGCGGGGGCTGGTACGCAAGCACCGGCTCTGGGAGCTGTTCCTCGTCCAGCACCTGAAATTCGGCTGGGAAGAAGTTCACCGGCACGCAGAGCGGCTGGAGCATGCCACCGACGATGAGCTGGAGGGGAGGCTGTTCGAGATGCTGGGTCGTCCTTCGCGGGATCCGCACGGCGACCCGATCCCGACGCGACACGGACCTCGGGAAGAGAAAGCCCCGGTGCGCCTGGCGGCGATGAAGAGCGGGGACCGCGGGGAGATCATCCGCTGCCTGGATCAGGACGCGCATCTGCTGGAGCACCTGCGGCGGATGGGGCTGGAGCCGGGGAGACGGTTTCGCGTCTCGCAGGTGGCTCCTTTTGGGGGGCCCATCAGCCTCGTGCTCGGCCGCAAGAAAATCCAGATCGGCCCCGTGGTGGCCACTGCGCTGGAGGTGAGGGAATTGAGGTCTTCACTGCGATGAGCACCGAGGCGCGCGCGCTTCCCACCCGGTCCTTGGAGGAGGTCCACTCCAGCGTCGGAGTGGACTATCCAAGCTTCTGGAGGCGGCTGTTCGCCTTCGCCGGCCCCGCCTACCTGGTCAGCGTCGGCTACATGGATCCCGGGAACTGGGCCACCGATCTCGAAGGAGGCGCCCGGTTCGGCTACGAGCTGATCTGGATCCTCCTGATGTCCAACGCCATGGCGGTGCTGCTGCAGACGCTGTCGGCGCGGATGGGACTGGCGGCGGGCATGGACCTAGCCCAGGCCAGCCGGGCGAGCTTCGAAAAGCCGGTGAGCTACGCGCTTTGGATCCTGTGCGAGGTGGCCATCGCGGCCTGCGACCTGGCGGAGGTGCTGGGGACGATCATCGGGCTGAATCTCCTCTTCGGACTGCCCCTGCTGTGGGGCTGCTTCGTCACGCTGCTGGACACGTTCCTGCTGCTGGCCATCCAGCGACTCGGCATCCGCAAGATGGAGGCGTTCATCCTGACGCTGGTGCTGACCGTGGGCGGCTGCTTCGCGCTGGAAATCATCCTGTCCCAGCCCCAGTGGGGATCGGTGCTTTCCGGGCTCATCCCGAAATTTCAATCCACCACCCCCTACGTCTTCTCGCACCCCGAAGCGCTGTTCGTGGCCATCGGCATCCTGGGCGCCACCGTGATGCCCCACAACCTCTACCTGCATTCGGCGCTGGTCCAGTCGCGTCGCGTCGGCCGGGACCGCGACGCGATCAAACGGGCGTGCAAGTACAATCTCATCGATACCGCCGTGGCGCTGAACGCCGCCTTGTTCGTGAACGGGGCCATCCTGGTGGTCGCCGCCGCGACGTTTTATACACGCAGCATCGAAGTGACCCAGATCCAGCAGGCCCACACGCTCCTGACCCCGCTTCTGGGCACGACACTGGCTTCCACCGCCTTCGCCATCGCGCTGCTGTGTTCCGGCCAGAGCTCGACCCTGACCGGGACTCTGGCGGGGCAGATCGTGATGGAGGGGTTTCTTCAAATCCGGGTGAAACCCTGGGTACGACGGCTCATCACCCGATCCGTCGCCATCGTGCCGGCGGTCATCGTCATCGCCCTTACCGGAGAGGGGGGCACCTACAAGCTGCTGATCGCGAGTCAAGTGGTGCTCAGTCTGCAGCTGCCCTTTGCCATCATTCCACTCATCCAGGTCACCAGCGACCGCAAGCGGATGGGGGAGTTCGTGAGCCCCGCGTGGGTGAGGATCCTGGCCTGGATCGTGGCGTCGATCATCGTCGCGCTGAACAGCAAGCTGGTTTACGACATCCTGATGGACTGGCTGTCCCTGCCTCCGCCTTTCTCCACCTGGACCCGGTTCGTGGGAGTTCCGGTGGCCGTGGGCTGCCTGGGGCTGCTGCTCTACATCATGGTGCGGCCGTGGATTTCCGCGCGACGGGTGGAAGGCCTGCCGGTCCGGCTGGAGGCCTCGGAAGTTCTCAGCGGGCTCGTCGTTCCCGCCGTGAAGCGGGCCGGGCTGGCGCTGGACCGCTCCATCAATGACAAGGGGGTCATCGCCTACGGGTTGGGGCTGGTGCGCGATCCGGAGACCGAGCTGGTGCTGGTGCACGTGCTGGAGGGAGTCGGCGCACAGGTGTACGGAAGCGACGCCGCCGGCCAGGACGCGACCGACACCCAGCGCTACCTGGACTCGCTGGTCGAGGATCTGCGCTCCCGAGGGATCAAGGCCCGCTCGATCATCGGATTCGGCGTACCCTCCAGCTCGCTGATCGAGATTGCCCGGGAAAACAAATTCGACCTCCTGGTCCTCGGCGGTCATGGCCACCGCCTCATCGGCGACATGATGAAGGGGCAGACCATCTCGTCGGTTCGCCATGCCGTCACCATCCCCGTCGTCACCATCCGCCAGCCCCCGTCCGGCCAAAGCCAAAGCGGCCCTTGAAGTCTGCGCCGATTCGCAGATTTGAGGTTCGACGGACTCCTGCCTCGATGTCGCGCCGTCCTGAACCATCCGGTTGGCGATTCCGTAGATCACTATGGACGGGGGGACTACTCTGCTCAGATCCGGCAGTCGCCGATGCCGCGGGCCGAGGCTTGACCCCCTGCGACGGCGGGACGTAGAATCCGCGACGATCTGAAAGTACTGCGGGGGAACCTTCCCCTTCAAGGACATCCATGAAAAACGCACGCTTTGCGCTGGCCAGCCTGCTCGTTGCCGTGGGTACACTCCTTAGCGCCGCTCCGGCGAGCGCGAGCCAGAGCCCCGGTGTCGGCATCTTCAGCGATGTCCGGGTGGAAAAGGGGGAAGTGATGCACGACGATGTGGTCTGCATCGGGGGCCATGCCACGGTGGAAGGAAAGGTGGAAGGCTCCGTCGTGGTCATCGGCGGCAAGCTGGATTTCTCCGGCGAGGCCGACGAGGTGGTCACCATCCTCAGCGAAGCCAATTTCCAATCGGGCACGGCGGTGCATGGCGACATGGTCCACGTCCTGGGAGAGATGAGCAAGGCGGCGGATGCCAGATTCGAGGGGGAGAATGTGGACGTGGGCTCCGCCCTCCCCCCGCGAATCCAGCGTCTCCTCTCCCGCGGGCTCATCGGCCTGTTCGTGGTGTTGCGCCTGATCGGGCTCATCATCAGCGGCATCGTGGTCATGCTGATTGCCCTGCTCATTCCGGAGCGCATCGAGCGGATGTCCGGGGAGCTGGACACCCGATGGCCGGCTTCCATCGGTTTCGGACTGCTTGCCTGCGTCGTCGTGGTCATCGTGTGCGTCGGGTTGGCGGTCACCATCATTGGCATTCCCTTCGCCATTCTCGTGGGCTTGCTCGCCAAGCTCCTGGGGCTCGTGGGAATCACCGCCATGCTCATGCTGCTGGGGAGAAGGCTGGGAACTGAGACGGGGCTGCTGGGAGAGCACTCCCCGCTGCTGGCCTCGGTGATGCTGGGATTCGCGGTGCTGGCGGTGATCCGTTTCGTTCCGATTCTCGGCGAGCTGGTGTGGACCCTGCTGGGCATCGTCGGTCTGGGACTGACCGTCGTCACGCGCCTGGGCCGGGACACGGCTGAGGCGGGCGCGTCCTGATGGATGCTCCCAGCGTAGGCACGCCTGCGCTCTGGTTCGGCTTCACCACGTTCGTCCTGCTGGCCCTCCTCCTGGATCTGGGCTTCTTTCGCCGTCGCTCGCACGCCGTTTCCATCAAGGAAGCCGCCATCACCTCCAGCATCTGGGTGTCCCTGGCGCTGATCTTCAACGCCGGGGTGTATCACTTCCTGGGACGCCAGAGCGGGCTGGAGTTCCTCACCGGCTACATCATCGAGCTGGCGCTGAGCGTCGACAACCTGTTCGTCTTCCTCATCATCCTTTCGTATTTCCACGTCCCCGCACCGCTCCGGCACCGCGTCCTGTTCTGGGGGATCCTGGGCGCGATGATCATGCGGATCATCTTCATCCTCGCGGGCGTGACGCTGCTGGGATTGTTCCACTGGCTGGATTACGTGTTCGGGGCGTTCCTCGTCTACACGGGGATCAAGATCATCTTCCAGCAGGAAGCCGAAGTGGATCCCGAAATGAACCTGGTCCTGAGATTCGCTCGGCGATTCCTGCGGGTGTCGAAGGAGTACCACGGGAACAAGTTTTTCGTGCGCCAGGCGGGACGGCGATACGCCACGCCGCTGCTTCTGGTCCTTCTGGTGCTGGAGTCCACCGACGTGGTCTTCGCCGTGGATTCCATTCCCGCCATCTTCGCCATCACCCACGATCCTTTCATCGTCTACACCTCGAACATCTTCGCCATTCTGGGGCTGCGCTCCCTCTTCTTCCTGCTGCAGGGAATGATGGACCGGTTCCATTACCTGCCCGTGGGTCTCGGCCTCGTCCTCAGCTTCGTCGGCGTCAAGATGCTCGTCCAGTCGCTGTACCCCATCTCCATCGGCGTCTCCCTGGGCGCCGTCGCCCTGTTCCTGACCGGCGGTGTCGTCGCCTCGCTGCTGCACACCCCCGCCCGCAAGAAACGCTGAACCATGCGGCATCCGTGCACTTCGACCGTCGGCTACTGGCGATCCGGACCACGCGGACACGGCCTGTGCGGATTGGCCATGCTGGCGTGCATCATGCTCATCCCGGCAACCGGGTGCGTTTCGTGGTTTTGCGACGATACGATTGTGTTCGAGCGAAAATCGCCCTACGGCTTGAATGTGGTTACATTTTCCGACATGACTGCGGGCCCACGTCAGATTTCACCACAATGATTCAGGTACGAGAGGGAGACAGGCCCTTCAAAGGAATGGATTATCGGGACATGGTTTATCAGATTAGGGGTACTCCCAAGGTAAGCGTCCGATGGGACGGCCCGAGCCATCTGATCCTCAGAATCTCGAAGATCAGGATGGAGCCCGTCTTCCAGGTGATTCGGATCGGGAACATCCGAGTCTCCTACGAAGAGGATGCAGCGATTGTCGGGTTGGATCGGTAATCCGCGCCGGCATGGTTATGGAGGAGGCGAAAATCTGTTCAGGGCGAACAGAGAGAAGTAGAGGCCAACCTGAGCGGGAAAATGGTGGTGAGCGGCAGCCGGCCGCCGCGCACGGGAGTATGGGAGGGGGAGAGCAGATCGGGGAGCAGCGGAGGCCCTGTGACCTCCGCTCCTCCCTTGCTGGTGATCCGGATCGGTTGGGTTAGTTCTTCATCGGTCCCGGGGGGGCCGAGGGAAGCGACTTCGGGTTCTTCTTGATTTCGGCCAGGATGATCTCGATGGCCTTCTCCAGCTGCGGATCCTTGCCTTGCATGACCAGGTTGTCCAGGTTGTCCACCTCGATGTCCGGGTCGACGCCATGCCCCTCGATCCCCCACTTGTCCTCGAGGCTGTAGGTGCCGAACTCGGGACGGGTGACGTAGCCGCCGTCCACCAGGGGAGAGTAGCCGCGGATTCCCACGACCCCTCCCCAGGTGCGCGTCCCGATGAGCGGGCCCAGGCCGTACTTCTTGAAGTAGTAAGGGAAGATGTCGCCGTCGGAAGCGGAGTAATGGTTGATGAGGCAGACCATCGGCCCGTAGAAGACCTGCGTCGGGTAAGTGCCGATGGCTTCGGTGTTGCGCGCGTTGCCCAGGCCCACCAGCACGCGGCGCAGCCGCTCCAGGATCATCTCCGACACGAACCCGCCGCCATTGTTGCGGTCATCGACGATCAACCCCTGCTTGCGGATCTGCGGATAGTACTGGCGGACGAACTCATTGAGCCCGTCTCCCCCCATGTTGGGAATGTGGACGTAGCCGATCTTGCCGCCGCTGAGCTGATCCACCTTGAGGCGCGTCCGCTCGATCTGATCGTAGTACCTCAAGTCGGCTTCATCGGAGAGGGGTTTGACGGTGACGTCCTTGGCGCCGTCCAGCGTCGGCTTGCTGTTGAGGGTCAGGGTCACCGTGCCGGCGGTCTTGCCCACCAGCAGCGCATCGGGAATCGTGGGAGCTTTCAGCTCGACCCCGTCGACTTTTAGAATATAGGAGCCTTCCGGGGCAACGATTCCCGGCTCGGTGAGCGGCGAGCGCCGCGCATCGACCCAGTTCTGGCCCTGCAAGATGCGACTGATCTTGTAGCGTCCGGAGCCGGCCTCCAGCGTGTAGTCCACCCCGAGCTGCCCGATGGGAACCGATTTCGCCTTGGGCGCGTCGCCGCCGCCCACGTAGGCGTGGCCGATGTTCAGCTCGCTGATCATCTCGCCGATGGTGTAGGTCAGATCGGTGCGATGCGCCGAGTAGGGGACCAGCACGCCGTATTTCTTCTTCATGGCCGGCCAGTCCACCCCCTGCATGTTGGGGACGTAGAAGAAGTCCCGCTCCAGGCGCCAGGCCTCGTCGAACATCTGCTGGTACTCGACGGCATAGTCCACCAGGGTCTGCATTCCGTCGGTTTTGACGGCGCCGTCGCCCACTTTCACTTTCTCCTGGCCCGGCTTGGCGTCGATGATGCCGAAGGTCTCGCCCGCCAAATATCCCAGCTTGGTTCCGTCCGGTGAGAGGTCGTAACCGTTGACCCCCTCCAGGAGCACTCCGTCTTTGCGCTTCTCCAGATCAAAGGCGTGCAGCTTGCCGGCCCCGTCGCCGCCGCCGGTCAGCAGCGCCGGCCCGCCGGCCATGAAGAAGACGGCGCTCTGGTTGGCGCTGAGCTGGCCGTAATTCCCGGGCTCCATGGGGAAGACCGAGATGCGATTCTCGATCCCGTCCAGGTCAATCTTGACGGGCTCTGGAGCCTTCTTTTCGTTCTTCTTCCCGTCCTTGGCCGAATCCTTCGACTTCCCCTTCTCCTTGTCGTCCTTGCCCGAATCCGTGTCGGACTTGTCCGGCTCCTCGTCCTTTTTCTTGTCGCTGCCCACCTCATCCGACTCGGGGGCGAACAGGGAAGGGAGGTCCTTGCGCAGCGTGAGGGCGTACACCTTGGTGGGGCTGCTGTAGACGTAGCTGAAGTCGAAGGCCCCCAGCTCGGCGTTCAGATCCCGGTCGGAAAGGAAGTAGAGGTACTTTCCCTCCGGGTCGAAGACGGGGCTGTAGCTGTCGATGATTTCGGACGTGGCCCGGGTCACCTTTCCCGAGTCCAGAGAGTAGATGAAGACCTGGTGGAAGCCCTGGAAATCGGTCTTGTGGTAGGTCAGCCAGCGGCTGTCCGGGGACCAGCTGTAGCGAGTCACCTCGCCGTACTTGGCCTGGTCGGCCTGCGTGACCTTTTTGCTGGCCACGTCCAGAACGAAAACCTTCAGGTCCTTGTCGGCGAAAGCGATCTTCTTGGTGTCGGGCGACCAGGCGGGGCCGAAAAGCCGGCAATGGCCGTTGGTGGTCAGCCGCTCCTGAGGCCCCTTGCCGTCCTGCGGGACTCTCCAGATCTCGTCTTCGCCGGTCTGGTCCGAGACGTAGGCGATCCACTTTCCATCGGGCGACCAGGCGGGGAGCCGCTCGTGAGAGTTGGAGCTGGCGGCCAGGATACGGGTGGTCCCCTTCTCTGCCGGAACGGAGAAGAGATCGCCGCGGGCGACGAACGCCACCCGCTTCCCCTCCGGAGAGAGCGAGGCATCCTCGATGAGATCGTTGACCTTCTTGAACTCCGCCCGCACGGCGCGCCGCTCGCTGGGCACCTGGATGGAGACCTTGGCATTCTTGCCGGAGGCGATGTCGTAGAGATAGACGTAGCCGCCATTCTCGAAAACGATGCCACCCGGGCCGGCGCTGGCCCAGCGAACGTCGTAATCGGTGAATTGGGTGAGCTTCTTGACGTTCTTGCCGCTGGTGTCGCTGCTGAAGAGATTGAAGGTGCGGTCGCGATCGGAATTGAAGTAGAGGGTGTCTCCGATCCACATGGGATCGCGGGAGGTGTTGTCGTTCTGAGTGATCTGCTCGAGCTTGTTGGCGGGGAGGTCGTAGATCCAGAGGCTCTGGGTCATGCCGCCCCGGTATCGCTTCCAGGTCCGGAAATCCCGGAAGATCCGGTTGTAGAAGAGCTTCTTCCCATCGGGCGAGTAGGTAGCGAAGCCTCCCTCGGGCACTCCCACCTGCTCCGGAAATCCCCCCTCGGCGCTCACCGTGAACAGCCGCCCCGCCCGGTCCTCCCAGCTCAGATGCCGCGAGCGGAACAGCACGCGCTTCCCATCGGGGGTCCAGCCGAGCACCAGATTGTTGGGTCCCTGCCGCTCGGAGGGGGAGCCGACGTCGATCCACCAGGTGAGGCGCTTCGGCACGCCGCCTTCCGAGGGAATCAGATAGACATCGCGGTTCCCGTCGTATTGCCCGATGAAGGCGATCCATTTTCCGTCGGGGGAAAAGCGCGGAAACCACTCCAGCCCCGGATCGCTGGTGAGGTGGCGGGCCAGCCCGCCGGCGCGGGGAGCGATCCAAATGTCCCCGCCGTTCACAAAGGCGATGTAGTCTTTCGAGAGAGCCGGAAAACGCAATAGCCGGCTCTCCGCGGGTTCATTCTCGGCCGTGATTCCGGCAGGGACGGTCACGAGCGAGGTCAACAGCAAGACAAGGGCCGGAGCTATCAACAGGAAGGCGTGGCGGTATCGAGCACGAAGACGCGGAGTGCAGACTGGGGCATGGACCGGGTGACGGATCATGGAGCTCCTCAAGGTTGGGCCGGGAATTATCCGGGCAAACGAATCCACCCGGACAATACGGAAAACCACGCGCCGGAGTTTCCGGCTGGGCGATTTCCCTGGGGGGGCGGTCTGAAATAGGCACCTAGATAACCAGGAGAGGCCGGAGGAGTCAAGTGGTGCGCAAGCGTCGGTGAGCCAGGCGACCGCGCTGTCGGAGTGCTAGACTAGCGCCTCGCGGTAGGAATCCAGCGCGGATCGGAGGAGAGCGAAATGGTGAGTGCAGGGGTTACGGGAGCGCGCCGGAAGGCGAGCGCGGCGGTTCTAATGGTGGCGGCGGTTCTCGTGCTGGGGTGTGGAGGTGGAGCCAAGGAGAACTCG
>Ga0134123_10001816_pt1 | contig 13909 bp, 14 predicted proteins | sample KB303_FD_96460 | JGI IMG/M metagenome (GOLD analysis project Ga0134123, IMG submission 96460) | Terrestrial soil microbial communities without Nitrogen fertilizer from Kellogg Biological Station, Michigan, USA - KB3-0-3 | ecosystem: Environmental > Terrestrial > Soil > Unclassified ...
CACGGTGATCCTGGCCAAGACCATCAAGGGTTACGGGATGGGTGAGGCCGGCGAGGCGCAGAACATCACCCACCAGCAGAAAAAGATGGGAACGACTTCGCTGAAGGCCTTCCGCGACCGCTTTGGCCTCGCGGTGCCCGACGACAAGCTGGAGGAAGTGCCCTACCTCACTTTCGACGAGGGCTCGCCGGAACTGGAATACATGCGCAAGCACCGCGAGGCACTCGGCGGCTACCTGCCCACGCGACGCCCCAGAGGCGACGCGCTGGAAATCCCGTCCTTGTCGGCCTTCGAACCGCTGCTGAAGAGTTCGGAGGAGCGCGAGGTTTCCACCACGATGGCATTCGTGCGCATCCTCAACATCCTGGTGAAGGACAAGAACATCGGCAAGCGTGTGGTGCCGATCGTGCCCGACGAATCGCGCACATTCGGTATGGAAGGAATGTTCCGTCAACTCGGCATCTGGTCCTCTGTCGGCCAGCTCTACACGCCGCAGGACGCCGACCAGTTGATGTTCTACAAGGAGGACAAGAACGGTCAGATCCTGCAGGAGGGCATCAACGAGCCCGGGGCGATGTCTTCGTGGATCGCCGCAGCGACCTCGTATTCGACCCACGGCGTGTCGATGATTCCGTTCTACATCTACTACTCGATGTTCGGCTTTCAGCGCATTGGCGACCTGGCGTGGGCCGCCGGTGACCAGCGCGCGCGCGGCTTCCTGCTGGGCGGAACATCCGGCCGCACTACCTTGAATGGCGAGGGTCTGCAGCACGAAGACGGCCACAGTCATCTGCTCGCTTCGACCATTCCGAATTGCGTCTCTTACGACCCGACCTTTTCCTATGAAGTCGCGGTGATCATCCAGGACGGTCTGCGCCGCATGATCAGGGAACAGCAGGACGTCTTCTACTACATCACTTTGCTCAATGAGAACTACACTCACCCGGCCATGCCGAAGGACGCGGAAGAAGGAATTCTGAAAGGGCTGTACAGGCTTCGCGAGGGGAAAGCGGCCAAGGACGATGGCAAGGGCAAAAAGACTGCGCCCCAGGTGCAATTGCTCGGCAGCGGCGCAATTCTGCGCGAAGTGATGGCCGCGCAGGACCTGCTGGAAAAAGACTTTGGCGTATCCGCCGACGTGTGGAGCGCGACCAGCTTCAATGAACTGCGCCGCGAGGGCCTCGACGTGCAGCGCTGGAACCTGTTGAACCCCGAGCAGACGCCGCGCGAAACCTATGTAAGCCGCTGCCTGAACCACGCGCCAGGTCCGGTTGTTGCCGCGACCGACTACATGAAGATTTTCGCCGATCAGATCCGGCCGTTCATTTACAAGCCTTACGTGGTGCTCGGCACCGACGGCTTCGGCCGCTCCGATTTCCGCCGGCAGTTGCGCAAGTTCTTCGAAGTCGATCGCTATTACGTCACCGTGGCCGCGCTCAAAGCGCTCGCGGATGAAGGCAGCCTGCCAGCTTCGACGGTGGCTAAAGCTATCAAAAAGTACCAGATCGATCCGGGCAAACCGAACCCCGTAACGGTATGAAAACCAGTGAAGGCGTGAAGGGTGAATGTGTGAATGAGCCGCTCCGCGAAAAACGTGCGGTAGGTCTGAATTTTTGACCTACCCTTCACTCCTTCACTCGTTCACGCATTTACGAAATACCATTCACCCTCATCACTGTTCAGCAGATAAAATATGGGAAGCCTACGCGACGTCCTCGTCCCCGACATCGGCGATTTCAAGAACATCCCGGTGATCGAAGTCCTGGTCAAACCGGGAGATGCCGTCAAGGCGGAAGATTCACTGATCACGCTCGAATCCGATAAGGCGACCATGGAAGTCCCGGCGCCTTTCGCCGGCGTGGTCAAGGAAATGAAGCTCAAGCCCGGCGACAAGGTGTCGGAGGGCATGCCAATCCTGAGCCTCGAAATCACCGAGGGTGCGCCAGCTCCTGCGGGCGCCGCGGCGCAGAAGCCCGTCGCGGCTGCCCCCCAGCAGCCCTCCGTCGCGCAGACCAGCGCTCCGCCTGCCAAACCAGCGCCTTCACCCGCTGCTGCACCGTCGGCCCAGCCCGCTGCGCCCGCGCCCATCGACGAGGCTGGCTTCTCCAAGGCTCATGCCAGCCCTTCGGTGCGCCGCTTCGCACGCGAACTGGGCGTCGATCTCGGCCGCGTCAAGGGCAGCGGCCCGAAGGAACGCATCCTCAAGGACGATATCGCGGGCTTCGTCAAGAACGCGATGGCAAATGCCGGCGGCGCTTCGGGCACAGGCGCCGGTCTGGCGTTGGGCCTGCCCGCATGGCCGCAGGTGGACTTTGCGAAGTTCGGCCCGGTGGAAACCCAGCCGATGTCGCGGATCAAGAAAATTTCCGGCCCGGCTCTGCATCGGAACTGGGTGCACATCCCGCACGTGACGCAGAACGACGAGGCGGATATCACCGAACTCGAGGCCTTTCGCAAGAGCACGGCGGACGAAGCGCAGAAGCACGGCGTCAAGCTCACGCCGCTCGCGTTGATCATGAAAGCCGTGGTGGCCGCCCTCAAGACGCATCCGGAATTCAATTCGTCGATCGCGCCTTCCGGCGATGCGTTGATTCTCAAACGCTACTACCATATCGGAGTAGCGGTGGACACACCGGGCGGTCTGGTGGTCCCGGTGATCCGCGACGTGGATCAGAAGGGCGTACTGCAGCTGGCAAAGGAACTGGGCGAAGTAAGTGCCAAGGCACGCGACGGCAAACTCGGGCCGGCTGAAATGCAGGGCGGCACGTTCTCGATATCCAGCCTCGGTGGAATCGGCGGCACGCACTTCACGCCGATCATCAACGCCCCGGAAGTCGCCATCCTCGGCGTGTCGAAATCGTCAACCAAACCCGTATGGAAAGACGGCCAGTTCGTGCCGCGGCTGATGCTGCCGCTGTCGTTGTCCTATGACCACCGCGCCGTCGACGGTGCGCAGGGAGCAAGGTTCATCACCTACCTGAATAGCGTATTGTCGGACATCCGCAGGGTGCTGCTCTGAGCAACGCGGGGCGGAAGGCGGTTCTCGGCGCGTGAGTCTGCCCGCTCTTGGTGTCCTCGGCGGAACGTTCGACCCCATCCATTTCGGGCATCTGCGGCTGGCGCAGGAACTTGCCGATGCGCTCGGCCTGGGCCGCGTGCGTTTCATCCCTACCGGCACGCCGCCGCACCGTGATTCACCGCAGGTCAACGGCACGCACCGCCTTCAAATGGTGCGCATCGCCATCGCCGGGAATCCGCTGTTCGACGCGGACGACCGGGAAATTCGCCGCAAGGGCATCAGTTACACCTACGATACCCTCACCGAATTGCACAACGAGCATGCAGATCGCCCGCTCTGCCTGCTGATGGGCACGGACGCATTTGTCGCGCTTGCCACCTGGCACCGCTGGCAGGAACTCTTCGACCTGGCGCACGTCGTAATTGCGTATCGTCCTGGATTTCGGTTCGAGGAACTCGAGGACGCGCTGCCGGCACCGCTGCGCAAGATTTACCGGCAGCGCAGGGGTGGCGCGCCAGCCCTGTTGCGTGCGAGCGCCGGGGCGATCCTCACTCGCGAAATCCCGGCCCTCGACATCTCGGCTACGAATATCCGTGCTTTGCTGGCGCAGGGCTCCAGCGCACGATATCTGGTTCCCGATGCCGTTCTGGAATACATTGAGAAACACAACCTTTACAAGGAATCCGATGCACGTTGAAGCCATGAAGCAAGCCGCGGTCGAAGCGCTCGAGGAAATCAAGGCAGTGGATATCACGGTACTGGACGTCAGGCGGATGACCTCTCTGTTCGACTACATGATCGTCGCCAGCGCCGGCTCGACCCGGCAGACCAAGGCTCTGGCAAACAACGTGCAGGACAAGCTCAGGCAGATCGGTGCAAGGGTCCTCGGGGTCGAGGGTGAGCGGACCGGCGAATGGGTGCTGGTGGACCTGGGCGAGATCGTAGTCCACATCATGCAGCCGGCCGTGCGCGCCTACTACAACCTCGAGCAGCTCTGGGGCGGAACACCGCCCTCGCCGCACCCGACCAATTGGCGAACGGCGCCCGGAGCCGAACCGTCGCGCGCTCTGTAATCAGCGGACCGCCGCCCGCTTTGTGAAGCTGCACGTCGTGGCGGTAGGGCACAAGCCGGCCGGCTGGGTGGCGGCCGGTTTCGACGAGTATGCCCGCCGCATGCCGCGATCCGCGCGCATCGTTCTGATCGAAGTGAAGCCCGCCCCGCGCAGCCGGCAGACGCCCTCTGAAGGCTCGGTCGCCCGTGCCCTTGCCGAAGAGAAATCCCGCATTCTTGCGGCCGTTCCCCCCGGCTGTGTAAAAATAGCACTCGACGAACGCGGAAAGCAGCTCTCCACCGCCGAACTGGCCCGCAGGCTGGAGGGCTGGATGCAGGGGGGGCGCGATGTCGCGTTCGTGATCGGCAGCGCGGACGGACTGGATCGGGACCTGAAGACGGACGCCGATCTGCTGCTATCGCTCTCGGCAATGACGCTCCCGCACGCACTCGTGCGCGTGCTGCTGGCCGAGCAGCTCTACCGCGCGGTTTCGCTGATCCAGAATCACCCGTATCACCGCGATTGACGGCGTCATACCCGGCGCGAACGAGAACGAGACCCGCAAAAACCGCTACCGTGCCTTCCCTGGAAAAACACATCTACCTGGCCTCGCGCAGCGCGCGAAGGCGCGACCTGCTCAAGCAGATGGGCGTGAATTTCGAAATGCTGTTGCTGCGCGAAGGCGCCGGACGGGACGCGGACTTCAACGAGTCCGAGCTGCCCGGCGAAACACCGCGCGACTACGTGGTGCGGGTGGCGCGCCTCAAGGCCGAGGCGGGCTGGCTGCGCCTCGAACAGCGCCGCCTGATGCGCCATCCGGTGCTGGCCGCCGACACCACGGTTGCGCTTGGCGACAATATCCTTGCCAAGCCCAACGACCGCGAGGAAGCCGTGGCCATGCTCAAGCAGCTGTCCGGAACCGTTCATCACGTTTATACCGCCGTGGCGATCAAGTTCCACGATTCGCTGCGGGAAGCGTTATCGGTGACCGATGTGCGCTTCCGTGAGCTTTCGGACGACGAGATCCGTCGATTCGTCGCCACCGGAGAACCGCTGGACAAGGCCGGCGCTTACGGCATCCAAGGCAAGGCGTCGATGTTCATCGAGTCCATCAACGGCAGCTACACCGGTGTGGTCGGCCTGCCAATATTCGAGACCGCGCGGCTGCTGGGGCACTTTGGCTTCCAGCTACTGTGAACGAAGAAATACTGATCAATGTCACGCCGCAGGAGACGCGCGTCGCAGTAATGCAGCAGGGCGTGGTTCAGGAACTGCACGTCGAGCGCAGCGGCAGCCGCGGCCTGGTCGGCAACATTTATCTGGGCGAGGTAAGCCGCGTGCTGCCGGGAATGCAGTCGGCCTTCATCCAGATCGGATTGGATCGCGCAGCCTTCCTGCACGTCGCCGACATCTGGGGCCACCGCCACAATCATGACGAGGCCAAGCCAATCGAGCGCATCCTGCACGACGGCCAGAAGCTGCTCGTGCAGGTCATCAAGGATCCGATCGGCACCAAGGGCGCCAGACTTTCCACACAGGTAAGCATTGCCGGCCGGCTGCTGGTGTACCTGCCGCAGGAGTCCCATATCGGCATCTCGCAACGCATCGAGGACGAGGCCGAGCGCGCGCTGCTCAGGGAGAAGCTCCACCATCTCATCCCGCCGGACGAACCGGGCGGCTTCATCGTCCGCACCATGGCGGAAACGGCGAGCGAAAAGGAACTCGGCGCCGACATCGAGTACCTGCGCAAACTCTGGGCCGGCATCAAGGCCGCCCCTGCTGCCGCACCGGCGCTGCTGTACCGGGACCTGACGCTTAGCCTCAGGGTGCTGCGTGATTTCGTCAACGACCAGTGCGAAAGAGTCCAGGTGGACTCGCGCGAGACCTTCCAGCGCATGCAGACCTTCGCCAACGACTACACGCTGTCCTTTGCCGACCGGATCCAGCATTACTCCGGCGACCGGCCGCTGTTCGATCTGTACGGCGTGGAGGAGGAGATCGAACGGGCACTCGCCCGTCGCGTGCCGCTCAAGTCGGGCGGTTACCTGATCATTGACCAGACCGAAGCGCTGACCACCATCGACGTCAATACCGGGGGCTTCGTCGGCGGCCGAACGTTCGACGACACCATATTCAAGACCAACCTGGAAGCCGCGCAAGTGATCGCACGCCAGTTGCGACTGCGCAACCTCGGCGGGATCATCATTCTCGACTTCATCGACATGGACAATGAAGTGCACCGCGATGCGGTGCTTTCCGAGCTCAAGAAAGCCCTCGCGCTCGACCGCACCCGCATGACGGTGAACGGCTTCACCCAGCTCGGCCTGGTGGAGATGACCCGCAAGCGCACGCGCGAGAGCCTCGCCCATATCCTCTGCGAGCCCTGCCCGACCTGCCAAGGACGCGGCGCGGTGAAGACCGCGCAGACGATCTGCTACGAGGTCCTGCGGGAGCTGTTGCGCGAAGCGCGCCAGTTCGATGCGCGCGAGTTTCGCATCCTCGCTTCGCAGATGGTGATCGACATGTTCCTGGATGAAGAATCGCAGAGCCTGGCGATGCTCGAGGAGTTCATCGGCAAGCCGATTTCACTGCAGGTGGAGACGATCTACACCCAGGAACAGTACGATATCGTGCTGATGTAGCGTCGGATCAGTCCGGTAGCAGGCCGGCGGCCCTGAGGCGTGTCTTGAGGCGGGCAACCTCTTCGATCAAATCCACCACCAGCGCCGCGAGCTCCCGGTCGGCGTCGAAATCGCGCTCCAGCGCTGCAAGCCGCCGCGCGCGCGCCAGGTCAGCGCTGACAAACCGCAATTCGACCGAATCCATCGAGCCTCTGCCGAGCAGCCCTGCCTCCACCCGCTCAACGACCCATTGGGCCTCGACCGCACAGGCCCGGGCCAGGTCTTCCACTGTCAGGGCAACGTCGTCCAGCACCACGCCGGTCACGATGTCGTCTTGCGCCATTGCTCACCGCCCCAGTTCCTGGCGCGGGTTGAACGCAAGCTCCCGTGCCATGTTCTCGTAAATCTGACGCGCCTTGTCGCTTTGCGCAGGCGGCAGCACCACATCGAGCACCAGATACAGATCTCCCGGCGGAGTCCCGGGAATGCCTCGCCCTTTCAGCCGCAGCTTGCGGCCGGATTGAGAACCTGGCGGGACTTTTACCTGCACATTCCCCGACGGCGTGGGCACTTCGATGCTCGCGCCAAGCGCACCTTCCCAAGGGGTGACCGGTACGGTCTCGTAGACGTCCCGCGCTTCCATACGATAGCGCGGGTCCGGACTGAATTGCACTTCCAGATATAAATCGCCGGCCGGCCCGCCTCCCATGCCGGGGCTGCCCTGCCCGGCCAGGCGGATGTGCTGACCCTCCTTAACGCCCTTGGGGATTTGCACGTTGAGCGTACGCTCCTCGGTGATCACATGGCCCGAAGCGTCTTGCTTGGCCGCACGCAGCGTGATGGTCCGGGTCGCACCCTGATAAGCGTCCCTGAGGTCGATCAGGATGCGGGCGTGGTGATCCCCGCCGCGCATCTGAAAATCCCTGCCGCCCGGCTGCCGGCCGGCACGACCGAAAAGACTGGCAAAGAAGTCGCTGAAATCCCCTGCCTGAGCGCTGCGAGCGCCATCTCCGGAAAATTCGAAGCCCGCGTCCCAGCCGGGTGGCGGCTGGAAATCCTGGCCCTGCTGCCAGCGGCTGCCCAGTTGATCATAGGCCGCCCGCTTTTCGGGATCGGACAGCACCGCGTAAGCCTCGTTGACTTCCTTCATGCGTTTTTCCGCATTCGGCTCCTTGCTTACGTCCGGATGGAACTTGCGGGCCAGCCTGCGATAGGCCTTCTTGATTTCATCCGCCGGCGCCGTTTTTCCGACATCCAGTACCTGGTAGTAATCCTTGAATTCCACTTGGCTTCCCGAAGTTTGTTGCGCCGCTGAAGCTGGCTTCCACTGTACATAGCGTCAGATTGGGGCGGCCTCCTGCTTTTCCCAGACCGCTATCGCATCGAACCCTTCTCGAAGGGGATGCCGGGGGGATAACATCCGGGGAACCGCGGATAGGCTCGGATCCAGCGGTGGCTTTCGTCCGAGCGGTATTCGTAGGTTGAGAGCTGCCCGCCGCTAATCTCGAGGTTCTCGCCTTTGAAATGCGCGACCACTGCGAATGCGCCGCCGGTCCGGCGCTGACAGTGCGTGCAGTGGCAGACCGGCACCCGCGCGGGCTGACCCTTGCGAACCGAACCGCAGAAGCGGCCGCCCTCGTGGAACTCCGACATCGCCGCCGCTAGGCGACCTTTGCCACCTTGATGGCGGCGGGTTCGCGCGCCAGCACGTCGCGAATCTGGGTAAGTTCCTCGACCTGCTTGCCGAGCTGCAATTGCTGCTGTTCCAGCTGGCGCACCCGCTCCTGCAGAGTATTGATGTCCCCGGCGATCTTGCGCAGGTTCTCGACGCGCCGTTCGAGAAGCTTCTGGTGCTCCTTGAGCTGCATCGACAGCGGCAGCAACGCCGACCTGATCCACGAATCCAGTTCCACGCGCAACGCGCGGAACAGGTCACGAGCGTGGGCTACCAAACCGTTGTAGAAGCGCCGAACCAGGAAGTGCTTCTCGGTCATCACGTTGACGGGATCCTTGCAGAAACGCTCGGTGCTTTGTTGCAGCGAATGCATGCGCAGGATGTGGCGTTCGAGGTTGAGCGCCGGCGGGGTCATCTTGGGAAAGCCGTACAGCTTGTGGAACTCGTTGTACACGCCGTCCACGTAGTTGCGGGTCTCGCCGGCGAAGTTGAGGATCTTCTCGGCCTGGCGCGAGAACGTATCGAACAGCGCCTGCATGCTGCGCATAAGCCCCGCAGTGGTCCAGCTACCCTCGATGGTCTGCTGGCTCTTGTGCATGATGTCGTCGAGACGCTCATCGGACAGGGTGTCGAGCAGGACGTGTCCCTGTTTCAGCACGGTGCCATAGGAGTTCTTGAAAGTCTCCATGTGCCGCAGATAGTTGCCCCTGTCCGCCTCGAGCTTGGTAAGCAGAACCTTGGCCAGGTCGCGATTCTTCCCCGAAAGTTTGGACATTTCCTGCAGTTCACTCTTGGCGCTGCCCAGTTGCGCGGTAACCGATCGCAGGGAAGTTTCCACCATGCCGCCGATCTCCCTGGATACCGCTGCACGCAGGATCTGCTGCTTCGACGGGATGATCTCTTCGGCCAGCAGGCGTTCGAGATCGCCGATGCGGCTTCTCTTCAGCAGGTCTTCGTCGTCGCGGATGCGGGCCATGAGGCCCTTCTGGGCCGAGAGCGCGATGACGTGATCGCTCGGCAGTTCGAGTATCTTCGCCGTCTCGTCGCGCTGCCTTTCGATTCCCGCTTCGATCTGCTCGTCGCTCTTGAGGTCGTCCCACATCAGGTCGATCTTGTTCAGCACGGCGATGCGGCGGGTGACATAGCTCTGCACGTATTTCTGCCAGACGTCCAGATCGGACTTGGTGACGCCCGTGTCCATCGCCAGCAGGAACAGCACCGCGTGCGCGCTTGGGATCATGGACAGCGTCAGCTCGGGCTCTGTGCCGAGCGCGTTGAGTCCCGGCGTATCGAGGATCACCAGGCCCTTCTTGAGTAACGGATGCGGATAGTTGACCAGCGCGTGACGCCAGCACGGGATTTCCACCCTGCCGCCGTACTTGACCACTACGGTGGTGGTCATGAAGTCCGATTCGTCGAGCAACCCGAGCGCGCCTGCTTCCTCGACCGTCACCGACTTGACCTGCGCCAGGCTGGACATGGCCTTGGTCATTTCTTCCTGGGAATTGAGGTCCAGCCTGATCTTCACCCACTCGACGGTGCGGTGCTTGAGCGCGGCAATGCTCTCGTCGCTCCTGCGCGATTCGATCGGCAACAGCTTGATGTACGGTTCCTCGGTGGAGTCATAGTAGATTTCGGTCGGGCACATGGTGGTGCGGCCGATGTCCGAGGGCAGCAGGCGCTGCTTGAAATCGGAAAAGAACATGGCGTTGATCAGCTCGGTCTTGCCGCGCGAGAACTCGGCCAGAAACGCCAGGATCATGCGGTCGTTGCGCAGGCTCTCAGCCAGGTCGTAGATGCGCAGGCTGTGCTGAATATCGGCATGGCCGTGGTTTTCCAGCCAGGACTGGTAAGCCTCGATGCACGCGCGCAGCTCATCGCGCCATTGCTGGTACTGCGTTACCTGGTCCTCGAGGTCGCTCATCAACATTGCAGGAATTCTTTCCATCGAACCGGCAGGAACTGTCCCGGGCTGGAGATCTCGAGCGTCTTGGCACGCTCGCGGCCGCCACGCGTAATGATAACCTTCCCGCTGTGCAGATCAAATTTTTTAAGGAAATCAACGAGCAGCGTGTTTGCCTGGTCCTCGATTGCGCGGAGCGGCGAGCAAATCCCGATCCGGGTCATAGCGGTACCATGATCCGGCCAAGGCTCACAGCATCCGGCTGAAGGTGAGTATCAACGGCGCAATCGGCCACAACAGCAACAACTGGCATAACACCAGCACCAGCAGCGGCGAAAGATCCACCCCGCCGACGGTTGGTATGCGGCGCTGAAACGGCCGCAGGAAGGGGCGGGTCAGACTTACCAGCACGCTCATTGCGGGACTGCGTGGATTTACCCACGACAGGATGGCCTGGGCGATGACCGCAACAATCAGAATGTACAGGAAGCGCTTGAGCAGGTTTACCACAGCGAGCAGGATCAATCCCACGATCGATGCCCCGACCGCCGGCCCCATTTCCAGGCCGCTGATGACCCTGATCAGCACGATCAACAGCACTTCGACCGCCCACGCCAGCAACAGCGTAGACATGTCGTAACCCCAGAGGCCGGGAACAACGCGACGCGCCGGCCGAACCAGGAAATCGGTCAGCGCGGCCAGAAACTGTGAAAGCGGATTGCGCACCGGCGCGCGCACCGCCTGCAGATAGAAACGCAGCAGCAGCGCCAGCGCGAACAATCCCAGAAAAGTCTCGAGCAGGAATATCAGTGCCTGGTTCATTGGAGGTATTCAGTTCTTGCCAAATTCATCACCCATTTCAGCCGAACGCCGCGCCGCGGCACGTACCGCGTCGACCACTCGTGCCTTCAGGTCGCAGGATTCCATGACCTGCAGTGCGCGCTCAGTGGTGCCGGCCTTGGAGGTCACGCGCGCGCGCAGTTCGGCCGGCGACTCGGAACTGCCTGCCGCGAGCTTCGCTGCGCCTGCGAACGTCTCGACAGCCAGGCTGCGCGCCTGTTCCTCGCTGAGCCCGAGTTCCACTGCAGCCTGCTGCAGCGCTTCGATAAAGTAGAACACATAGGCCGGGCCGCTGCCTGAGACTGCAGTCACTCCATCCATGTGCTCTTCGCGGTCCAGCCAGATCACCGAGCCGACTGCGCCGAGCACCCGCTGCGCCGTCTTCCGGTCGGCATCAGTGGCTTTCGCTGCCGCATACAAGCCTGTAATGCCGGCGCGCAGCAGCGCCGGGGTGTTCGGCATCGCCCGCACGATGCGCCCGTGGCCGCCAAGCCAGCGCGCCAGGTCTCCGCTGCGCACACCCGCTGCGATACTCACCACCAACTGTCCGCGCAGATGCGGGCGCAACCATTGCGCCACGTCGCGCAGGTGCTGGGGCTTGACGGCGAGCAGCACCATGTCCTCGACGACGCCGGTTTCGTCGAGCCCTTCCTGTACCGCCACGCCAAACGCCTGGCGCAGTCGATGGCGCGCTTCCTCGGACACTTCGATGACCCGGATATCGCCGGCCGCAAACCCTTGCTTGAGCAGGCCGCCGATCAATGCGGAGGCCATGTTTCCGCCGCCTATGAAAAGAATGCGCATTAGAGAACTGGAAGTCGGTTGAACAACGGTTACATCGATGCATGCAGCGCATCACCCCTGAACGCGTTGCATTGCCGGGCGGAAATCGTCCCCTGCGTGCAGTATATAGGCGGCGGTTAAGCTGCGCCGGTATCGCGTTCGCCGAAGATGGCTCGGCCGACGCGGACCATGGTCGAGCCCTCGGCGATCGCCGCCTCGAGGTCGTCCGACATGCCCATCGACAGCGTATTGAGGGCAACCCCCCGCAAAGAAAGCTGGTCGCGGATCTCCCGTAGCATGCGGAAGCGGCTGCGCTGCAATCCGCTGTCGGGCGTCGGTTCCGGAATGGCCATCAGACCTTGCAGCCGTAATCGTGGCAAGCGCATGATCTTTTGCGCCAGGCCGAAAACCTCTTCCGGTGCTACGCCGCTTTTACTGGCTTCGCCGCTGACGTTAACCTGGATGCAGACCTGCAGCGGCGGTTTCTCTTCAGGACGCGAGGCCGAGAGGCGCTCGGCAATTTTTGCGCGGTCGATGCCATGCACCCAATCGAAGTGCTCTGCGATCAGCCTGGTCTTGTTGCTCTGGATCGGACCTATGTAGTGCCACTCTAGAGGGCGGAGCAGGGGCCCCTCTGGGGATCGAGCACCCGAACGCGGAGTCTCGATACGTGCGACCGAGGAGGTGCTCTTACGCGCCAGCTCCACGGCCTGGCGAAATGCCCCGTCTGCGTCTCGCTGGCGCACCCCGGCGGAGGGGCGCACGTCGCCCGGAGCTTTTTCGTCATCCTGATTTGGTAATGCGGCGTGCCAGATCACGCGTGGCGGCGCGGAGTCATGGTCCCGTTCGAACAGGCCAGCCAGCCGCGCGATCTTCCCGACCGCTTCCTGCGCATAGTTCTCGCCAAACGCGTACTGGCCGGCCGCGCAGGCCTCGGCGACTGCTTCGGCCGGGAAGGTCTTGCTGACCGCAACCAGGGTGATCTCGCCGGGGGCGCGCCCGGCCGCCCTGGCTGCCCCGGCTATGCGCGTTTTTACAGCTTGCAAGCGGGAGGCTATTGTTGTCATAATCCTCTTGCAGAGTTCAATGTAAGCATCGAATGCAGCAAGCTTTTTTAATCCGCGGCGTGGCCGTCTGCACGCTATTCGCACCCCCATTTCGCCTAGCCGGGGAATTATAAATGGACATCTCTGAACTGCTGGCTTTCGTGGTCAAGAACAAGGCGTCCGACCTGCACTTGTCGGCAGGACTTCCGCCGATGATTCGCGTCCATGGCGACGTGCGGCGCATCAACCTGCCGCCGATGGAGCACAAGGACGTGCACGCGATGATCTACGACATCATGAACGACGGTCAGCGCAAGTTCTATGAAGAGAACCTCGAGTGCGACTTCTCGTTCGCGATCCCCAATCTGGCGCGCTTCCGCGTGAACGCCTTCGTGCAGAACCGCGGCGCCGGCGCGGTGATGCGGACCATACCGTCGAAGGTGCTCACCCTTGAAGAGTTGAAGGCGCCGGCCATTTTCAAAGAGATCGCGCAGTATCCGCGTGGCGTCGTGCTGGTGACCGGGCCGACCGGATCGGGCAAGTCGACCACGCTCGCAGCGATGATCAACGACATCAACGAGAACGAGTTTGGCCACATCCTCACGGTCGAAGACCCGATCGAGTTCGTGCACGAGAGCAAGAAATGCCTGATCAACCAGCGTGAAGTCGGGCCGCACACGCTGTCGTTCAACAACGCGCTGCGAAGCGCGCTGCGCGAAGACCCGGACATCATCCTGGTGGGCGAGCTGCGTGACCTGGAAACCATCAGGCTGGCGCTGACCGCCGCGGAAACCGGCCACCTAGTGTTCGGCACACTGCACACCAGTTCTGCCGCAAAGACCATCGACCGGGTAATCGACGTTTTCCCGGCGGCGGAAAAGGAAATGGTGCGGGCGATGCTCTCCGAATCGCTGCGCGCCGTGATCTCGCAAACGCTGTGCAAGACCAAGGACGGCGGCGGCCGCGTGGC
>Ga0134123_10001819_pt1 | contig 13899 bp, 2 predicted proteins | sample KB303_FD_96460 | JGI IMG/M metagenome (GOLD analysis project Ga0134123, IMG submission 96460) | Terrestrial soil microbial communities without Nitrogen fertilizer from Kellogg Biological Station, Michigan, USA - KB3-0-3 | ecosystem: Environmental > Terrestrial > Soil > Unclassified ...
AAACGCTCGGCAATCTCGGCCTGGAGCTCCGCACTCCGCAGCTCGACCTGCTGCCCCGCCGGTGTGCGTACGTCCGTGAACCGCGGCTCGCCGGTGCCCTCCATGGGACGGATCGGCTGGTAACGGACGAGGTCCGGGAGGCGGCTCGCGCTGAGCCAGGGAAAATTGCTGTTGTCCCCCACTCGCCGAAAAGCGAATCGCCGGTCGCCGGCAAGTCCGTGCCAGCCAAGATCCGCCGACTCCAGCGCAATCCCACCCATCGACTTGACCGGATAGACCACCAGCTCGTGCACACGGCCAATCGGGATCATTCACCGTCACTCTATCCGAAGCCGGAGTCAGGCGGCCAGAGCTTGTGGCAGAGTGTGGAAGAGGTAATGAACGAGTCCAACACAGAAGAAAAGGACGATCAGTGCTTGATCAACAAGGCGACAGTCCGCGAGCTTGCCGACACGCGTTCCATACGCGAAAAGCACGAGACAGCGTCGGAGTACGATAAGAGCGACGACTGCACTGAGAGGATTGTGCTGAACCGCAGCGCTCATATCTCCATGCAGCAGAGCGAAAAGGCCCCGTGTCGTACCGCAGGTGGGACAGGACAGACCTGTTGCAAACCGGAAAGGACACGCCGGCACTCGAGGCAAAGCGGATGCAAATCCCAGAATCGCGACGATCGACAACAGTGCCGCTATTTCCGCGACCCGCCGTGTCAGAAGAATTCCCATTGTCCAACGGGCCTTCCCGCTTTCAACTTGTTCGCCACCATGTAAGCGTCCACACCGGCCACGACCCACACGATCGGAGCACCGAAGCCGGCCGTAACGATACCGAACACGATTCCACAGACGAGAATCACGATACCCTTGATTACCTGGCCGAGAATCATTTGACCAAGGCCGGCGATACAGCAGCCGCTCAGGATGCCCATCAGAACCGGATCTTTAGGCGGGTTTGAAGGATAAATGACACTCGCGTCACCCGGCTGCTGCAGCGCACCCAGTGAGGCTCCACATCCTACGCAGATGATGGCGTTCGGATTCTTATTCTCCTGTCCGCAGTTCTGGCAGAATGCCCGCCCCATGCGCGGTGATGTTCCACATTTGAGACACGCTACCGCGTTCAGGTTCGCTTCGGAACCACAATTTCCACAGAACATGCTCAGCCTCCGTCACCTCTCCGTGCGCGCCAACAACCCGCACTCCATCACATAGACACCGTTCGTCCATGTTTTGTGGGCGGACTCGGTCCGGGCGCCCGCCGAACCGGCCGGAAAGTGGCGAACGTGCAGCGGTTGAGACCGGGCGACCGTCGTGTGGCTCGTGCGCAACAGCGCCGCAGATCTCGCCGGGTCGGTCGTGAGTCAGCGGGATCGCGGGCACACCGGGTGTGAAAGCGTCGGCGCCGTTCGGGAGCTCATCGGTGAGTTCCGGCGACTCATCGATGAGTCGCAGGGAAGTCATCGATCACTTCCATGGAACTCATTGGTGAGTTCCCGGATACTCAACGATCACTACCATGGAAGTGATCGTTGAGTCCGGGGGAACTCATCGATGAGTTCCGCGAAGTCATCGATCAGTTCCGGGAACTCAACGATGAGTCCCGGAGAACTCAACGATGAGTCCTGGGATACTCAACGATGAGTTCCGCGAAGTCATCGTTGAGTTCGGGGAAGTCATCGGTCAGTTCCGGGAAGTCATCGATCAGTTCCGCCGAAGTCGCTCGATCGCCGCCGGGACCTTTCTGCCCCGGCGCGTGATCCCCCTCACGGCCATTCGCGGCCTCGGCGCGTACATTCTCAGTGGGTCACCCGGCTCCCCGAGTTATTATTACCTCCATCCGAGAGGTCTGTTTTGCCCCTTCCCGGCATCGCGGGCCGGGGTCCATGTCGGTTCCGGTCCGAGGAGAGGTCATGATTCGAGTGAGGTCCATCGCCCTCGGGGCGATGCTGTGCATCGCGTCGTCCCTGACGGCATCGCCGTTCACCAGCAACGGCACGGGCGGCGGCAACTGGAACACCTCCGCCACCTGGGGCGGCGCCGGCGTCCCCGGCGCGGGCGACACCGTCACCATCACCGGCGGCGACGTCGTCTCGGTCACGGACACCCAGTCCGCCCTGACCATCCTCATCGACACCGCCTCCACCCTCCGCATCGACAGCGGCGGCAACCTCACCGCCGCCGGCACCGGCACCGCCGTCACCATCAACGCCCCCGTCGTCTCCCTCGCCAGCCGGCTCCAGTTCTTCGGCGGCACGATGACCGTCTCCAACGGCGGCATCGCCGTCAACGGCGATCCGAGCGGCTTCGCGAAAATCGAGTACGACTCCAGCGGCGGCACGCTGAGCGTCAAGACCGACCTGTTGTTCAGCGGCTCCAACGCCCAGCTCACGTTCACCACCGGCGGCAGTCTGAACATCGGCGGGAGCCTCGGCTCGGGCGGTGTGGTCAGCGCCGGCAACTCCACCATCAACTTCAGCGGCACGGGGGTGCAGACCGTCGGCGGCCCGTACACCTTCTACAACTTCACCGTCGCCAAGCCGAGCGGCACCGCGACGCTCGCGGCGCCCACGAGCGTCTTCGGCAATCTCACCGTCAGCAGCGGCATCCTCGACGACGGCGGGCAACAGATCACGCTCAACAGCGGCCTCACCTCCAACGTCAACCTCGGCAACACCGGCGTCCTGAAGCTCGGCAGCGCCGCCTCGGCCACGACGTTCCCCGCGAACTTCAATCCCGCCAACGCCTTCTTCTCGCCCGGCAGCGTCGTCGATTACCACGCGGGCCTGAGCCAGGTCATCAACACCTCCTTCACCTATCGGCGGCTCTTCGTCACGACGACCGGCGGCAGCGTCTCGCACTCCTTCACCGGCACGCTCACCATCGCCGAGGACCTCACCGTCAACGACAACGGCCCGAACATCGCCACCCTCAACGTCGGCGGACAGACGCTCGACGTCAACACCAACATCAGCGGCGACGGCACGATCAACGTCAATGGCGGCTCGATCAGCCTCGGCGGCAACTGGGCCGCCACCTCCTCGCTCGTCGCGGGCGCGGGCAGCATGGTCGCGTACGACGGCAACGGCTCGCAGAGCGTGCTCGCCGCGAACTACCACCACCTCGTCATCAACAAAATCGCCGGAACCGCGACGTTCGCCGGCACCACGGGCGTGGGGGGCAACTTCTCCGTCACCGCCGGCACCGTCGATCTCGGCACGCAGACCGTGACCGTCAACGGCACGCTCACGAACAACGGCAACCTCGGGTTCAACACCGCGACGGTCGTCCTTCTGGGCGACCTGACCAACAACACCTCGATCTTCTCTTCGGCGGCCACGCTGAAGATGAACGGCGCCGCGGCGCAGGCGATCAACAGCCCGCTGAACGCGATCAACCTCGCCGGCTTCGAGGTCAACAACGCCGCGGGCGTGTCGGTCACCACCAACATGGGCGTCCTCACGACGCTCAAGCTGTCCGGCGGCAAGGTCACGGTCAACGGCGCCAACTTCGTCTATGTCGACGTCAACTGCGCCCTCACCCGCACCAGCGGCTGGTTCGTCGGACCGCTCCGGATGGGCTTCTCGCCGGTCACTCCGCGCCGCATGGAGCTCGGAACGGCGACCGCCTACATGCCGATCGACATCGACGCCGGCAGCGGCGGCGACATCCAGGCGCGCGCGGTCGAGGGGCAGCAGGCGAACCGGACCGGCCCGCGCGTCCTCGGCCGGTACTGGCGCATCGAGAGTCCCTCTTCCGTCCTCCCGATCGACGTCCTCACCTTCAACTACAACCTGAGCGACATCGTCACCGGCTCCGAGCCGGAGTTCATGCTCGGCCACTACAACGGCGCGACGTGGCTCCGCGAAGGCGACTTCGTGAACGAAGGCACGCACACGGCCACGCTCACCAACGTCTCCGACTACGTCGACGATGACTGGGTGGTCGGCCACGGCGGCAGCATGGGCGGCGCGGGCAAGCTGAAGTTCACGCAGATCAACGGCGGCACGAACCCCACCGCGAACGTGCCGTTCGACGTCGACGTCGAGACGTGGACCGACGACGACACCAGCACCGGCGACGTGTTCGCCAACACGAGCGTCGACATCCTCCTGCAGACCGGCGGCGGCTCGTTGCTCGGCGCGACCGATTTCCTCGCGCCCGGAACGCACGCGGCCACGATCAGCGGCAACACGTACGACACCGCCGAGTCAGGCGTGCAGCTCCGCGCCGACAGTTCCTCGGGCGACGCGCTCGACGACGGCATCAGTGCTCCGTTCAACGTCACCGCGCCGCCGTCGACGCTCACCGTCACCAGCATCAACGACAACGGCCCGGGCACGCTGCGCGACGCGATCGAGACCGTCGAAGCCAACGGCTGCGCGGTCCCCTGCACGATCAACTTCTCGACCAGCGGCAACATCGTGCTGCTCACGCCGCTGCCGGTGCTCAACCGCGGCGACGTGACGATCGACGCCTCGACGGCGCCCGGCGCCGTGCCGAACACGAACCCCTTCGGTCTGCCCTCGAATGCGATCGTCAGTGTCTCGCTCGACGGCTCGAACAACATCGACGCCGGCTTCGAGATCTTCTCGTCGAACGTCGTCATCCGCGGCTTCGCGATCAAGAACTTCGTCAACGGCGGCACCGGCAAGGCCGTGAAGTTCACCGGCACCAACAGCGGCTCGAGCGTCGCCGGCTGCTACATCGGCACCGACACGACCGGTCTCAACGCCGCGCCGAACGCGAACGGCGTCTACTTCCTCGCCTCCTTCGCCGGCACCGCCGGCGGCCCGGCGCCGGCCGACCGCAACGTCATCAGCGGCAACACGGTGTACGGCATCTACGCGGGCGCCGCGACGAGCAACCTCAACATCCTCGGCAACTACATCGGCACGAAGGCCGACCTCTCGGGCCCGCTCGCCAACGACGACGGAATCTGGATCAGCTCCAGCTCCGACGCCACCATCGGCAGCGACACCTTCGACGGCAACGTCATCAGCGGCAATACGTCCGAGGGCATCGACTTCGACGGCGCGGGCGAAATCTACGGAAACCTGATCGGCACCAACGGCACCGGCACCGCCGCGATCCCGAACAACACCGGCATCGACATCAGCGGCAACGCGGAGATCGGCGGCTCGTGGTCGCCGGAGCGCAACGTCATCAGCGGCAACGCGACGCACGGCATCCACGTCACCGGCGACGGCAGCAACATCGACAACAACTACATCGGCGTCGGCCTGGACGGCACGACCTCGATCCCGAACGGCGGCAGCGGCATCCGTCTCAGCGGCAACGCCAGCGCCAACCGCATCGGCATCATCGCCGGCAACGTGATCGCGCACAACGCCGGCCGCGGCGTCAGCGTCGCCACGAGCAGCACCGGAATCGGCAACGCGATCCGGCAGAACATCATCAAGGCGAACGGCAGCCTGGCCATCGACCTCGGCGAAGACCTGGCGACGCCGAACGACGCCACCGACCCCGACATCGGGGCCAACAACCTGCAGAACTTCCCCACCATCTCCGCCGCGAACGTCACCGGCGGCAACGTGCAGCTCACCGTGTCGGTCGACTCGAGCGGCAGCGCCAGCAACACCGCCAACTTCATCATCGACGTCTACAAGACCGACAACTCCTCCCCCACTCCGGCGCTCGAGTACCTCGGCTCCTCGGGATGCATCGCCGGACCGACGCTCACGAACTACAACTTCGGCGTCCCGGCCGGATCGGCGGTCAGCGGCGACCGCATCGCCGTCACCGCCACGAGCTACGCCCCGGAGATCATCGGCTTCGGGCGCATCGTCACCCACGCCGGCTGCCTCAACGGCCAGACCGACGGCACCTCCGAGCTCTCCGCGACCGCCGCGCTGAGCGGCGACATCCACTGGAACAACGCCTCCGGCGGCGCGTGGGAAGTCGCGAGCAACTGGAGCCCGGCGGTCGTGCCGGGCGTGAACGACGTCGCGTTCATCGACCTGAGCGGCACCTACATCGTCACCACCAGCTCTCCGATCACCGTCGACAAAGTGCACGTCGGCGGCGGCATCAGCGGCACGCAGACACTCAACATCGTCGGCGGCACCTCGCTCACCATCAACAACCCCAGCGACGTGACGACGAGCGGCAATCTCACCGTCAACGGCACGCTCACCGGCAACGGCACGCTCGACGTCAACGGCACGCTCGACTGGAACGCCGGCACGATCGGCGGCGTGGCCGCGCTCAACATCACCTCGACCGGCACGCTGAATCTCGGCGGCGGCGGGACGAAGACGCTGAGCCAGCGCCTGCTCACCATCAGCAACGGCGGCGCCGCGAACTGGACCGGCGGCTCGATCGCCATGCAGACCGGCGGCGGGATCGTGAACCTCGGCACGTTCGACATCAAGACCGACAACACCTTCACCGACAACGGCGCCGACGCCGGCTTCCAGAACAGCGGCACGTTCCGCAAGTCCGTCACCGCCGGCACCACATCCTTCTCCGCGGTCGACTTCTTCCACAACGCCGGCACGATGGACGTGCAGACCGGCATCGTCGATCTCGACGGCGGGACGGCGGCGGCGCCGATCTCCATCTCCAGCGGTGCCGAGGTCCTGGTCAACTCGTCGCTGTTCACCTTCAATGGCGGAACGTCGGTCAGCGGCGCCGGCAAAGTGCAGACCGCGAGCCTCGGCATCCTCAACGTCGACGGCCCGCTCGTCACCATCGAGCACCTCTACGTCAACGGCGGCACCGTCGGCGGCTCGGGCGTCGCCACCACAGGCGCCACAGGCACGTGGCAGTGGGACCAGGGCACGATGAGCGGCGGCGGCACGTCACGCATCGCGTCGGGCGGCGTGATGAACATGCCCGGCGCCAATGCGAAGTTCCTCGCGCGGACGCTCGACGTCGTGAGCGGCGGCATCGTCAACCTCGGCGGCACCGGCCAGCTCAACCTGCAGACCGGCGGCAACATCAGCAACGCCGGCACGTTCGACATGGTCGGCGATGCGCCGATCTTCAACAACGGCGGCGCCGGCGCGATCGCCAGCAGCGGCACGTTCAAGAAATCGACGAGCAGCGGCACGTCGGCGCTCACCAACGTCGATCTCAACAGCACCGGCACCATCAGCCTCCTGACCGGCACGCTCGACGTCGCCGGCGGCACGAACAGCGGCGCCATCTCCATCTCCGGCGGCGCCACGTTCCTCGTCAACTCGAACAACTACATCTTCGGGGCCGGCACCACCGTCACCGGCGCGGGCGGCGTCGACGTCGCGGGCGGCACGCTCACCGTGGCAGGCAACGTCTCGGTTCCGAAGCTCACCCAGACCGCCGGCGTCATCGACGGCGCGGGCACGCTGACCATCACCGGCACCGGCGCGTGGTCGTTCGGCACGATGCAGGGCGCGGGCATCACCCAGGTCGCGAACGGCGCGACGCTCACCCTTGGCACCGGCAGCGTCAAGAGCCTGAGCCAGCGGGCGCTGAACATCGTCAACGGCGGCACGGTCGACTGGACCGCCGGCACGCTCACGCTGAACAACGGCGCGAACATCAACAACACGGGCCTCTTCCACGCCCAGTTCGACGGCAGCATCAGCAACGGCGGCACCGCCGGCACGTTCACCAACAACGGCACGCTGCGCAAGAGCGGCACCACCGGCTTCACCAGCTTCTTCCTCCCGCTCTCCAACGTCAGCGGCACCGTCGACATCCAGAACGGCATCATCGCCGCCGGCGCCGGCTACTCGCAGGGCGCGGCCGGCATCCTCAAGCTCCATCTCGCCGGCACCACCGCCGGCACCGGCTACGGCCAGCTCAACACCTCCAGCAACCCGACGCTCGGCGGCGCGCTGCAGGTCGTGCTCGTCAATCCCTTCGATCCCGCCGGCGGCGACACCTTCCGCGCGGTCCTGATCCCCGGCGGCGCGCACACCGGAGACTTCGTCCATCCCTACACGCTTCCGGCGCTCAGCGGCGGACGCACGTGGACCGACGGCTTCGACTCGAACGGCCTGCTGCTCTCGGTCACCAGCGGCACGGTCGACCTCGACCTCTCGTCGACCGGCCCGCCCGCCCCGCTCGCGCCGGGCACGCCGTTCACCTTCGACTTCGTGATCACCAACCACGGCCCGGCGACCGCGACGAGCGTCGTCTTCACCGCCCCGATCCCGCCGGGAATCAACTACAACAGCGCGACGCCGGACGCCGGCTCGTGCAACTTCGCGTCGAATACGGTCACGTGCAACGTCGGCAGCATCGCCGCGACGAACAGCCTGCACGTCCTCCTCGGACTGACGACCGGCACGACGCCGGGAACGCACTCCGTCACCGGCAGCGGCGCGTCCGCCGAGACCGACACGGTTCCCTCGAACAACAGCATCCCGGCTTCGGTCTCGGTCATCGGAAACCCGCTCACCGTCGTCAACACGAACAACGCCGGCAGCGGCTCGCTGCGCCAGGCGCTCGCCGACGCGCAGAACGCCTCGCTCTGCTCCGTTCCCTGCACCATCGCCTTCAACATCGGCAGCGGACCGTTCGTCATTTCGCCCGTGTCGGCTCTGCCCCTCGTCGCGTCGGGCGTGATCGTCGACGCCACCACGCAGCCGGGCTACGCCGGCACGCCGATCGTCCAGGTCGACGGCGCGCTCAATTCCGGCTCGCCGCTGCTCGTCCTCGGCAACACGAACGCGAAGGTGAAGGGACTCTCGCTCACCGGCGCGCTCAAGGGCGTGTTCATCAGCGGCAGCAACAACGCCGTCGAGGCCTGCTCGATCGGCATCGATCCCGCCGGCGCACCGGACGCGAACACGTATGGCGTCGCCGTCTCCGGCAACAACAACACCATCGGCGGCACGAGCGCCGGCGCGGGCAACCGGATCGCCCACAACACGGGCAACGGCGTGACCGTCACCGGCACCGGCATCTCGAATCTCATCGTCGACAACCAGATCTTCAACAACGGCGGCCTCGGCATCGACCTGGGCGACGACGGCGCGACGCCGAACGACCCCGGCGACGGCGACGCGCCGTTCGCCAACAACCGCCAGAACTCGCCCAGCCTCACCGGCGTCTTCCTCAACGGCGGCGGCAACATCCACGTCACCTACAACATCGACTCCAGCGCCGCCGCGAACACGGCCAGCATCTCGGTCCAGCTCTTCGAGGCCGACAGCGCCGGGAGCGGCGAGGGCAAGCTGCCGCGCGTCAGCGTCTGCCACACCGGCTCCGACAACTTCGCCGCGGGCCTCGACTTCAACGAGCCGAGCTACGTCGCCGGCACGCCGTTCGTCATGACCGCGACGAGCTACAGCGACGCGAACTGCACGACCGTCTCCGACGGCACCTCCGAGTTCTCGAACGTCGTCCTCGCGACGACGTGTGTGCCGCCGGCCGCGACGATCAGCGCCCCCGCGAATGCGTGCGCCGGCTCCACGAACAACGCCGCGAGCGTCAACGCTCCGGGCGCGACGTCGTTCAACTGGACCGTCGGCGGCGGCGGCACGCTCCTCACCGGACAGGGCACGCCGAACATCACCTTCAGCGCGCCCGCGGGCGGTACCGTCACGCTGAGCGTGGCCGTCTCCAACGCCGCCGGCTGCTCGAACACCGCGGCCGCGAACGTCCCGGTCACGACGCCGCCGGCCGTCACCATCACCGGCCCCACCACCGCCTGTCCGCTCACGACGTTCACGCTCGACGCCGGCGTCTTCGCGACTTATCAGTGGTCCAACGGCAGCACGTCGCGCTTCCTCACCGTCTCGCAGAGCGCCCCGAGCGTCGTCTACAGCGTCACCGTCACCAACGGCGGCTGCAGCGCCAGCGACACCCACACCGTCACGCTGACCCCGGTCAACGCCGCGATCTCCGCGCCGCCGAACGTCGCGCCTTCGTCGGGCGGCCACACCGCGAGCGTCCCCTCGCAGCCGGGCGCCGCGTACGCGTGGTCGATCGGCAACGGCGCGATCACGTCGGGCGCCGGCACGAACAGCATCACCTTCAGCGCCGGCGCGTCGGGCAACGTCAACATCAGCGTCACCGTCTCGCAGGGCGGCTGCTCGTCGAACGGCTTCGTCTCGATCCCGATCGACAGCCCGCCGGCCGATCCGTGCGACCTGCGCGGTACGCCGGTGCTGCTCGGGCCGGCCAACGCCGCCGTCCTCGGCTCGTCGCCGGTCGTCTTCTCCTGGCTCCCCTCTCCGACGGCGACCGCCTCGCGGGTCTGGCTCGCGCTCGACGGCGCGCCGCCCGCGATCCTGGGCGAGGTCACCGGCAACACGCTCACCGCGAACGTCGCGCCGGGCCACGCGGTCTGGTTCGTCGAAGACCTCTTCGCCGCCTGCCCGCCGTCGCAGTCCGGCCAGCGCACGTTCACCATTCCGGCCGGCGCGTGCAGCACCGCGCAGCCGGTCATCACCGCGCCCGCGAACCATTCGAGCGCCGGCACCTGGTCCGCCATCACCTGGACGAGCGTGCCCGGCGCGCTCTCGTACGAAGTCTGGACCTCGTTCGAGGACGGCGGGTTCGTGCGCGTCGGCACCACGAGCGACACCTCCCTCGAGATCTCGCCCTGGAGCGCGGGCACGTACGACTTCTTCGTGCGCGCGCTGGCCAGCCTCTGCGCTCCGGCCGACTCCGCGGTCGTGCGCTTCACCTACGCGCCGTCCGCGGCCTGCCTCGGCAACCAGCGCGCGATCCTGATCTCCCCGCTCGACGGCGACATCATGGCCTCGCCCGCGAGCTTCTCCTGGTCGCCGCGCCCCGGCTCGACGCTGCACGAGGTCTACGTCGTTCGTGAGAACGGCGCGCCGGAGCGCATCGGCTCGACGACGGCGAATGTGCTGAACAACGTCGCGCTCGCGTCCGGCCCGATGCGCTGGTTCGTGCGGTCGTACTTCGGCCCGCAGTGCTCGCCGCTCGATTCGGAGCGGCAGGACCTCACCATCGTCAACGCTCCCGCGGCCTGCTCCCCGCTCACGCCTCCGGTCATCTCCGCGCCGGGCGAGATCTCCAGCGGCGTCGAGTTCCTCCTGCAATGGACCTCGGACCCGGCGGCGACCGGGTACGAGCTGCAGGTCGCGAACAACGGCAGCTTCGCCGGCGCCGAGGTCATCACTACCGGCGCGACCTCGCACGCGCTCACGCGCGGCAGCGGCATCGTCTTCGCGCGCGTGCGCGGCATCGACAACCGCTGCACGCCGCAGTCGGTCGGCGCCTTCGGCCCGACCGCGGCGATCTTCATCCTCCCGCCCAACGCGTCGATCGGCACGGTCCCGCTCAACGCGCCCAACGTCGCGCACTACACGATCGCCCTCGGACCCGAATTCGCCGGACAGACCTTCAGCGCTGTCCCCTCCGAGGAGTGGCTGACCGTGTCGCCCGCCGCGGGAACCGTCGGCGCGGGAGGCACCACGCTCAACGTTACCGCGAACAGCGAAGGCCTCGGCCTCGGCGCGAACACCGGCGCGGTTCACATCACCCTGAACACCCCGAGCGCGGGCAGCATCGCCATCCACGCGACCACCGTCATCGTGCCGAGCATCAGCGTCAACGTCGTCACCCCGGTCAAGCCCTCCCCCTCGAACACGCCTTCACCCGACACCATGATCATCCCCGGCGTCGCCAACGCCGACGGCATCAACTCCCACTTCCAGTCCGACGTCCGCGTCGCCAATACCTCGCCCCAGCTCATCAAGTACCAGCTCACCTTCATCCCCAGCGGCGAGGCCGGCCTCAGCGCCGCGCGCCAGACCACCTTCTCCATCGAGCCCGGACGCACCATCGCGCTGGACGACGTCCTCAAGAGCTGGTTCGGCACCGGCACGCAGAACGCCATCGGCGTCCTCGAGATCAAGCCCCTCACCCAGATCACCAGCTCGCCCACCGCTCCCCCCATCGGCGCCCTCGCGAGCCTCGTCAGCTTCGCCTCGTCGCGTACGTTCAACGTAGCCGCGAACGGCACCTTCGGCCAGTACATCCCCGCCATCCCCTTCGCCAACTTCATCGACCGGACGAAGAGCATCTCCCTCCAGCAGATCTCGCAGTCGGCGAAGTACCGTTCCAACCTCGCCCTCTTTGAAGGCTCGGGCCAGGCCGCCACGGTCCTGATCAAGGTCTTCGGCTCGACCGGCCAGCAGATCACCCAGTTCACCCAGAGCCTCGCCGGCGGTCAGCACACCCAGCTCAACTCCTTCCTGCTCTCGCGCGGCATCACCCTCGACGACGGACGCGTCGAAGTCTCCGTCACCTCCTCCACCGGCAAGGTCACGGCCGTCGCCTCGGTGCTCGACAACCAGACCAGCGACGCCATCACCGTCGTCCCGGTCACGCTCGAGGAGAGCGGCAACACGAAGTGGGTCATCCCCGGCGTCGCCGACATCCACAGCGGCTTCGCCAACTGGCAGAGCGACGTCCGCATCTTCAACGCCAACACCAGCGCCGCCGACGTCACCGCCACGTTCTACTCGCAGGCCGGCGGCGAGCCCAAAGTCCAGACCATCCACATGAACCCGGGCGAAGTGAAGCAGTACGACAAGGTGCTGGCCTCGCTCTTCGGCGTCGCTGCCGACGGCGGCGCGCTGCACCTCAGCACCGCCCAGCCCTCGCGCATCATCGCCACGGCGCGGACGTACAACGACACGCCCACCGGCACCTACGGCCAGTTCATCTCCGCCGTCACGCCGGGCGAAGCGGTCGGAGTCGGCTCGCGCCCGCTGCAGATCCTGCAGGTCGAGGAATCGGCCCGCATGCGCTCCAACGTCGCCTTCGCCGAGGTCACCGGCAAGCCGGTCAAACTCGAAGTCACGGTCACGCCGCCCGACGCGAAGTTCACCGCCTCGATCGAAGTCGACCTCGCCGCCAACGAGTTCCGCCAGATCGGCTCCATCCTGGCCTCGACCCTCGGCCTGAGCGACACCTACAACGCCCGCATCAGCGTCCGCGCCATCAGCGGGGAAGGACGCGCACTTGCGTGCGCGAGCGTGATTGATTTACAAACGAACGATCCAACGTTGATTCAGGCGCAGTAACTCGGTTGCGCGGTTACGCGGTGCATGTCATCCCGAGCGTAGCGAGGGACCCGGGCGGGGGATTGCGGCAGGCATGAGCCGCGCGCCCCGCCCGCACAGGTCCCTCGCTCACGCTCGGGATGACATGCACCGCGCGACCGCGTGACCGCGTGATCGCGCAACTGCGTAACCCCGAGGGGACATCGATGAAAACCTGCTGGTGCCGTGTCGCAGTAACAGTCGTTCTCGCGCTGCTCGCTGTCCCCGCCCTCGCCCAGGTCGACCTGCAGGTCTCCAGCATCAGCGACTCGCCGAACGACATCACCCTCGGCACGGGCAACGTCCAGTACTTCATCAACCTCTTCAACGGCAGCGGCTCCGCGGCGACCAACGCCTCGCTGGCGATCACGCTCCCGGCATCGTCGTCCTTCGTCTCCGCCACGCCGACCGGCGCCGGGGGCTCGTGCGGAGCTCCGGTGGGAGGCGTCGTCACCTGCACCTGGCCCACCTATCCCGCGAGCGCGAGCTTCTCGACCACCGTCACCGTCACCCCCGGCGTCGCCGGCACCAACACGCTGAGCGCGAGCATCTCCGCCAACGAGCCCGATCCGGTGCCGGGCAACAACTCTGACAGCGAGAATACGACCGTCAACGATCAGATCGATCTCGCGGTCAGCTCGATCTCTGATTCACCGAACGACATCACCCTCGGCACCGGCAACGTCCAGTACTTCATCAACCTCTTCAACTACAGCACTTCGAAGGCGACCAACGCCTCGCTGGCGATCACACTCCCCGCCTCGTCTTCGTTCGTCTCGGCCACGCCGACCGGCGCCGGCGGCTCGTGCGGTGCGCCGGTCGGAGGCGTCGTCACCTGCACCTGGGCCGACTATCCGGCCAGCGCC
>Ga0134123_10001820_pt1 | contig 13898 bp, 7 predicted proteins | sample KB303_FD_96460 | JGI IMG/M metagenome (GOLD analysis project Ga0134123, IMG submission 96460) | Terrestrial soil microbial communities without Nitrogen fertilizer from Kellogg Biological Station, Michigan, USA - KB3-0-3 | ecosystem: Environmental > Terrestrial > Soil > Unclassified ...
CTAATGGTAACCGATTCGGAAATCGTAGCTTTCATCACGATTTCAACGGTCAGTCCTACACCCGACGCCAGACTTATTTCACGCCTCACTGTGGCCAATCCATCGGCCTCAACCGTGAGCACAAACGTCGCCGCGGGCAGATCGGTAATGATAAAACTGCCCACATCGTCAGTGACTACCTTGAAAAGTTGCTCCGGCAGGTCACGATTGACGAGCGTAACCCGCGCCCCTACAAGTAAAGTTGAAGGGGCATCTGTGGCTTCACTAGTGACCTTAACAGTACCTTTGATCCGGCTTGTCAATTGTTGGGCCAGTGTGTTGGGCGGTAGGACCAGTAGACTGAATATTGCGGTACGCAGCAGGATAAAGTAGATCGATTTGGAATCACGCGAAGAAGTCGGGGGACTCGATGGACTCGAAGCGCGACTTGTAAGTTTACGGTTCATTCCAGCTTCTTCGAACTGACTTAAGGGGGCTAACGTGCTTGCGCTAAGGGCTGGTACTTCAAACTATTATCCGCGACGCATGAATCCGGACCTACTGATTCTTCGACCCTGGATCTGTTACCAAGCAACTCGGCCCTGTAGGAAGTCTACGTCGGGCTTGGATGCTTTATGCTGAGTGTCCCTCGCGTTCATCAAATTCTATCAAATCGTCTCAGGGCAGTGATCTTCGATGCTGGCGACAAAAAAGCACGTCCGAAATTGATCTAAAAGGCGGTCTTGTTTTTCGACGGCAATCCGGACGTTGGTATTGTCAAAGAAGAAACAAGAATGGGGAATCAGAAAAGACGAATCGTCGTTCGTCATGTAGTCAATTAACAATCGCCTTGACGCCGATCGCCTCTTCGCATACGGCGAACCTCGATTTCATGAGTGCTCGGTAAGCGCTTGCTCGGTAGAGATGTCTTCCCACTCGGAAGTGTGAGGTAACGATTCCGAGGGCCGAGAGAAAAGGTTGCGCGTACCCCGTTGACTTAAACCGTCTAAATAACCGCACTCGCAGTTTGGTTGGCTGATTAGAATTCTCGGCTCCGATTGTTCTGATACTTCTGCTGGAGGTGTTCGACGCTCCGTATCACTTCAGCTGTCGACGCGCTGATGCCTGCGATGCCGAACAATGTGAGTTCAACCAACACTTAAATCGTAGTCGCAAAATCCAAGGTCTGGAATTCTTGTCTAAGACTTGGACTGTTCGTTGCTCAATCCTGAGTCATCAATCGTAGAGACCCTGCAGATATTGGGTGATTCAGGTAAACACGGGGTGCGCTGTCTGGAGGTACGGTGTTTGCTGAATTCTTTGTGCCTGCTCATAATTTTGCGAGGAACTGCCTCGAATCACAAGTTCCTCCTATGTATAGTCTGTGCTGGACAAGCGGGCTATCAGTGCTGCCCCGAAAAGTTGTTTCCGTCGCTTTAACTCTAAAGAGTAAGTGTAACTGAATTCGTCCTCGGTCATTCTCGGCACAATTAAACTGTAAGTTAATTTAAATATCTCCATTGCGAGGACTCGGCGTTAGGACTGAATGCTGGAACCGGACATGACACATTTGTGTTGGTGATGGTTATTCAGAGTTCTCTCGCGCTTGCCGTTGCGTTGACGGCAGTCTCGCCGCAGCCACCCAGGCAAATGAATACCGAGTCGACGTACGAGCAAAGCTTCGGTCAGGAAAAGGAAGGACGGACACCTGAGCAGGAAAAGATCGACTCGCAACTCCTGTATGCGATCTATCACTTGCGGGGTGAGGCGGAATCCAAAGGAGTACCCACTGAGCCCATTCAGCTGGAAAAAGATGTCAAAGGACGAGTCCTTGTGGACATCCGGGCGCCAGTTGCCAAAAAAATCCTGGCGCAAGTCAAAGGGTTTGGCGGTACAGTTGTCAGCAGTTCAGACCGTTATCATTCGATTATTGCCTATCTTCATCTTGGAAAGTTAGAGGCGCTCGCGCATCCAGGGAAGTTAAGTTCATCGCACCTAAAGCTCAGTCAATGACGAACTGAGCCTTTAAGCATTTCATCAATCTCGACAAGAGCAGTACCTGCTCATGTCACGGCTTCAGCAATACTAAGCTGGTAAACCTTCATTTCGTTTCCAGACGCGTCATGATTCTGAAGGGACCACTGTCCCCACCAACCAAGTAGATGTCAAAGGAGCCTTAGATGAACAAGAACCGCAGCGGTAGTGCTTCGAGATCTCAAAACAGGCCAAAGCGACGCGATCATACTCGCGCTCTGGTCCTTTCTTTTCTAGTTTTTGCGTGTGCGCTTGCTGTGGTAGCGAGCGGGGCGCTCTTTTCCAATGGAATCCGTACGGCTACAGCATCTCAGGCTGGCGAAGACATTAGTCCTGAAGCGCTGGCTCAAATCGATGCCTTGATTCGTGAAAAAGAGTCACGCACTGCCGTACAGCAGAAGATCGATTCGCAGTTGATTTATCAAACGAAAATAGATCGCGGACAGGCGGTGGCTGACAGTGTGTCAACCCTTCAAACCGATGTACCTGTCGACGATCAGGGGAGAGCGATCGTTGACATCACTGTCACGGATACGAATGCAGTGGCGGCAGCACTTCAAGCACAGGGTGCGGAAATTCTTTCGGCCAGAGGCGGCAGCATTCGTGCTGCTGTTTCATTGGAGAGTCTCGAAGGTATTGCAGCTTTGGACGCCGTGAAGTTCGTGCAGCCGAAGCAAGATTCGATGACTGCGACAGAGGGCGCTGCGATGGCGGATGACAAGCACAGTTCTCCGTCTACCTACGGCGTCTCAGCAGGTTTCGGACAGCGAGCAGCCAGAGTAGAGTCGTTCCTATCGAACGCACTCCAGGGCGGCGCTCAAACTAACGTGACGGGAACTACCGGACCGACTGGCGTTGGCAGCCGGAGTTCAGAAGGCGACGTCACGCATCGGGCAAACATCGCACGAGGTACATTCCACATCAACGGAACTGGCATCAAGATCGGCGTGTTGTCGAATGGTGTTGCGAACCTGGCTCAAAGTCAGGCTTTAGGTGATCTTGGTACCGTTACCATCCTACCAGGTCAGGGAGGAACTGGAGACGAAGGCACTGCGATGCTCGAGATCGTTCACGATCTCGCTCCTGGCGCACAACTCTACTTCGCCACCGCAAACACCGGTATCACTCAATTCGCACAGAACATTCGCGATCTTCGCACCGCTGGTTGCGACATCATTGTCGATGATGTTTTCTATTTTGTTGAGTCACCATTTCAAGATGGGCAAACTGCTCCGACAAACACCAACGGCGGCGTAGTTACCCAAGCGGTTGTTGACGTCACAGCAGCCGGCGCTCTGTATTTCTCATCCGCAGGCAATTCCGGCAACTTGACTCAGTCAACCTCGGGAACGTGGGAAGGTGATTTCGTTGATGGCGGCGCGGCTGCAGCACCACTACCTTCGCCGTCACCAGCTTCGAGACTGCATAACTTTGGCGGTCAAACCTTCGACGTGCTTACCGTTGCCAATACGGCGGCTCCGATAAGTCTTTACTGGTCTGACCCGCTTGGCGGCTCGGCCAACGACTATGATCTCTTCCGCCTCAACTCCACTGGAACAACTGTCCAGGCAAGTTCAACAAACATTCAAAGCGGAACCCAGGATCCGTATGAACAGGTAACTCAAGCTGCGGGCTCCCGTCTTGTGATTGTGAAGAAGGCTGGTTCTGCTGACAGGTTCCTGCATCTCGATTCCAACCGTGGACAACTTTCAATCCGCACTACCGGTAACACTCACGGTCACTCGCAGGCGGCTGACGCTTTCTGTGTTGCTGCCACACCGGCAGTTGGTCCATTCCCGAATCCATTTAGCTCGGCGAATGTGACAGAAACATTATCGTCCGATGGACCACGCCGCACCTTCTTCCAGGGGAATGGAACTGCCTACACGCCCGGCAACTTCTCATCCACCGGCGGAACACTCCGGCAGAAACCGGACATCACTGCCGCTGACGGCGTTCAAGTAACAGGAGTTGGTGGTTTCCCAAGCCCGTTCTTTGGAACCTCCGCAGCCGCTCCGCACGCCGCGGCGATTGCTGGATTAATCAAGTCTGCGAATCCTTTGTTTACACCAGCGCAGATTCGAACGGCTTTGAACAGCACCGCGATAGACATAATGTCTGCTGGAGTTGATAACGTGTCCGGTGTTGGCATCATCGATGCTTTCTCATCAATTCAATCGCTAGGCGTCGCAGGAACGGCTTTCCTCCAGGCGACCAACATCACGGCGCTTGAGAATCCAGGAAATGGCAACGGCGTTCTGGATGCCGGCGAAACTGCCACGATGACTGTTCAGTTGAAAAACAGTGGGGTAAACGGAGCGACTGCAATTTCGGCAACTTTGAGCTCCTCGACGCCGGGCGTTACGATTACTCAACCGACTTCAACATATCCTGACATCGCGGTGGGCGGTTCGGGCACGAACAACACCAATTTCGAGTTCTCGATTGCGGGCTTTGTTCAGTGTCCAACTACCTTGAATTTCTCACTGACGGTGAACTACACCGGTGGTCCATCACAGGTCATTAACTTTACGGTGCTCTCAGGACCCGCACCAACGGCTATCTCGTCAACTCTTGATACAACACCGCCGGCCAATGGACCTTGCTTTACCGTAACTACTGGCGCACTCACCATCAGGCACTTCCGCGATGGCGTTCCGAGCGCTTGTGGTTCGAATAAAGCATTCCCTGGCACGAGCACCGCTGGAAATCATCAGTACGACGCTTACGCCTTCCAGACGTGCGCCAACAGTGGACCAACGTGCGTTACGGTCACACTCAGCGCGGCGAATGGCGTGAACCTCTTTAGCGCCGCTTACCTGGGAAGCTTTAATCCGGCGAATCTCGCGCAGAACTATATAGCGGACGCTGGCGGAAGCAACACGACGGTAAGCTACTCGTTCAATTTACCTGCTGGTGCGCAGAACTTCACTGTTGTTGTTGAAGACGTACCGGTAGGACCTGCGAGCAACAGTCCATACACGTTGTCAGTTTCAGGAGCGTGTGTCGGCGTCTGTCCGGTTGTTCCAGTGCTGGGATCGAATGGTTCGACACTTTCGCAAGAGAGTTGTCCAGCATTCAATAGCGCGGTTGATCCAGGGGAACGCGTTTCCATGAACCTCAAGGTCATCAACACCGGAACCTCTGCAACTTCAAATCTCGTTGGCACTCTGCAACCAAGCGCCAACGTGATCGCCCCGAGTGGACCAACGAGCTTTGGCTCGATCGCAGGCGGTGGCGGTACAGCCGGGAGAGACTTCTCGTTCACCGCACTGGGTAATTGCGGTGACCTGGTTACGCTCGCCTTAAAGCTGCAAGACGGTGCAGTCGACTTCGGAACTGTTTTCTATACTTTCCGTCTCGGCGCCGCTAGTTCCGGTACACCGTTGTCTGAGAACTTCGACGGCGTAACTGCTCCAGCATTACCCGGAGGCTGGTCATCAACGGGCTCGGGTTCTGAACCTGCTTGGGTCACTTCAACGACGAATCCGTTCAGTGCGCCTAATGCGGCCTTCGCCCCCAATATGACAACTCAAGGTGTCACCGAACTGGTTAGCCCTAGCATTCACATAAACGGTGCGCCCGCACAGCTTAGCTTTAAGAACGCCTTTAATACGGAAAGTGGATTTGATGGAGGTGTCCTCGAGATCAGCATCAACGGCGGCGCTTACCAGGACATCCTTGCCGCAGGTGGAAGCTTCGCTTCCGGAGGGTACACCGGGACAATGTCAGCAGGCACACTTAACCCGTTAACAGGGAGAAGTGGTTGGACAGGTTTGTCAGGCGGTACGACGGCAACGCCAGCTTACATAACCTCAGTGGTTAACCTGCCGGCTGCGGCTATTGGTCAGAATATTCAACTGAAGTGGCGTATGGGTTCAGATGAACTCATCGCTGCTGCAGGTACTCAACCTGGCCAGCGTATCGACAACATAGTAGTCACCGACACCAGCTATTCCTGCACGGTCCCGTGCGGAGGCGCGAATGTCGTGGTTACTTCAACGTTGACGCGAATGAACGCAACGACAGTGGTTGGTAACATCAGCGTCCAAAACATCGGAGCTGTGACCGCCAATAACGTCGTGTTGAATAATGCCAAGTTGGGCGCAACGAACGGAACGCCACTGCCGCAGTCACTGGGCAATCTGGCGCCCGGAGCAACGGTCAGCACGACAGTTAACTTTACTAATTCAACACCGGGAGCAAGTTCCACACTCGTTGTGGGTGGAACCTACACCGGCGGAAGCTTCGGCACTACAAAACGCGTCACCATCCCGTGACAGGAAGAACAGAAAGCAGGTAAACCCTATGAAAACAAAACAGCTGTTATTGAGCATATTGGCCCTGGCACTGCTGGCAGTAATGCCGGCAGTGGCCCAGGCCGATCCGGTAACTTTGACTCTGCCAAGTTCTGTGAACGTAACAGCCGGCGGGAGCAGTACCGTGATCGGCACGATCGCAAATGGTGGGGCACCGGACTTCAACATCAGTTCGTGGTCAATCAACTTAGGCAATCCATTGTTTACGTTTGACGACTCGGCGTTCTCACTTTCCCCGTTAGTATTGGGTCCGGGAGCGTCATTTGGTCCAACCTCATTCTTCGATGTGTTTGCTGACATTAGCCTGGCGCCTGGTTCTTACTCGGGCACCTTTACGGTGTTTGACGACATACGTCAGGTAAACGTCACGCAGACGTTTGCCGTCAACGTTACACCGGCGGGAGTACCCGAACCGGTTTCTATTGTGTTGCTCGGGAGCGGCTTGAGTGGACTTTTGATCTCCCGTAGACGGCGCAAACAGCGAAACGATCCCTGAGGGGGTTCGTACTCCTGCTACGAATCTCTTCGTCACGGGAAGAGAATAACCGGACGGTGCAACCTCGCCGTCCGGTTTTCCTTTGTGTCGGCGATGCGAACTTTTCGGTAACTGGTTTGATATGTGGTTACCCGGCAAACAGACCAATAGCTAACGAAACTACTTCGAATGCCAATGCAGGCGACCATATCAAGAACGCAATTCGGCAATCGCGCCTGGCGCGCACGTAGTCCTTATCATCAGTTTGAAGCTGACCGAACTTCACCTTCCAGTAGATCAACCCAACGGGAACCACAAAAAACATTACGTATGATGCCCATGCGACTGGCATAAGGAAGGGAATTAACGCAAGCAGAAAGAACGTCCACATTGCTCCGGCGCTGTAACGCAACATCTTTGCTTGATTGCAGGCGGTGTTCACTCGTTTTTGTAAATCCGCACCCTGTGCAGCAACTCGACTATCTAAGGTTACAGAACAAAACCGACAGCTGTTGGCGTCGCTGTAAATCATCTGTCGGCAGCTGGGACATGGAAAAATGCCAGCTCTAGAAACAAGTATTGATTCGCTCATGAAATATCACCTTTCTCACGACCTACCGTGATCAGTTAGTTAATTCGGCCCGTCACAATACAGTGGCGTGATCGTTCAAAAGATCACGCGACATGCGCGATCTACTCACTAATCTGAGGTTCATGTGATTTCACTGAGGCTCGTGCTGTGCGCAGGCGTCCACGGCTGCCCTATTGTTCGAGGAATAAAGTAACTGCATCAGTACTCAAAAGGTTGAAGCACTGGAAACAATGAAAGTGTGTTTTGTGCGGTGAGAGAATAGCGGCGCGGTATTTCAGCCCATCGTTCGGCTTGAATACGCCCGTTCTAGTTTTTGCCAGGCAGGCAGTGAATTTTCCTGATCGTTCGCGCCCCGGTGCTCTTTTCGATAGCGGGCCGGCGGCGAACCAAACTCGCGCTTGAACGCGCGATTGAAAGCCGCTTCAGATTCGTAACCAACATCTTCGGCAATTTCTGCCACGCCGCGCGAAGTCGACGCGAGGGCGCGCGCAGCTAGTTGCAACCGCCAGCGAATCAGATAGGCCATCGGTGGCTCAGAGAGGTATTTCGTGAAGCGCTCGACCAAAGAGGAGCGCGACAAACCAACTTCCTTAGCCAACTCCGCGATGGTCCATGGATGCTGAGCGCGTGAGTGCAGAAGCATCAAACTCTTCCCGATAATCGGATCGCGCGCGGCGGCCAGCCAGCCGACCTCCTGTTCCGGCAAACTCGCGAGATAACGACGCAGTGTGTCAACGAACAGCGCTTCAGACATCTTTGCCAGCACTGCTTCGCTGCCGGCATTTTCTGAGGCAGCCTCCTCAACCAGGTGGAGCAATGTCTTCTCCAGCCACTGGCCCGATCTGTCAGTCCGCAGGTTGACTTTGAATGCCTGTGGGAGGCTTTGCAGGATCGGACGGCACAATAGCGGATCGCAAACCATAAAGCCGCAAACGAAACGCGCGACCTCACCGCCGCCACCAGTCTGCATCGCGCTGAGATCGCGAGCTTGCAACTTTGCCATCATTGCCTCTGACAATTTGCTCGCAACGCCCTGTGCGCTGCACATCACGTGAGCGTCGCCGTGCGGCACCACGATCACATCCCCGGGCTCCAACTCTATCGGCGGCTCGTTTCCCAGACGAACAACCCCCGAACCCTCTACCAGAAAATGATAAACCAGCAGGTGGGGCGCATCAGGAGCAAGCAACGACGACAACTCCTGCGCATTTGGGGCGTTAAAGCCCCACGGCGCAGAAAACTCCGCATTGAAAAACAACGCGCCCTTCAAAACGACGCCACTCAGGATTTGCGAGAAAGGATCCATCTCAGGTACCGGACGCTTAGCAAAAGTAACCGCACGCGCGGCAAAACGATCTGCTTACTTTGGACGACGAGTCAAGTTCTTCGGTCACATGAGCATGTTCAGCCGTATCGACACGACTCATGATTCTAGTTGTAGCGCGGCACACCCGCAATGCTTTGAACAGACAGCTTGAAGGAGGAACCATGATTACAACCACATATAACTACCAGGAGACTTTGGCAGCTTCGGTAAAAGCGAACTGGCGAGTCGAAGACATTATCGGCGGTGACAAGCGACTCGATTTCAGGAAGCCTTTCATGCCCGACTCGCTGGCGCGAACAAGTGCGATGGATTTTCTGACGAGGGAAGATAAGATCTTGCTGAATCAGATTCGTGGCTACGGCTATCTCTACACGTTCGGCCTCGTCGAAGAGTTCATCCTGCCGTTCGTGCTGGATCATGTGCGGCCGCACCTGAACGAGGATGACTATCGGACTCGCGCACTGCTGCAATTCGCGAGCGAGGAGGCGAAGCACATCCAGTTGTTCAGAAACTTTGCCGATGAATTCAAGCAAGGCTTCGTGACGAACTGCGAAACCATCGGCCCAGCTGAGGACATCGCCAAGGCCGTCCTGTCTCACGGTCCGCTGGGAGTAGCGCTTGTCATTCTCGGAATCGAATGGGCAACACAGCAGCATTATCTCGAGAGTGTCCGCGACGACAATGCACTCGATCCGCAATTCAAGAGCTTACTGCGCCATCACTGGATAGAAGAGGCGCAACACACTAAGCTCGACACGCTGATGGTCCAGGCATTGACCGACAATCTTACTCCGGCTGAGATTGAAAAAGGCATCAGCGATTACGCGTCAATCGGGGGCTTATTCGATGGCGGCCTGCAACAGCAAGTCAACTTTGATTTGCAGGCTCTGCAACGCGCCACGGGACGGATTCTAAACAAAGCTGAACAGGAGCGATTTCGCTCAATTCAGCTACAGGCTCTACGTTGGACCTATCTTGGGTCAGCCATGACCCATCCGAAGTTTCTCGAAACCGTTGGCGAGTTCAGTTCGAGCGCGCGAAGGCAACTCGAAGAAATGGCGCCGGCATTCTGTTGAGGGATGAAGTGAATCCTCCCATCGGCCGGCGTAACTACGGGGCAGTAGCCCGACTGTCAAGGAGGGCTTAAAGTGGGACGATCTGAGCCCTCCTTGACAGTCGGGCTACTGCCCCGGAACCACCCGATGCAGTCGCTACGAAGCCTTAACAAAGGCGAGAAGTTGACCATTCTGTGAGAGCGATGGCTGGCCGCAGTTTATTCCGTTACAGTTGCTAACGTTTATCGGTTCCTGATCTATACGCTTAAGAAACACATCAGTCCATCTCGTGAGAATACGTCCTGACTCATCTTTCTTTACCTTCTCCGCTACAGAAACCTCGGTAGTCCCGTAGGTGCGGTTCCATCCAGCAAAATGATCAAACATGCTCTTGCCTTCCGGGGAGGTCGTTTCGTAAGGAACTACTGTCAACTTGCCGCTGCTCAATGAGAGTAGGGTGATACTAGTTTTTTTGTTTCCGTCCTGCGTCAGCATGAGCACTTTATCGGTGTCATCCAAACTCTGGCCGACAAGTTTGATGGCGCCTTTGATCTGGTAGAGCATCTTTACTGGTCCACCCGAAACGGGCACGCGAAAGACCTCGTCATTCCTGAGCATGAGAATGTTTTTGTCCTTGTCCACAAAGATCGGCGAACGATATCCGCTCTCACTGGTCAACCTCGTACGAGTCTTTAGCTGCAAGTCGGCTATCCAAATGCGACCTGACTCAATGGACTCAGCCGACCCACGCTGCTTGGCTGGAGTCGCAGAGATGCCGGTGACCCGCAGAAGGTTCTGCCACCACGTCGGCACCGGCGTCGGTGTTGGCGTTGGCGTCGGAGTCTGGGCCATGAGTGCCGTTGGCGTAAGGACCAGTGCTAGAACGATCGCGCGGATAAGTTGATAAGAGCTCAAATTGAGGTACCTCACATCACTTCGGTGATGGATAAGAGAACAGAATTGTCGAACCCTGAACAATCGAAAGCGCATAAGCGGGATGCTGTGTAGGCTCCAGTTTTTCCACTCGCTTCCTGACGTAGATCCCCAGCTCCTCAAGATCGATTCTCCCATCTTTCTCTTGAGGCCAGTCTGCGGCTCCTTTAAGACCCTCGAGAACAGCAAACGTAAACGCTCCGTGACGCCACTCAGTTTTCTCTTGTGAGTACCCATTCGCGTCAGAGGCCAGGAAAAGTGTTGTCTCCACGAAGTCCCCAGTATGCGACTGATACAGACTAGCGAAGCTATTGCCTTTAAAAGCGCCGGCGTGACAAGTGTCGATGAAAATAACAGCTTTGCCTGGAGCTTTCGTGAACCGCTCCATTATTACACGCCAACTAATATCCATGTTTTCGGGATCAACCTTCGGGTCATGGTTATGCGAATAGAAGTAGTAGTTCTCCTTACCATCCATACCGCCGTGACCTGAAAGGTAAAGCACGTGAATATTGTTGCTGTTCCTGTTCGCCTCAGTGTCTATCCATTTCAGTTTCTCCAGGATTTTTTCTCTGGTCGCGTTCTCGTTAGTAAGAACCTCCGCTTGCACTGAGTTGAAGATACGAGCGTCACTCGGTTGCGAGCTATTTTGACTATTTAAAACCGCGGCCATCTCAGCGACGTCATTATCAGCGAAAGACAAATCCTCAAAGTCGGACCCACTGGCACTATGTTGATACTTTGAAATACCTATTCCGAGAAAAATAAGATTGGGCTTAGTGCTGGAGTTGGACTTCGCAAACTTCACGTTTATGGTTTCAGGTTCCGAAGTAGAGTCCTTGTCCGAGGCAGTAACCGTCAAAACATTAAGGCCAGGTTCAAGGCTGAGTTGTACCTCTGCTTCATACTTACCTTTTTCACTATCAGCCTTAATTGATGTTTTCAGCTTACCGTTTACGACAAACTTGATCTCGGTGATCGGTGAATTGTAGGGTACACCCACGGCCTTCACAGTGAAGTTCTCATCGTTGACGGTGATGTCCGACTCACTCGGCACCTTCACTACGATCTGAGGACGTCCGGTTTGTGCCATTGGTAGCGAGCGAAAGGCGGTCCTGATGTATTCGGGATTTGCGTCATAGCGATCAACAGGCGCTAACTTGTTCGCAGCGCCATTCGGCGCGTACTTGATTTTCCTGATCTCTGGTTCGGAATACGATTGCGTTGTGAAAGCAATAACAGTGAGGGTGTTTTCCCCAGGATCGAGTTTGACCTGTAACTCAACTTCACTCTTATTAGAATTGCCCGCAAAATTTCCTTTCGAACTTCCGTTAAGGAAAACTTTGATATTCGTTATTGGCAGTTGGGCGGAGCGCACCACAACGTGAACTATCAGGTCGCGTTCCGCAACGGTGCTCTCTCGGGCCCTGGGTGAAGTGATTTCAACACTAGGCGGTAGCAACGACGGAATGTCGGTAGCGCTCAAAACGCTACGCTTAAGATCGGCTTCTTTTCGCCGGTCGTTGGCACGTTGTACTGCTACTTGAATGTCACGCGTTTCGAGGTACTCGGCAACGACATCCGGGCGATAGAAGTTGTTCTGGAACTGCGCGCAACTGTAAAACGTGGCCTCCTTATCTGGACCCTGATTGATGTGCCAGCCGATGTATTTATCTCCATGCAAGCTGGCGGTGTAATAACCTTCTGGTGTCCAGGCCACCCACTCATCGTCGTCCCCAACAAAGATGGTAAGGAGAGTACGCCCTGATTCTATATCCCAGAGTTTCATTGTTTGGTCGTTTGAGCCGGAGAGAAGGGTTTTACTATCCGGCGACACGGCCAGGGAGAGTATGCGGTTTGTATGGCCCACAAATTCTAGACCCTTGTCAGGGGTTTGTTTCTCAGTCTGGTATCGCGTTAGATAGCCTTTCTCAGCACCACTGATCGCGTAGCGGCCGTCATGAGTCAACGTCTCGATAACATGACGATAATCAGATGTGTCACTGGCGATTAACTTCTTTTGGCTCCCACGCACCAGGTATAACTGCCACCGGTACTGAACCCGCTTTCCGGCTCCGGTGCTTGTTCGACTGGCTAGTAACGTATTCCCGTTAACACTTTGGACCGCGCCGAAATATTTTGTCGGATCCTTAACCGCGCCACCCAAGCTCACTGAGTAGCGAGTTTCATCTTTAAGTATGATCGATTGCTTCAAGGTTTGCCGGTTTTGAGCATCCCTCATTCCAGTGAAGGCGATTGATTTACCATCGCGTGCGAAACCTACCGCCTGGATAGCCTGTCCTTCACTAGCGAACGTTTTTAGTGTATTCCCCGTCGCTGCGTCACGTAGGACGATGCCTGTCGTTCCTCCTCCGGCGGTAACAAGAGTTTTACCGTCTGGCGAAAACGACACGGCGCTGACCAATGTTTCATGCTTAAACTGAATGGTTCCTGGTGAGGAGATTCTGAATACCTGACACTTGCCATTTTCCGTGGCAGCTACCAAGCGCTCGCTGTCAGGGCTGAAACTCAAGCTGGTGACAACACCGGCTCCTCGTCCCAATTCTCTGATGAATGCCCCGGTGCGCTGGTCCCAAAGCGCAATTCTCCCGGAACGACTTCCCGATGCAAGGTAACGTCCATCAGGAGAAAATTTGACCTCGTCAACCTGTTCGTTCAGGTTTCGACCCCCCGGAGTGATTCTCTTAATCAGTGAACCTTTATTCACATCCCAAAGCCTCATCTCAGTATCTCTACTCGATGAAACCGCACGTTCCCCGTCGATCGAGAAGGCTACAGAAAAAACGCCATCCCGATGAGGTGGTAAGGAGTGCAATTGTTGGAAATGTCCTGGGCTGTCTAGGCTCCAGATGCGCACTGTCTTATCGTCGAAGTCTCCTCCCGAGATTAGTCGCCGGCTATCGGTGGAGAACGAAAGCGAGAGTACTTCTCCCCGATGGCCCTTCAGCAGTCCGAGTAACTCTCCGCTTTCAAAGTCGTAAATTCGAATCGCGCCGCGATCTTCTAAGCCACCGGGAAAGTGACCGCCCACAGCGAGGTATTTGTTATTCGGAGAAAGTGCAAGGCAATTTATTTTGCCTTCGTCTCCCGCGCCAATTTGACCGCGAATCATCCGAACAGTTTTGCCAGTTTCCCTGTCCCAAATGCGGATTACTTTGTCGTC
>Ga0134123_10001821_pt1 | contig 13893 bp, 11 predicted proteins | sample KB303_FD_96460 | JGI IMG/M metagenome (GOLD analysis project Ga0134123, IMG submission 96460) | Terrestrial soil microbial communities without Nitrogen fertilizer from Kellogg Biological Station, Michigan, USA - KB3-0-3 | ecosystem: Environmental > Terrestrial > Soil > Unclassified ...
TCGCCGTGGAGCAACAAGACGTGGTCGGCCGCCGCGGCAACGGGTTGCCCGAGCGCAACCGAGACGGAGCGCGCGTAGCCGAGTGGCTCGTCGTTGCGGATCACACGCGCCTCGCCGAGCGCGCGCACCAACAGCTCGTGCGTCTCGTCGTCGGCGGCGTCGTCGATCGCGAGGATGCCGAGCGTCTCGTAGGTCTGATCGGCGAGCGCGTGCAGACACGCGCGCAAGGCCGGAACCGACGATCGAGCGACGAGGATCGCGAGCACCGATGGCCCGCGCGTCGGCGCCGTGGTCTGCGCGACTGACATGGAGGAAGTCATGCAACGCGCGTGGCTCGCGCGGCGGCGAGCCTAGCACGGTGCCTCACACACAAAGCGGAAGGGGGGGCCGCAGGCCCCCCCTTCCGAGTGCGAGGTGCGATCAGCGCTTCTTCGCGCTGCGGCGCTTCGCGGGCTTGCGCGAGGCGGTCGACTTCTTCGCCGACGACTTGCGCTTGGCCGGGCTCTTGCGCCTGGTGGTCTTGCGCTTGGCCGCGCCCTTCTTGGCTGCGCTCTTGCGCTTCCGAGCGGTCGTCTTGCGCTTGGCCGCGCCCTTCTTGGCGGCGGTCTTACGCTTGGCGGCGCCCTTCTTGGCTGCGCTCTTGCGCTTGCGGGCCGTCGTCTTGCGCTTGGCCGCGCCCTTCTTGGCGGCGGTCTTGCGCTTCGCCGCGGTGGTCTTCCGCTTCGCCGCGCTCTTCTTGGCCGCGGTCTTGCGCTTGGCGGTCGACTTGCGCTTGGACGTCGACCTCTTCTTGGCCGCGCCCCTCTTCGCTGCTGCCATGCTGCCCCCTTCCATCGTTTCCTACCGGGCTTTCGCTCCGGGCCCTACGACGCCATGCGCTTCAAGCGCCGGCGCTCCCGTTCGCTCATGCCGCCCCACACTCCGTAGCGCTCGTCGCGCCGGAGCGCGTAGTTCAGGCATTCGATGCGAACGGAACACTCGCTGCAGATCCTCTTCGCTTCCCTCGATGAGCCTCCCTTCTCGGGGAAGAAGATCTCCGGGTCGTGATCCCGACACCGTGCTCGCTCTTGCCAAGGGATGTAGTGGTGCACTCCTCAACTCCCCCCAAATCACACGCGTGTGATTCTGAAGGAAGATCCGCCCCGATGACAAGGGGTTCGTCGAAGGAATCTCTGCCTCTCCTTCATCCTCTGACCTGAGCTATCTGGTCAATCGTGGCGGGTCGTTCGGCGCAGCGCAAGCGTTTCGGGCACGTTTCCCCACGGTCAGCCTGGTTGACGGAATCGGTCAGCGAGGTTGACCGATCGGGGCTCCTGAGCCGTTTTCGGCCCTCTCGACGCGCTCATACGTCGTCGTGCGGATCGTGGGGATCCGACCGATCGCGCGGATCGCGTCGTCGAAACCGCTCGGCGTCATCTCGATCCCCCACTGCGCGCCGGCCATGCGACTGATGGTCTCTTCCATCAGCGTGCCGCCGAAATCGTTCGCGCCCGCTTGCAAGATACGTTGGCATGCACGAACTCCGAGTTTCACCCACGACACTTGGATGTTGTGGATAACTCCGTCGAGCAGGATGCGCGCGACCGCGTGCATGCGCAACGTCTCGTCGAACGTCGGTCCCGGACGCGCGGCGCCGGCAAGATAGATCGGCGCATTGCGATGGACGAACGGCAACGGAACGAACTCCGTGAACCCTCCGGTATCGGCCTGGATGCGTGCCAGACGACGGATGTGGAAAACCCAATGCGGGGGGGCATCCACGTGCCCGTACATGATGGTGGAGCTCGATCGGATCCCTAGGGCGTGCGCGTCGCGGACGATCGATTCCCACGTGTCGGCGGGCAGTTTTCCCTTCGTGAGGAGCCATCGGACGTCGTCGTCGAGGATCTCCGCCGCCGTGCCGGGGATCGTGTCGAGACCGGCATCGCGGAGCTCTTCGAGGAACGCGGCATGAGAGACGCCACGTTTGGCCGCACCGGTCATGATCTCCATCGGGCTGAACGCATGGATATGCATGTCGGGCACCCGCGCCTTCACCGCGCGGAGGAGGTCCCCATAGAAGGAGGCCGGCAGATCGGGATGGATACCTCCCTGCATGCAGATCTCGGTGGCGCCCGCGAGCCACGCCTCCTCCGCACGATCGCCGACCTCCTCCAGCGTCAACGTGTAGGACTCGGCATCGACCTCCCGTTGCGCGAACGCACAGAACCGGCACCCGACGTAGCAGACGTTCGTGAAGTTGATGTTGCGGTTGATGACGTAGGTGACGTCGGGGCCGACCGCCTCGGCGCGGAGATCGTCGGCCACACGGCAGAGCGCATCGAGGGAGGCGCCCTCCGCCCGGAACAACGCGAGCGCGTCCGCGTCGCTGACCGGCCGGTGGGCCTCGGCCTTGCGGAGCGCCGATCGGATCGCACCGTCGAGCCCCGCGGTGCGGGGACCATCCGCGTACCAGGCCGCGGTCACCGGGTTGTCGTTGCGGAACGACCCGTAGACGGGCTCGGCATCGGCACGCAGCCCCGCGCCCTCGGCCTTCTCGAACGTGAGTGCGATGCTCCGGGGTCGGTACGTGAGGCCCGGATCCTGCCAAGCGGTCGGCTCCGGCACCTGGCCCTCGACGGCGAGATCCCCCGGGCCGAGGAGCGCGGCAACAGGTGCGCGCATCCGGCCAGCGAGCCACGGGTCGGGCTGCGACGCGTACCGCGGGTAGATGGCCAACCGCTCGCGCAGAACCTTGCCGCGTGCGGCGGTGGTCGCTCCGAGCGCGCCGATCTGGGGCCACGGGCGCTCGGGGTTCACATGGTCGGGCGTGACAGGCGACACCCCGCCCCAGTCGTTGATGCCCGCATCAAGCAGGCGCAGGCGCTGGTCCTCGTCGGAGAGGTTGGGCGGTGCCTGGACGCTGACGTGGGGCCCGAGCACGATCCGGGCAGCGGCGACCGCCGCGAGGAACACGTTGTCGGAAGGCTCAGGTGCCGCGTGCATCGCCGTCCCGGGCTTCGCCCGGAAGTTCTGCACGATCACCTCTTGGATGTGGTGGTAGCGGCGATGCAGGTCGCGGATCGCCAGGAGCGAGGCGGCGCGTTCCGTCGTCGTTTCTCCGATGCCCACGAGGATCCCCGTGGTGAACGGGATGGCGAGCCGGCCCGCGTCCTCGATCGTGCGCAGGCGCACCGCCGGGACCTTGTCAGGTGAGCCGAAGTGCGGTCCGCCCCGCTGAGACAACCGATCACTCGCCGTCTCGAGCATGATGCCCATCGAGGCACTCACATGCTTCAGCCGCGCCAGCTCCTCGTAGGACATCACGCCCGGATTGAGGTGCGGCAGCAGCCCCGTCTGCTCGATCACCTGGATCGCGGCCGCGCGAACGTAGTCGAGGGTCGAGACGTACCCACGCTCGCGGAGCCACGAAGCGGCCTGCTCGTACCGCTCCTCCGGCCGGTCCCCGAGGGTGAACAGCGCCTCCTTGCATCCGGCTCTCGCACCAGCCGCGGCGACCGCGACGACCTCTTCGGGCGTGAGGAAGGGTGCATCGAGCTTGGCAGGTGGTTTGGCGAAGGTGCAGTAATGACAATGGTCGCGGCAGAGCATCGTCAGCGGAACGAAGACCTTCCGCGAATAGGTGACCGTGTCGCTCCATCCGAGCTCGCGGAGCCGCGCGGCGATCGCACATAGTTCGGTGAGCTCGTCGCCCTCGACCTCGAGGAGCGCGGTCACCTCTTCGAGCGACAGCGACTTGCCTGCATCGGCGCGAGCGAGCGCCCGGTGTCGCGCCGCGGCGGTGCTGGCGGCGGCGAACGCATCGGCCATCGGGCGCGAGCCTACTACCCTTGTTCAGATATGAAGGTGACGGCGCTCGCGGGCGGCATCGGTGCTGGGAAGTTCCTGCGCGGGCTCGCTCGTCTCGTTCCGGGCGAGGACCTCACCGTGATCGTCAACGTCGCCGACGACATCGTGGTCCATGGATTGCACGTCTCGCCGGACCCCGACTCCGTCACGTACTGGCTGAGCGACACGTTCGACCGGGAGCGAGGTTGGGGACGTCGCGACGAGACGTTCCGCGCGACCGAGGAGGTGCGGACGTTCGATGCGGACCGCGCGTGGTTCGGGCTCGGCGACCTCGATCTCGGCACGCATCTGTTCCGCACCGGACTGCTCGAGGAGGGCGTGGCGCTGTCCGAGGTCATGGCTCGGATCGCCCGACGGTTCGGGGTCGCAGCGCGGTTGCTGCCGGTAACCGACGACCGCATCGAGACCAGGATCGCCTGCGTCGACGACTCGGGTGAGGCCCTCGATCTTCATTTCCAGGAGTACTGGGTCCGGCGTCGGGCGGAGGACCCAGTGAAGGGTGTGCGATATGAGGGCGCCGATCTCGCCACCCCGGCTCCGGGGGTGCTCGAGGCGATCGAGGGGGCCGACATCGTCGTCTTCTGCCCGTCCAACCCGGTCGTCTCGATCGGTCCGATCCTCGCCGTGCCGGGGATGCGCGGCGCCCTGGCGGATCGGCGGGCATCTGGGGTGGGCGTCAGTGGGATCGTCGGCGGGGCGCCCGTCGCTGGCATGGCCGACAAGCTCATGCCGGCGGTCGGGATCGAGGTGAGCGCGGTCGGGGTCGCGCGCCAGTATCAGGAGCTGCTCGCAGGCTGGGTGATCGATGACGTCGACGCCCCGTCCCGCGACGCCGTGGAGGCGCTCGGTCTACGCTGCGCCGTCACCGACACGATCATGCTCGACGATGATCGCGCTGAGTCGGTGGCGCGCGCCGCGCTGGAGCTCGCCGGATGACGCTCGTCGTCACGCCGGTACTCGGCCTCCCCGAGATCGGGTCCGGCGATGACCTGGGAGAGATCGTCGCCTCGGCGCTGGGATCTCACGATGTGCGCGAGGGCGACGTCGTGGTCATCACCCAGAAGGTGGTCTCGAAAGCGGAGGGTCGTCTCGTTCCGGAGGAGGATCGGGCCAAGGCGATCGAGGTGGACACCGCGCGCGTGGTCGCCACGCGTGGCGATCTCGTCATCGTCGAGACGTCCCACGGTCTCGTCTGTGCCAATGCGGGGGTGGACGCGTCGAACGTGGTGAGCGGGATGCTCACCCGGCTGCCTGACGATCCCGATGCCTCGGCGGCAAAGCTGCGCGACGCGCTGCGGCGAGAGCTCGGCCGGGACCATCTCGGCGTCGTGATCACCGACACGTTCGGACGACCCTGGCGCGAAGGGCTCGTCGATGTCGCGATCGGCGTGGCAGGCATGCCCGGTCTGCTCGACCTCCGAGGTACCACCGATGGCGTCGGGCGTGAGCTCGAAGCAACGGTGGTCGCGCTCGCCGATCAGATCGCGACGGCGGCGGGACTCGTCATGCGGAAGGCCGAGGGCGTGCCCGTCGCGATCGTCCGAGGGATCGGATGGACCGCCGAGCAGGGTGCGGGCGCCGATCTCATCCGTCCGGCCGAGTTCGATCTCTTCCGCGAGTCGCCTCTGCAGGCGCTGCACGCACGGAGGACGATCCGCTCCTTCGGCGAAGGGGACGTGCCGCGGGACGCGGTGGCCGACGCCGTCGCAGCGGCGTGCACGGCACCCGCACCGCATCACACGAGGCCGTGGCGGTTCGTCGCGTTGGATTCGGCACCGGCCAAGCGAGCACTGCTGGCCGCCATCGCCGAGGCCTGGCGCGCGGACCTCCGCGCCGACGGCACAGACGAGGACACGATCGAGCTGCGGATCGCGCGCAGCGACACGGTCCTCGGCGCGGCGCCTACGCTGATCGTGCCGTTCGTGCGCTTCGCCGGCGCGCACCCGTACCCCGACGCCGAGCGCGCCGACGCCGAGCGCGAGATGTTCCTCCTGTCAGGGGGAGCGGCGATCCAGAACCTCTTGCTCGCGCTCCACGCACGGCTGATCGCGTCGTGCTGGATCTCCTCGACGCTGTTCTGCCAGGAGGAGACCCGCGCGGTCCTGGGAGTCGACGACGAGTGGCATGCCCTCGGCACGGTCGCCTGCGGCCAGATGCCGGAGGGCGGGGCCTCACGGCCCCGCCCTCCGGTGGATGTCGAGACGTTCCTCCGGTGGTCCTAGGCGAGCAACCCCCGCACGAAGTACCCGATGAACAGCAGGGACACGATGTAGGTCAGCGGGTGCACATCGCGCGCCTTGCCCTGCAGCACCTTGATCAACGTGTAGGAGACGAAACCGGCAGCGACGCCGTTCGTGATCGAGTACGTGTACGGCATCAGGGTGATCGTCAGCAACGCGGGGATCCCGATCGCCGGGTCGCGCCAGCTGATGTCGCCAACGCTCTTCATCATCAGATAGCCCACGATGATGAGCGCCGGCGCGGTCGCCTCGGGGGGCACGACACCCGCGATCGGCGAGAAGAACATCGCGAGCAGGAAGAGGACGCCAACGACGACCGACGACAATCCCGTCCGTGCACCGTCGCCGATACCAGCGCCCGACTCGATGTAGGTCGTGTTCGACGAGGACGAGACGGCCCCGCCCACGGCGGCGGCGACGCCGTCCACCAGCAGCACGCGCTTGATACCCGGCAGACGGCCCTCCTGGTCCAAGAGACCCGCCTCCTTGCCGAGCCCGACGGCCGTGCCCATCGTGTCGAAGAAGTCCGACAACATCACGGACACGATCGCCGCGACCGCGGTCCAGAAGCTCAGGACGGAGAACACGCCGAGGTTGAAGTTCCCGACGAGTGCGAAGTCCGGCGATTTGACGATCTCACTCGGGATCTGTGCGATGTCGGGTGCCACGGCGTTCCAGATCGCTTTGTCGCCCCAGCCGATGTTGATGATCATCGCCGCGATCGTCCCGAAGGCGATGCCGATCAAGATCGCGCCTCGCATCCGCCGGGCGGCAAGCGCAGCGGTCACGGCAAGCGTGAGTAGGAACACAAGCACCCGAAGCGTCGTGAGGTCGGGATTGATCTGCAGCGGCGGCACCGGGGACACCGTGGTCGTGCGCTGGACGATCCCGCCGTTCACGAAGCCGATGATCGCCAGGAACAGCCCGATGCCGATCCCGATCGCGAGCTTCAGGTCCATCGGGATCGCATCCATGATCATCTGGCGGAGTCCCGTCAGCACCAGGATCGAGATCACGACGCCCTCGATCACGATGACGCCCATGGCCTGCGGCCAGGTCAGCCCCAGCTGCCCGACCAGCGTGAAGGTCACGAACGCGTTGAGCCCGAGGCCCGCCGCGATCGCGAACGGGTACTTGCCGATCACGCCCATCGCGATCGTCATCACGCCGGCGGCGAGCGCCGTCACGGTCAACACCTGCGGGAACGCGAGGCTCGTGCCAGTGTTGTCCGGGATCGTGCCGAGGATCTGGGGATTCAGGAACAGGATGTAGGCCATCGTCAGCCACGTGGTGATCCCGGCGAGGATCTCCGTGCGCATCGTGGAACCGCGCTCGGTGATCTTGAAGTACTCGTCCAGCGCGTTGCGCCTCGGAGCTTCCGGCACCCTCACGGTCTGCCCTTCAGAGGTCTGCGCCAACCTGCACCACCCCTCTCTCGCCGCCGGTGGGGAACGCCGGCACCCGCTGCGGGGAAGGCACCGCGAGCATAGGGAGGGCCCGGGGGGCATGCAACCAGCGCGAGAGCGTCCGGTACCCTTTCCCGACCTCACGCGTGAAGGAGCAACACGGGGTGGCAAGGAACCAGAGCTCCGACCGGCGGCCGACCAAGGCCGAGCGGAAGGAACAGGCGAGGATCGAGCGCGAGGAGATCCAGCGGCGTCAGGCCGCGCGCTCGCGCAACCGGTTGGTCCTGATCGCCGTCGCGGTCGTGCTCGGGGCCGCCGTGATCGGCGTCGTGGTCTGGGCCGGGGGCGGCGACAACGGAACGCCGACACCGTCCTCGGTCGCGGTGAACTTGCCGGACCCCGCGACCCTCAAGGGGATCATGCGCACCCCTCCGCCATGGCCTGCCAACACCGACCAGCTCGAGGCCCGGTTGGGGGAGCTCAAGCTGCCCGAGCTGAGCGACGTGCCCGGGCAGTCCCTACACCACCATGTGCAGCTGTACATCTCCGTGGATGGGCAACCGGTGACGGTGCCGGCGCAGATCGGCCTGTCAACGCAGGCGGCCTCGCCGCTCCACACCCACGACGACACGGGGCTCGTGCATATCGAGTCCGCCGATCTGAACTTCCAGCCGCTCCTCGGACAGTTCATGGACGTCTGGGGGGTCTACATGACGAACTCGTGCCTCGGCGCGGTGTGCAACGACGGTGACCGGCAGCTACGGGTTTACGTGAACGGCGACGAATACACCGGCGACCCGAGCCTATTGCCCTTGACCGACCTCCTCACCGTCGTCATCACGTTCGGGACCTCGGATCAGCTCCCAGATCCGGTCCCGTCTGCGTTCCCGACGTCGTAGCGCCCCATGGCGAAGAGCAAGAAGAAGAAGCGTCGCCCCCAGCCGGCATCGACCTCACCGCGATCCTCGCAAGGGAGCTCCGCCGCCACCACAGCGGCCCGTCGCGAACGCAAGGAGGCGGCTCGCGCGCGACGTGCTCGCGAGGCGAAGGTTGCGATGCGGCGAGGTGCGGTGCGCCGCGCGGTGATCGGGGGGGTCGTCGGCCTGGTCGTGTTCGTGGGCATCACCTGGTACACGAGCCGCGCGCCCGCGGCGACCGCTCTGTCGCAGGAGACGCTCGACGCCGCGAGCGCGGCGGGGTGCGCCGATCTCGTGAAGCCGGATCCCGGCACGCCGTCGCGGGAACACCTCCAGCCGGGTGCTTCGTACAGTTATGCCGAGCAGCCGGCGACTTCGGGGCCGCACGATCCCAGCGCGTTGCCGGATCAACCGCGTGTCTACGACGCGGCGGCGATGGCCGGGTACCACGAGACGCAGGCCGTCCATTCCCTGGAGCACGGGTCGGTGATCATGTACTACCGGGCCTCAGGCGAACCGCACGGACTCCCGACGGCCGTGGTCCAACAGCTCGCGCCGGTCGCGCAGACCAGCCCGGCCACGTACCTGATCCCATATCCCAACCTCCCCGCGGGGACGGCGTTGGCGTTCACCGCGTGGAACGAGCTCCTCACCTGTCCCGCCAAGATCACGGCGCAGCAGGCGGAGACCGTCGCGCGAGGGTTCATCCAGTCGTTCGCGTGTACCAAGAACGCGCCCGAGCCGACCCTTGGCTCTGGGTGTTGACAGCGCGACTCAGGTCCTGATCACCGAGCAGCTGCCGCCCTGGCACGTGATGCGGCCGTGCTCGAACGACGCGCGTACGCCGCCACCGGACCTCGGACGCACGCGGCTGGTGGGCATGCCGAGCGGACCGTCCGGGCCGTGGTGGTTCAGGTAGGTGTGCAGGATGTTTCCCCACAGGGCGTGCGCGCCGGTCGACGGTGCCGCGTAGATCCGTCCACCGACGAAGGAGATCCGCTGGCATCCCGAACACGTCGACGAGCGCGACAGCGACGTGGGGGTCGACGTGGGAACACCGAGCCGGCCGGCCGCGGCGCCGACCGCGCGGAACTCGTGGTCGATCGCGCCCTTGAGCCACACGGTGAGATCCGCCCCTGCATTGCGGTACATCCCGCCGTGCGTGAAGAATTGCTGCGCCCCGCCCGTGACGCCGCGCTGGGCCGACGTCGGCAACCCTGGCCTGCAGCCCAGCCCGTCGTACCGCGAGCGGATGGCACCGCGGATCGTGTGGTCGCTGTTGATCCAGACCCGCTCGTCGTACAGCCCGAGCGCGCTCTTGAGCTCGCTGCCGGAGATCCGGGCGCGCCCGTTCGAGCCGAGGACGACCGCAGTGATGATGCGACCGCCGCCACCTCGACTCGTCGCGCCGAACCGACGAACGGTGCCGATCCCGCCCGTGTAGGGCGCGAGTCGCGAGGTCAGATCGCCGGCCGAGTACCGCTTGGTCCAATCCGTCCAGGGGTTCGCCGAGGTCCACTCCCCTGGATCACAGACCCCCGTGAGCCAGCGGATCTTGTAGGCGGGGTTCCCGCCGTGCCACACGTCCTGGACGCTATCGGAGTGCCCTCCGTCGGACGCGGCGTAGAAGGACTGGATCAACGCGCCGTTGTAGGTCACGACCTCGCCGGCGGTCGAGTGCGCCGCCTGCACCCATCGAGCTCCGTCGCTCCCCGCTTCGCGGTTGTAGCCGATGTAGGTCTGGTCGGACGCGCCATCGGTCAGGTCGCAGTTGCAATCGGCCCGCCGCTTGTAGTGCACGAGCGCGTAGGCGGCGTAGGTGCGCGCGGCGACGGCCTGCGCGCGCATCGCCTCCATCGGCCACGACGCAGGCACCTCTCCGAGCCCGAGCAGGTAGTCCTCGAACCCGAGGCGCGCGATCAGGCGCTCGACGCACCCGTTCGCGTCGCCGCAGCTGGTGAGATTCATCTCGATCGTGCCGCGGGCATACGCGAAGCCGTGGTACCAGATCGCATCGGCTTCGGGGATGAACACCCGCGACCCGGCCTGATAGGTCACGATCAGGTTGGCCGACGGTGAGCCCCATCGATGCCCACCGACGAGCGAACCGTTGGCCCGCCGCACTGCCCAATCGCGATCGCGCGCAAAGACCCGCCAGGTGTCGCCCGAGGGGATCTTCCCGATCAGCCGCTGCCCCGGTCCTCCGATCCACAACCGAACCGGCCCCGCTTGCGCGCGGAGATGGACGACGGTGCGGCCGCTGGTGAGGCCGACGCGGATACGGTCGGGTAAGGGCCGCGAGACGACCTTCGTCCCTTGATAGAACTGCCTGAGGATCCGGCTGTGGTTCCAGCCCATCTGGGCGAGACCGTAGGCACCCCACTGCGACATGCCGATCCCGTGCCCGTATCCGGAGCCGTAGAACGTGAAGCTACTCGTGGCATCGGCCGGAACGGGACTCGCGAGCAGCGTCACGAGCAGCGCGAGCAATGACACAACGCGGAGCGGCAGGCGACGCATCGACCTCTTCAACCCTATCCCCCGGCCCGACGCCGGACCCCCGTGGCATCGACGGGCTGGTGCGGACTATTGAGCCGCAGGATGCCGGCGATGATCCGCGATGCTCGAGCTCCCTTACGAGGCAGCCGCTTCGCCGTCCGTCGCCACCTTCGAGTCACTGATGGTGACGCCGTCAGGAACCGTCGATCCCGCTCCCAGCACGCATCCGGTGACCGAGGCGTCCCGGCCCACCCGAGCCCCCGGTCCGACGATCGAGCTGCGAACGATCGCCCCCGTCGCGATCGAGGCCCCCGCGTGTACCACGCTGTCCACGACCGTCGCGCGTGCCGCGACCCGAGCCTCCGGGCCGACCGAGCTCCGTTCGCCGATCACGGCGCCGGGTTCAACGTCGGCGTCCGCCGCGATCCAAGGGGCCAGGTAGCTGACGTCCCGCACGCGCCCCGCGAGCAGATCGAAGTGCGCCTGGAGGTACTTCTCGGGCGTTCCGAGATCCATCCAGTAGGCGTCGGCGACGAAGCCGAACACCGGATGCCCCGCGTCGATCACAGCCGGGAAGATCTCTCGCTCGATCGAGATCTCCCGATCGGCCGTCCAGGTCTTCAGCACCGCGGGGTCGATCAGGTACGTCCCAGCGTTCACGTCGCCTGGGATCGCCCCCTCGGGCTTCTCTCGGAACGCGAGCACGCGACCGTCGGCTTCGGTCGCGACCAGGCCGAACGCGCGCGCGTCGCCGACGTGGTGCAGCGCGATCGTGATCGCGGCGCCGCGCTCCTCGTGGAAGTGCCGCATCGCGGTCAGGTCGAGATCGGTACAGATGTCCCCGTTCAGCGCGAAGAACGGCTCTTCGCCGACCTCGGCGAGCGTGTTGACGATCGCACCGCCGGTGCCGAGGGGCTCCCGCTCCGTGACCCACGAGATCCGAGGCGCACCGCGACGGGCCTCGATGAACGGACCGAAGGCCTCCTCCAGGTACGGGGACGACATCACGACCTCGTGCACATCGTGGCGGACGAGGCGGTCGAGGGTGTGGTCCAGGATGGGCCGATCGACGAGCGGCAGGAGCTCCTTCTTGACCGTCTCCGTCAGCGGACGCAGCCGCGTGCCGAACCCACCGACGAGCACGACCGCCTTCATCGCTTCAACCTCCCGATCAGCCACGCGAGCTCGGCCCGGGCGCGCAGCGCGAGCCATGCCGCGGGCAAGGTTACGCGACGCCAGCCGAGGGCCCGATGCTTGGCGTAGTAGCGGTACATGCTGCGGGAATGCATCACGACCAGCCGATGCGGCCGGGCCTCGCCCCCGGTCGAGATGCCGATCGCGTGGATGATCTCGACGGCCGGCGTGAACACAACCGACCAGCCCGCATCGCGCAGCCGACTGGCGATATCGAGCTCCTCTCCGTAGAGGGGGAACCCCTCGTCGAACCCGCCGACGGCGTCGTAAGCCGTACGCGGAAGGAGCATGCAGGCGCCGCTCACCCAGTCCACCTCGCGCTCGGTGGTCCGGTCCCAGCCATCCATCTCGTATCGCCGGGTGAATGGGTTCTCGCGGGTGAACGGCGAGATGAACGCATGGCCGACGGCGTCGAGGAGTTTCGGGAACCGGCGGCCCGACGGGTAGACCGTGCCGTCCGGGTTGCGGACCAGCGGCCCCACGATCCCCGCATGCGGGTGCTCGCCGGCGAGGTCGACGAGGTCCGTGAGCGTGCCGCTCCACCATTCCGTGTCGGGGTTCAGGAACAGCAGATAGGGCGCGTCGGTCGCCACCGCCCCCTGGTTCCACGCGGGCGAGAGATAGCGGTTCGTGGGGTTGCGGATCAAGCGGGCACCGAGCGTCTCGGCGACATCCGCGCTTCCGTCGCGCGAATCGTTGTCGATCACGACGACGTCGGTCGTGAGGTCGCCGCGCGCCCCCTCGAGGGAGCGGAGGCACCGCTCGAGCCACGGGCCGGTGTTGTAGTTCACGATGACCACCGCCAGCGCGGCGGCCGGCGGCGCCGTCATGCCTGCGGCGATCCCTGCGCGATCAGGAAGATGCCCACGACGATGAAGCCCACCCCGACCCACCCCAGCACCGGCACGTGCTCGTGCAGGAAGACGATCGAGGCCAACAGGATCAGCACGTAGCCGAGCGCGGCGAACGGGTACGCGAACGACAGCGACGTGCGCGAGAGGGCGAAGATCCACAGCACCGCGGACAGCCCGAAGATCCCGATGCCCAGCCAGACGAGCCAGGTCGTCGCGATCTGCCGCAGAGCATCGGCGTTCAGCGCCAGCTCGCCACCGTTGGCGTCGGTCACATGGTTCACACCGATCTTCAGCGTCACCTGCGCGATCGCCGCCAGGGTCACGGATACGAGGATCAAGCCGATGGTCATCCGTCGGTCGCCTTTCTGGGTCGGTTCGGTCATGAGCTCGGTCACAGGCTCTCCATCTCCACCGTCACGGGGAAGCTCAGTTGGTCTCGCCTGCCGTCCGCCTGCTGCACCTGGAAGGAGTACCGCTGGTCCTGCACGTGGTAGACCCGCGCGCTATCGCGCGAATGCACGCCCAGCGTGACCCAATAGGTGCCGCCGGTGACCGGGATCGGACCGAGGGCGAACCGCACGCGCCTGGTGCCGTGGATCGTGCCGAGCTCGAGACCGTGGTGCGCGGTGTCATCGCCGAACACGAATGCGTTCGTCGCGTCGTGCAGCCCGAAGGACACCACCGGGTCCTCGACCGGCTCCGGCGCCCGCACATCCACCTGGATCGTAAGGGTCTCCCCGGAAGGGATCGCCCCCTGCACCGGGAGGCCGTCGCGCAGCAGATCGACCGCAACGATCTCGACTTCCTTCGAGCCCTCCTCACGTGCGAACTCGAGGTCGTGGTGCAGGATCGTCAGCCGCATCTCACGCACGACGTCGTCGGGCGCCCCGATCGCGTGTACACGCCCATGGTCGAGCATCACGGCCTGATCGCA
>Ga0134123_10001822_pt1 | contig 13893 bp, 12 predicted proteins | sample KB303_FD_96460 | JGI IMG/M metagenome (GOLD analysis project Ga0134123, IMG submission 96460) | Terrestrial soil microbial communities without Nitrogen fertilizer from Kellogg Biological Station, Michigan, USA - KB3-0-3 | ecosystem: Environmental > Terrestrial > Soil > Unclassified ...
CGCGAAATCGCCAACGTCATGCGTAAGGTGGCGAAGAAAGTGGCGGAAGGCAAAGGTGTGGGGTTCCCTGTAAATCCGGCCAACCTGCATACCTACCTCGGTGTCCCGAAGTTTGTCCCTGAAGAGGAACTGGAAACGGACGAAATTGGGGTGGCGACCGGGTTAGCTTGGACGGAGTCCGGTGGCGACGTGCTCTACATCGAGGCCACGGCAATGAAGGGCAAAGGACAATTGACCCTGACCGGCCAGCTGGGCGATGTGATGAAGGAGTCCGCGCAGGCCGCTTTGAGCTATGTCCGGTCGCGTGAGCGCACCCTCGGCATTAATCCCGATGTCTTCACCTCTCAGGATCTCCATATCCATGTACCGGCCGGGGCGATTCCCAAGGACGGGCCGTCGGCAGGCATTACCATGGCCATCGCCATTGCGTCGACGCTGTCGCAAATCCCCGTACGCCGCGACTTGGCCATGACAGGCGAGATCACGCTTCGAGGCCGAGTGCTCCCCATCGGAGGGTTGAAGGAAAAACTGTTGGCAGCCAAACGGGCCAAACTCACCACCGTGATACTTCCAAAACGCAACAAAAAGGATCTCGATGAAATTCCCAAGCACATTTTGAGGGGGATCCGCCTCGTCTTTGCCGACACGATGGATGATGTGATGAAGGTGGCGCTCCGGCGGGGCTCGAAATCCACGCGTCAGACGGGCAAGCCCCACACGCCTCAGCCACATTCAAGAAAACACGCCACACGCGCGAAGACCGGGCGAGCGGCTCGCTCCCTGCCGGTGCATGCGGCCACCACGGCAGCGCCTCCCCTCCCACATCCCCTCGCAGGATATTGAAAGAGTCCACCAGAGGCTGCGGCGCATGACGTACGAGACATGCGAGAAAAGCGTGACGTGGGCGGATTGGATTCCCACCCCGTCGCGCTGGGATATTCCGCAGAGGCATTTCCTCGTGAGTTTAGATCTGCTCGTCGTTGATGGCACCATCGCCCAGGATGGTATTTCAGGAAGCTGTTAGCATGGCCTCCACCGTCCGCCCGAAGGCCCGTCCCACGATCCACGAATTCGATCTCATTCGAGCCCTCCACCGGCGCCACGGCCGTCGATCTCCCTCGGTGATTCAAGGGATCGGCGACGATGCTGCCGTCATCACATCACAGGCCGATGAATGGACGGTGCTGACCACCGACCTCTTGACGGAAGGGATCCACTTCGATCTCCGAACCGCGACGATGGCTGATATCGGTTTCCGCGCCGCAGCAGCGAACCTCAGCGACATCGCAGCGATGGGAGCTACCCCCCAATACCTGCTCATATCCTTGGCCATTCCCCGTACCGGCACCAGCCGCCATGTCTATCAACTGTACCGAGGGATGATGGCCGCATGCCGCCCGCACCATGTAGGACTAATCGGAGGAGATACGTCGGCTTCGAGCAGCGGATGGTTTCTCAGCGTGACCCTGATCGGGATCGTCCCTCGCCGCAAAGCCCTGTTTCGAAGCGGCGCACGAGTTGGAGATTTTCTCTATGTAACCGGCACGATCGGCGACTCGTTGGCCGGCCTGAAGCTTCTCAATGAACCGTCGCCCGGTACGAAACGTGACCCATGGGCCGCAACACTCTCGATGAAGCACCGGCAATTTCTGATCAAACGGCACCTGCGCCCGATCGCACGCATTGCGGAAGGCCAGTGGCTCAGTACCCATCGCTTGGCGACCTCCGCAATTGATATTTCAGACGGCCTCTCCGGCGATCTCCGCCATATCTGTGAGGAAAGCCATGTCGGGGCAGACATCGACCTGAGTGCGCTTCCGTTATCGCCGGCCTGCCGTGCCTATATCACCTCTCGGAAGCTGGACCCGGTATACCTCGCGCTGACCGGAGGTGAAGATTATGAATTGCTCTTTACGGTATCGCCCCGACAGCGCCAACGACTCGAACGGACGGCCATCGAGAAGGGATTCTCTCTGACCTGCATTGGGACAATTCACCCTTTTCGATTTGGGATGCAGGCCCTGTCCTCTCGTGGACAGCGTCGTCGCTTGATCAATACCAGTTACGAACATTTCACAAACCAGCTTCAGCCACGACGGTGATGGCCACGATCCCTTCATTTCGATCCCTGTTGAAACAGGTTCTCCATTTGCAGGAGTCGCCGCAACGAACTGCGCTGGCCTTTGCCATCGGAGTCTTCATCGGCTTTTCCCCGGTCTACGGATTACACACCGTGATGGTGCTGTTCTTGTCCTGGGCATTCGGCCTCAACCTTCTCGCACTCATGGTCGGCGCCTTTCTCAACAATCCCTGGACTCTGGTCCCGATCCTCGGCGCCACCTACTGGGTCGGAGCACTCCTGCTCGGCCGATCGGAGACCCCTTCATTCGACTGGCACGATGTGAGTTTCGGCGCGATCTATGAACAAGTTATGCCCTACGCCGTTCCTTTCTTTGTTGGTGGGTTTGTCCTGAGCCTCCTCGGTGCGGCGCTGGCCTACCCACTTGCCTACTATGTCGTCGCCAAATATCGGCAATCGCACCCACCGCATCAGACCGCGCCATTGCCGCCCCAGCAAGATGTACGCTAAGATACGTACTCGCCATGTCTGAGCTTAGTCATCAATCCACTGCTCCGTATGACGGGTCTGCGCTGATCGCCGATCCGATCCATCAATACGTGTCATTCACCGTACCCTTCTCCATTGCGGATCCGCACGAACGCACGGAAAAAGACCTGATCGATTCCCCCTGGGTCCAACGCCTCCGATACATTTATCAGCTCCAAAGCGCCCGCTGGGTGTACCCCTCCGCGGAACACACCCGTTTCGTTCACTCGCTCGGCACCATGCATGTGGCGGGCCGCTTTGCACAACATCTGTATCCATTTCTCAAAAAATCCGTCAAGGAGCTTCCGTCAGCGAACTATGTCGAAGAATTTCTCCGTGTCACGGCGCTCGTGCACGACATCGGCCACGGCCCCTTCTGCCATTTTTTCGACGACAACTATTTGCATGCCTTCCATGCCAGTCACGAAAAGCTCGGGCAGATCATCATCCGCGACCATCTGGGTCCAATCATCCGCAAGATCCGGCGCAGCCCTTCCGGCCCATTCGCCAAAGGCGAAGAACTCAACCCCGATCAAATCGCGCATGTGATTCTCAAGGAAAAAGGCAAAGACAATTCCCGCATTCCCCGATGGCTCAACATGCTCCAACCGGTCATTTCCGGCAGCTATACCGCAGACAATCTCGACTACGTCCTGCGCGATTCCTATATGTGCGGCGTAGCAGTCGGCCCGGTCGATCTCTCCAGACTCATTCACTACACGATCATCACGGACAAAGGATTTACGATTCATAAGACGGGCCTTCCCGCCCTGCAGATGTTCCTCAATACCCGCATGTATCTCTATTCCAACGTGTACTATCACCGAACCACGCGTGCGATCGACATCCACCTCCGGGACATTTTCGGCGATACCATGAAGCTCCTGTTTCCCCACGATCCCCGCAAGAAGATGGATGAGTATTTAACACTGACCGACTGGTCCTTACTTGAACAGGTACGGGGATGGAAGACCTCCCGTCACACCACCGAGCGGCGCCTCTGTGCAGAATGGCAACGCATCCTCGTCCGCGACGTCAAATGGAAGATGGCCTACAGCGCCGTGCTCAAGGAGAAGGGCCAGGAACGCGGCATGGACTTTCCCAGCCATGAGCACTTCGAAGAACAGATCAAAAAAGAATTGCCGGCGCGTCTCCAGAAAGTGGAGTTCCGTGTCGACATGGCGCCACTCGACCCCCGGCCGGATCCGAAGGACCGTCGCGGCAGCCCCCTCTATGTCTATGACCCCAGCACCAAAGGCATCTCGACCGAACCGCTTGAGGAATTCCTCGATCTCCTGCCGACCAGACTCGTCCAATTCCGCATCTACTCGCTCGACCACCAGCATGACGAAGCCCTCTCGCGCGCTGCCGCCACAGTACTCAACAAGACCCCGTCGAGCATCGAGTCGAATTCTTAGCAGGGTGGCGGACTGTGCCGGGCGGCTTCGCTTCCGTGCCTCTCGGAGCGGCCCTACCGGGCTCGGCCGAGCGGAAACCTTCTGGAGTTCCTTCAGCTGCAATCTGACGATCGCAGGGCTTCAGTCAGTTCCAGCTTTCCTCTCGGCCAAGCCTCGGTGGGCACCCCGCTCCTTCGGCAGCGTTCGCTCAGCCAACCGACATAACCCTAAGTGGATATGGAGGATCGGTGCCCAAACTACTAGATTTTGCTGACAGCCTGCCGCTGCACTGTAATACTCTTGATATCGCCTCAAATGCGACACTACCACCTGCACGGAGGATGAACATGCGGACACTCGTCACACTGCTTTTCCTGGGGCTCTGTCTATTATTCGACAACACTGTCCCCGCACAAATGCCAATCGACGGACAGAGCCAAGCCGGTGTTCTGAAACTTATGGGCGAACTGCCGCCTGAGACGATGAAGAACGTTGAAGCCTTGGGGAAGATCCTGCAACAAGATTTGAAGGAGGGCAAGCTGACCCAAGCACGAATCCAGGAGGAACTGAAGTCGGGCACTTTCGAACAGACGTTGAGAAACCTCAATCCCGAAGCCGGCCCTCTGCTGGACGACATCGGTCAGCAAATGAAGAACCATCCCAACGCAGAGAACCTGCCGAATTTGCTCAATGGGATGGCGGGGGGCGATAGGTAGGAGGATGGCGGGCTGAGTGGAGCGGGAAAGTAAAAGTCGGACAACCGCAGGCATACACTCGTTGCTTCTTCATCTTCTGGATACCTCTCTTGCCCTGAATCTGTACCCTTCGACTGATGAGGAAGTGCATTGATAACAAACTGCTAGCTTCACATCTGTATCGTTTTTTATTATTCGTATCTGCGCAGATACACTCCTTCCCCCTCAGAAAATCCGCGATCGTTCACAAATCGAAATTATGTGAACATTCTAACGGTTCCATCCTGGCATGAGGGTTGCTGATCTACTTGTCCCCAATGGGTCACTCACCCCAAGGAGTAGACGCCAGTCTTAGTGCATACTCACGATGAAGCAACGACTCATTGAGCGCCGACAACATCGTCGTGGTACGTCTCGCCCCGGTACCCTTCTCTCATTTTCATTACTCACAGATACTCCCTCCCAGACCGACGTTGATCACGGCGATGCCATTCTTCTCAACCTCTCGCTCTCAGGATGCAAAATCGAGAGCGAACTCCCTCTCCTCATCGGTCTCCACTATTGCCTGCTCCTCCAAAGTCGTATCGATACCAAGCCCGTCACGATCAACCGAGCCACGGTCATCTGGGGGACGCTCACCACATTTGGCCTTCGATTCATCGAAACCGCTCCAGATGAAGAACGCGCCATCAAAGAGATCTTGAGTCAAATGCCCCACACCAAAATGTAAGACGATCACAACTCATTATAGAAGCATGTGCTGGCCGTAGCGGATGCTCGCTTCACATTCGTCTGGAGCAGTCCTAGGTACGACTGCTCTCCTTGGCAAAAGCCGCCCCTCTACGCCTCTTTTGAGTCATCGAGGTACGAGCACACGCCAACGGAATGAACAGGGACCCCCTGAGATTTTGTCGGGATGACACGGTGGAATCGATTGAAATACTGCGCCGGCGACTGAAGCCGAAACGATATCCAGAAGGGTTCCCCCTTTCACCACAATCGCAAAGGAACTGCGACAGATGCCATGAGAGCGGCTACGCCCTAGCGCACCCGAGATTGTGGACTACTTCTTGATAGGAGCAGCTTATGGAGTCGGAGAGGTTTCTGAGGTGGAAACCGTCGCAGCAGTAGAAGGCATGACACCGTTCTTAAGCGGCAGATCGAGCAATGTATAGGGGTTCACACGAGCGCCGTTAAGTTTGACGCCCCAGTGGAGATGCGGGCCGGTGGCGCGGCCGGTCGCCCCCACTTTGCCGATGATTTGCCCCGCCGTGATCAAGTCTCCATCTTTGACTAGCACTTCCGATAAGTGGAAATACATCGTATAGAATCCCAGGCCGTGATCGACAAAGACGCCCTTACCTGAAAAGACGTGATCCACGGTCAATCGCACGACACCGTCATTGCTGGCGGCAACATCAGTACCCATTGGCGCACCGATATCCTCACCATTGTGCGGATTGCGCGGTTTGCCGTTCATGATCCGCACACTGCCAAAAATGCCGGTGCGCTTGCCATTCACCGGCTCCACAAAATTGCTGTGCCATAATTTCAGGCGTGAGTTCTCGGCGAGCGCCTGCTGGACCTCTAATTGCTCCGCCTTCCAACGTGCCACGGCCTTTTCATCCAGGTCAACTTTCTCCTTCGGCAGCGTTAGATGTTCAACAGCAAACTTCTCTTTGGCCACCAGGACGTTAAAGCTCAGATGCTTTGTCTGTTCACCCTGCTTCACCTCGACAGTTAGTTCATAGGTCCCAGGATCGTCCTGCATGTCGATCCCGAGCAATCCGATATAGCCGGGTGGCTCCTCAGGCCTGAACTCCCGGAAAAATGGAATCGTCCGGTTCAGAAACGTCCCTTTCACCTCCGTTGCCCGCTCTTCGCCCTTGACCTTGACCACCAGCACCTGCCCCTGCTTGCCACTGTATTGCCCATCACTACCCCTCGGCGCAGGAGGCGTATTGGAAAACAACTCGACGGGAAAGACGCTGGACAGCAAGACAACGGCCATAATCAGCGTCCGGTCCAGCCATGAGACCCGCACAGGCGTCTGTGTGAGGTTCGTCATCATCGGTAAAACCGCAGCCCCGCCACCTGCGAGAGCAACTCATCCACACGCCGATTCACGGCGCTGAATGGATCCATGCATAGAATCGTTTCTTCCCAGTAACCGTTGAGCTTGAGATAGGTCCAATCAACCGTATAGGACCGATTCTTTGCGCGGGCAAACCGGATGAAATCGCCGCGCACCTTCGCCCTCGTGGTCTGAGGCGGGGTCGACATGGCCCGTTGCACCGCTTCCTCTTCGACCACCCGTTCGATCAACCCACGGGACTCCATCAAATAGTACAACCCGCGCGTCCGCTTGACGTCATGAAATTGGAGGTCGAGCAGGAACACTCGTGGATCGTCCCACCCGCACCCCTTCTTATCGATATACGACTGGATAAGATAGCGCTTGGTCACCCAATCGATCTCGCGCACGAGCTGCATCGGGTCCTCTTCGAGCTTATCCAGCACCATGGCCCATCGTTGCCACACATCGTCGAGGATTGGATCGTGCACCTGTTGCGCCAAATATTCCTGCGCTCGATCCAGATAGACCCGTTGAACCTCGACCGCCGTCATCTGACGACCATCGTCCAGCTTGATCTTGCGCTTTAAGGTGGGATCGCGGGAAATCTCCCGAATGGCCTTGACGGGATCCTCGAACTCCATCCCCTGAACGACATACCCCTCCTCAATCATGGACAGCACCAACGTCGCCGTACCGACTTTCAAATACGTCACGAATTCCGACATGTTGGAATCCCCGACGATAATGTGGAGCCGCCGGTACCGTTCCGCATCAGCATGCGGCTCGTCCCTGGTATTGATGATGCTGCGTGAGGAGGTCGTCGAAGAAGAGGTCTTCTCGTGAATGTGTTGTGCGCGTTGCGAGATGAAGTATTGTGGTTTACCGGATACCTTCAGAACCTTTCCCGCCCCGCTATAGATCTGCCGCGTGACGAAGAAGGGAATGAGTTGTTCCGTGACCTTCCAAAAGTCAACGTCACGCCGCATGAGGAAGTTTTCATGACATCCATAGGTATTGCCGAGCGAATCCGTGTTGTTCTTGAAAATGTAGATTTCTCCTGACAGACCTTCTTCGCGCAATCGTTCTTCAGCTGCCGGCAGACAGGCTTCGAGCAGTCGCTCACCGGCTTTATCGTGGATGACGAGATCAAGAATATTGTCGCACTCGGGGGTAGAATACTCAGGATGGCAGCCTGTGTCTTGATAAAACCTAGCCCCGTTTACCAGAAACGCGTTGGAGGGCCAGCTGTTCGGAATAAGACCTTCAAAAATATAGCCCAACACCTTCTCCATCGGGAGATACACCCGTCCGTTTGGAGAAAAGATGAGACCGTACTCATTCTCTAAACCGAAGATCCGCCGTTTCAGGGGAATGGGCTGCAACATGTGTACGCACAGAATACCAGCCGGCCCAGGCTTCTTCAACAGAATGGCACGATCCGTGACTGCGGTCTATCTGGTTGGTCTGGGCTATCTGGTCTGTCTTGTGGTTTGATCCGGAGAAGGCAAACAACCAAATAAGTGAGATAGACCGATCAGACAAGATAGACTGAATAGACCGAATGGACTAGACAGACACTTAAGTGGAGAGGAGCTGTTTGGTATCAGTGGGCGAAAACCGGCGGAATCTTCGTCCGTCGCGAGTGCGGTCTAGAACCGCCACTTCCAAACTCTCCAGTGAGAGCTTCTGGTTCCCAATTTGGTCGAGTGCGGCAATACAGAGTCCGAGGGCAGCCTGGAGATCCGGAGGCTGTGTAAACCCTTTCTCCTTGAGCAAGGCCTGCACGGCCTCGGATTTGCCTCCGATCACCGCAAAGGCACGCTCGTCGATGATGCTGCCATCAAACGATATGCGATACATCTCATTAGTCTGGCCATTGTGCCCAACCTGCACCACCAGGATTTCTACCTCCAGCGGTTTCAAATCCTGGCTGAAAATTGTGCCGAGGCTTTGGGAATAGCCGTTCGCGAGAGAGCGGGCCGTCACATCTTCACGGCTGTACATGAAGCCCTTGAGATCCGCGTGTCTGATGCCGGCCTTCCGAAGATTTTCAAACTCGCTGTACTTACCGGCTCCCGCGAAGGCAATGTTGTCATAGATCTCGGAGATTTTATACAACGAGGCGCTGGGATTTTCTGCGACGAGCAGTATGCCACTCACATATTCGATGGCGATGATGGAGCGGCCTTTGGCGATGCCTTTTTTGGCATACTCCGCCTTGTCCTGCATCATCTGCTCGGGCGAGACGTAATAGGGCATCGGCATGTCTAATTCTCCTTGGAGCGACGGGTCGCGATCAACCCATCGTAGATGCCACGAATCTGTTGGTCGGGAACATCGGTAATGCCTGCCGCGTTCACAATTTTTGCGGTGGGGTAAATGCCCCGCACGAGATCAGGTCCTCCGGTGCCGACATCATCGTCAGCCGCATTGTACAGAGCCAGCAGAGCTAACTTCAGCGCGTCCGGCTCAGCCAAGGTTTTGAGAAAATGCTCCCGCATCGCATTGCGTGCATCTTTCCCTCCTGACCCTATCGCATGGTAATCCGACTCTTCGTACCGGCCACCCGCGAGATCGTACTTGAAGATGCGGCCTTCACCACGCTTCAGATCGTACCCGACATAGAGCGGCATGACGACGAGCCCTTGAAAGACCATCGGCAAATTGGCCTTGACCATCTGTCCTAACTTGTTGGCCTTGCCCTCACAGGACAGTTGCACACCTTCTAATTTTTCGTAATGCTCCAGCTCGACTTGGAACAGCTTGGCCATTTCTATGCAGGGGCCGGCCGCACCGGCAATCGCCATCGCGGAATACTCGTCGATTTTGAAGACTTTCTCGATCCGGCGTTCGGCGATTTGAAATCCTTCCGTCGCTCGACGGTCTCCGGCAATCACCACACCCTGCTGATACTTGATCGCCAATACCGTGGTGGCCTGTGGAATGCTCATCAAGCCGGCCCCACGCATCGGCTCGGCCGAGGCCTGGGCCTGTAAGAAGCCACTCCGGCCGGTCGGAGTCAGCGTGGGATGGTGTTGGGTCAAAAAGTCGAAAAAACTCGGACCGTCGGCGTTGGGGAGAAATGGCAATTTCATGGTGTGAATCGCGAGGGGTCCTTGCGCATTACGCCTTGAGCTTCTCCAGCAACGCGTCGACGGTGTCGACATGATCGAGGAGATCGCTTGTCAGCGAAGCCGTCCCTCTGAGCGGGTCCATCAATGGCACCCGTTTGACCTGGTTGTTTCCGACGTCGAAGAGCACCGAAGTCCAGCTGACCCCATAGAGCGACTTCGCAAACTTGCTGACACAGCGTCCACGGAAATAGGCGCGCGTCCCTGGAGGGGGGGTGAACTCCGCTCGCGCGATCTCGACGTCCTGGACGATTCGCTCGATCAGATGACTGCGTTCGAGCGTAAAATAGAGGCCCTTGTCAGGACGGACGTCGTGATACTGAAGGTCCATCAGACGCACCCGGGGGTCGTCCCACCCACAGCCCTTTCGCTCCATATAGGATTCCATCATCTGACGCTTTGCGACCCAATCCAACTCACGGACCAAGAGACGAGGATCCTGCTCCAACTTATCCAACACGTCTTCCCAGCGAACGAGAATATCTTTCGTGACTTGTGACAGATCGCGACAGGCATAGTAACCCATGGCGGCCTTCAAATAGGCTCGTTGAATCGCCACCGCCGTCGTCGAACGGCCTCCTGTCAGTTTGAGCGTCTCCTTCATGCCCAAATCGCGAGACACCTGTTTGATACTTCGGACCGGATCGTCCAACTCGATCTGCGGAAGATCCGCCCCGGCGTCGAGAAGATCCAGAACAATGGCCAACGTGCCGACCTTGAGGTACGTCGACAGTTCCGCCATGTTGGCATCCCCGACGATCACGTGCAACCGCCGATACTTCCCATACTCCGCATGCGGCTCATCGCGTGAATTGACGATGGGACGCCTGACCATCGTATTGAGATCGACGAGGCACTCAAAGAAATCTGCACGCTGCGAAATCTGATAATCCGCGGGGCTGGTCTGATTCTCTGCGCCGACTTTTCCGGCCCCGGCAAAAATGGGGCGCGTCACGAAGAACGGGGCCAAGACCTTCACAATGCGCTCGAAGGGGACCGCACGAGACATCAAATAGTTTTCGTGATAGCCATAGCTGTTCCCCTTGCCATCCGAGTTGTTCTTGTACAGCACACAATGATTTCGCCCGGTGACGCGCAGCATCTGATCAAGACACTGGGTGAGAATTCGCTCGCTAGCTCGTTCGAAAGCCACGATTTCTCGTGGGTTGGTGCACTCAGGCGTGGAGTATTCGGGATGGGCGCCGTCGACATAGAGACGGCCCCCATTCGCCAGCACCTTGTTCAACTGGCGATTGTATTCAGGATTGGGCCGCTCCCGCTCCCCCTCGACCTCGAATCCACGCGCATCAAGCAGCGGATTTTCATTTTCATAGTCCCAGACAGCCTGAGGCGCCGTCACGCCAGGATAGTGCCCGATGACCGCGATGGAATTGGAGACGGGGTCCGCAGCGGCAGGATCGCGCGATGCAATGCCGAATTCTGTTTCTGTTCCCAGTATACGAGGCGTCGTCAGCGAGGTAGATTCCTGCATGTTGTGTGACGTCTTAGCAGGATGCTGAAAAAGCCCGCCAGCAGCGTTCTCGCTTCACTCAGAGGCTCAACGTACCGAAGCGTACGCCTCGCCTCTTCGCTTGCTGCGGCCTTGCTGGACGGTCTTTTTGAGCATCCTGCGAATGTGTGCTCCTCTTGTCCCAAACGTGTCAGTCGATGTCGTTCTACTGTACAAATTAGTTTTTCCGCAACCTGCTAGAGATAGTGGCCTGTCGTGACGGTTTCGATCTGACGCGAGTCGTCCGGGCCTCCGCTGATCGTCCGAAGATGCACGATCTTTTCACCTTTTTTTCCTGAGATCTTCGCCCAGTCGTCAGGATTGGTCGTATTGGGCAGGTCTTCGTGTTCCTTGAATTCTTCGCGAATTGCACGGATCAAGTCCTCGGACCGCAGGCCACGGCCTTCCTTCGCGATCGCCCGCTTCACGGCAAACTTCTTCGCACGCGACACGATGCCTTCAATCAGCGCACCGCTCGCGAAATCCTTGAAGTAGAGCACCTCTTTTTCACCGTTCGCATAGGTGACCTCAATGAACTTATTCTCTTCCGAGGACGCATACATCGCCCCAACCGTGAGATCGGTCATCTGCTCGACCAAGGCCTTGGCGTCGCCGCCATGGCGCGTCAAATCTTCCTCCGAAAACGGCAGGTCGATGCTCAAATATTTCGAGAAAATATCCTTGGCCGCCACCGCATCGGGACGACCCACCTTGACCTTCACGTCCAACCGTCCGGCGCGGAGAACAGCCGGATCGATAAGATCCTGGCGATTGCTGGCGCCGATGACAATCACATTGCGGAGTCGCTCCATCCCATCGATTTCCGAAAGAAACTGCGGCACAATCGTCGATTCGATATCGGAAGAGATCCCGGTGCCTCGGGTTCTGAAGAGCGCATCCATTTCGTCGAAGAATACGATGACGGGATTACCGTCCGCCGCCCGCTCTTTCGCCTTCTTGAAGACTTCCCGGACTTGCCGCTCGGACTCACCGACATACTTATTGAGCAACTCCGGGCCTTTCACATGTAGGAAATAGCTTCGTACCTCTTTGCCGGTCAGATGTCCGAGCTTCTTCGCAATTGAATTCGCGACGGCCTTGGCAATCAATGTTTTTCCACACCCCGGCGGTCCATAGAGCAAGACCCCCTTGGGCGCGCTCAACTTGTACTCTGAAAACAGGGCCGGATGAAGAAATGGCAACTCCACCGCATCGCGGACTTGCTCCAGCTCATGCTGTAACCCGCCGATGTGCTCATAATCGACATCGGGCACTTCTTCCAATACCAATTCTTCCGCTTCAGACCTCGGCAGTTTTTCGACGACATATCCGGAGCGAGGGTCGTAGAGCAGATGGTCGCCAACGCTCAGATGTTCGGCCAGCAATGGATCACCGAGTTCTGCAACCTTTTCTTCGTCGAAATGCAGTGTCACCAGAGCACGATTTCCTTCGAGCACATCCTTGAGCCGCACGACTTCGCCCTGGATATCAAAGCCCTTGACCTCAATGACGTTCAAGGCTTCGTTCAGGACCACTTCCTGCCCCTTCCGCATCGCACTCCCCTTGATCGACGGGTGCAAACTGACTTTCATCTTTCGCCCGGACACATAGACATTTCCTGTTCCATCAGTATTGAGACTTGAGAAGATGGCGTAGGCCGAGGGGGGCGCGGTCAGTTTTTCAACTTCCGCGCGCAACGCTTCGATCTGCACCTTCGCTTCTTGAAGCGTCGTGACGAGCTTTTCGTTTTGCTTGGTGGCTTGGTCGAGCTGGTAGCGGGATTGGTACAGCCGACGAATTTCTTCTTCCATCGACTGGATCTGCACACGAAGCTTTTCAACTTCGCGAATATGTTCGTCGTTACGTTGTGCCACGCCCGCTTCTCCTTCAGTCAACCGCTTCGTGATGTGCGTGACAGAATCTCGGAGAGACCGGAATCGACTCGGACTTTCTTTCTTGCCATCCATGGCGCCGCTCGAAGAACGCGAAACCCCTTGCTGAATCGAGAAGTCCTTGTCTGCGCGGATTCTATCACCCGTTCCTGGGAGGGTCAACCGGACGATGGCATCTTGCAGCGAGCGAATCGTGCATGACGCACATCACGGTGCGAGCGTCACGGCCTCGAGTAACTCGCGCGTCGCCGACTCCACATCGGTTGCGCCGAGAATCGCCGTGATCACCGCCACACCGAATGCCCCGGCACGCCGCATCTGCTGCGCACGAGCCGCCGTCACTCCGCCAATTCCGATAATGGGGATACGGACCAGTCGACAGGCCTTCTCAAGCGTGTGAATGCCGAGCGGCGGACCGAACATCTGTTTGGATGGCGTTGCGTAGATCGGGCCAAGAATAATGTAGTCTGCCCCCTGCGACTCCACCTGTATCGCTTCCTCTACCGTATGCACGGAGATACCCAGAAGACGTTGCGCTCCCAGCAACTGACGTGCGACCGAAACAGACAGACTATTGCTGCGC
>Ga0134123_10001826_pt1 | contig 13882 bp, 20 predicted proteins | sample KB303_FD_96460 | JGI IMG/M metagenome (GOLD analysis project Ga0134123, IMG submission 96460) | Terrestrial soil microbial communities without Nitrogen fertilizer from Kellogg Biological Station, Michigan, USA - KB3-0-3 | ecosystem: Environmental > Terrestrial > Soil > Unclassified ...
ACGGCGCCCGGCTCGACGGCGCCCGGCTCGACGGCGCCAGCCTCGTCCGCGCCCGGCTCGACGGCGCCAGCCTCGTCCGCGCCAGCCTCGTCCGCGCCCGGCTCGACGGCGCCCGGCTCGACGGCGCCAGCCTCGTCCGCGCCCGGCTCGACGGCGCCAGCCTCGACGGCGCCAGCCTCGACCGCGCCCGGCTCGACGGCGCCCGGCTCGACGGCGCCCGGCTCGACGGCGCCCGGCTCGACGGCGCCCGGCTCGACGGCGCCAGCCTCGTCCGCGCCCGGCTCGACGGCGCCAGCCTCGTCCGCGCCCGGCTCGACGGCGCCCGGCTCGACGGCGCCCGGCTCGACGGCGCCAGCCTCGACGGCGCCCGGCTCGACGGCGCCAGCCTCGGCGGCGCCCGGCTCGACGGCGCCAGCCTCGGCGGCGCCCGGCTCGACGGCGCCAGCCTCGGCGGCGCCCGGCTCGACGGCGCCCGGCTCGACCCGATCCGGACCGATGTCCACGCCGTGCTCGACCATGCGCCGAACGAGGTGACCGGTCTGCTCGCTAAGCTGCGCAACGGCCAGATCAACGGCTCGTGCTACGAGGGCGACTGCGCGTGTCTGGTTGGGACGATCGCCAACGTCCGCGGTTGCTCATATGAACGGCTCGGTGCCCTTCGCCCGAACGCTAGTCGTCCCGCAGAGCGATGGTTCCTGGCGCTCCGGCCAGGCCACACACCGGATAACCACCAGGTCGCAGAGATCACCGAGCGATGGATCGTCGAATGGCTGACCAACCACGGAGTCGCTGTCCCACCGCGACCGCAACACCTGGAGCCGTCTGAGATCGCTGACCTGCGCACGCTGCTGGGCGACGGAATCACAGAGCGCGGCGCGGAGATCCTGGCGAAGCTTGGGTGGGCTGCGCCGTCGAATGCTCCTGGTCAGGTGGAAAAATGACCCTGGCGCCCGCCATCCGCGCTTTCATAGGCGACGACGAGCTCGTCGTTGACCTGTTCGCTGGCGGTGGCGGCGCGAGCACCGGGATCGAGCGGGCGATCGGCCGATCGCCCGACATCGCGATCAACCACAGCCCGGAAGCGATCGCGCTCCACGCCGCGAACCACCCAACGACGGAGCACTACATCGAGAACGTCTACAAGGTAGACCCGCGGCGCGCCACCAGAGGGCGACCGGTAGCGCTGCTCTGGCTCTCGCCCGATTGCACGCACCACAGCAAGGCCAAGGGCGGGAGGCCGCGCCAGCAGAAGATCCGCGGACTGGCGTGGGCGGCGATCCCGTGGGTGAAGCATGCGCGACCGAGGGTGATCGTGCTCGAGAACGTCGAGGAGTGGCTCGACTGGGGACCGCTGCATCGGAGACACACCGGCGGTTGCTCAAACGAGTCACCGATCCGAACCGCGATGTGCCACAAGGGCTGCCGGATCGATCTACCGATTTCCGCCCGCAAGGGCGAGACGTTTAGAGCTTGGCGACGAAAGCTCGAGCGTTACGGGTACGTCGTCGAGCACCGGCTGATGAGAGCGTGCGACTACGGCGCGCCGACCTCTCGGCGCCGGCTGTTCGTGATCGCGCGCTGCGATGGCCGACGGATCACGTGGCCGTTGCCAACGCACGGCCCGGTCGCCACCGGTCGACCGCACCGACATCGGACCGCAGCGGAGATTATCGACTGGTCGATCCCGTGCCGGTCCATCTTCGACCGCGATCGCCCGCTCGCCGACAAGACGATGGCGCGGATCGCCCGAGGGATCCGGAAGTACGTGCTCGAGGCGGCCAGGCCGTTCGTGATCGCCGTGAACCACGGCGGCATCGGGCGCACCGACCATCGCGTGCACGATCTCGATTCCCCGATGCCGACCATAACCGGAGGGCAGCGCGGCGGCCACGCGCTGGTCTCTCCGCTCGTCGTCAAGGCGAAGACGCACGGCGGTGGCGGCAACGACGCGATGCGCGCTGACGAGCCGCTGCGCACCGTGACAGCGTCGAAGCGCGGCGAGTTCGCGCTGGTGTCGCCGACCTTGTTTCGCGTTGACCACGGCGACGTCGACAAGAGCGGCAAGCGGAGGGGCCAGGGGAATTCCGGTCTCGGAGATCCGCTGCCGACGGTCTGCGCTGGCGGCGGCCAGTTCGGTATCGCGGTGCCCTACCTGGTGCACCGCAGCAACGGCGAGCGCGATGGCCAGGCACCGCGGATCTACGATGTCGCGCGGCCGCTCGGCACGATCGTCGCCCAGGGTCAGAAGCACGCCGTCTGCGCCGCCTTTCTCGCTAAGCACTACTCGGCACGCGACACCGGCGGCTGGAACGGAGGGAGCTCGGCGGATGCGCCGGTCGGAGCGGTCACGGTGCGCGACCACCACTCGATCGTCGCGGCGCACCTGACGAAGCTCTACGGTACGAGCACCGGAGTGGACGCGCGCGAACCGGTGCCAACCGTGACGGCTGATGGCCAGCATATCGGCGCGGTGGCCGCGCACCTGGTCAGGTACAACGGAGACCGGCCGGGCGCCGAGCGCGTAGCTGACATCGATCAGCCGCTCGGGACTCAGGACACGAGCAACCGGTTCGCTCTCGTCGCAGCGTGCCTCGCTCGCTACAACGGACAGAGCACCGGCCAGCAGCCGGACTCGCCGATCGGAACGCTCGACACGACCGACCGATACGCGCTGGTGACCGTCACGATCGACGGCGAGGAGTACGCGATCGTCGACATCGGTATGCGAATGCTCACGCCGCCCGAGCTGTTCGCTGCGCAGGGGTTCGGGCCGTTCTACGTGATCGACCCCATCGGACCTAATGGGAAGCCGCTCACCAAGACCGCGCAGATCCGCGCGTGCGGTAACGCGGTACCGCCTGACTTCGCCGACGCCATCGTATCGACTGCGTTCTCGAGGGCAGCGTGATCGACGAGTACAACGCCGACGGCACCGGCTGGGCCAGGTTCTCCGACGACCGCCAGATGCGGTACCGGCTCGCGCGCAGGCTGACTGATCGACCGGGTGCCGCATTGTGCTTCATGAACCTCACGGAAGCAGAGCCCTTTCGCGTGTCTGACCCGATGGAGTCAGAAGCGAAGCGATGTGTGTTCCTGATGCTGAACCCGTCCACGGCCGACGCGTTCGTGCTCGACCCGACGGTCAAGCGCTGCGTCGCGTTCGCGACTTCTTGGGGCGCCGACGTTCTCGATGTGGTCAATATCTTCGCGCTGCGCTCCACCGACCCGCGAGAGCTGTACAAGCGTGCGTTCACGTTCCGCGGTGACGACCAGGCAGCGAACGACGAGATCATCCTCGCCTGCCGCGGCGCGCATCAAGTGATCGCCGGCTGGGGAAGGCACGGCGCGCTCGACCACCGCGGCAACGTCGTGCGCTCTATGCTCACTGAGCATGGCATCGTGCTCTACCACCTCGGGCTCAACAAGGACGGCAGCCCGAAGCATCCGCTGTATATCGAGGGCGGCACGGCGCCGCAGGAATGGAGCGTGGACCGTGGGTGACAAGACCGGTATCAGCTGGACGGACGCGACGTGGAGCCCGACTAAGGGGTGCGCGCAGATATCGCCCGGATGTCGCAACTGTTACGCAAAGCACCAGGCGGCGCGGATCGTGCGTATGAGCAAAGGCAAGCCGTCGAAGTACGACGGGCTCGTGAAGATCGGCCCCGCTGGCGATCCGTGCTGGACCGGAGAAGGGCTATTCGACGAAGAGGCGCTCGCGTTGCCGCTGCGCTGGAAAGCTCCGCGGAGGATCTTCGTCGACTCGATGAGCGACCTGTTCTTCGACGCGTTCACCAACGAGCAGATCGCGGCGGTCTTTGGCGTCATGGCCGCGTGTCCGCAGCACACGTTCCAGGTGCTGACGAAGCGCTCGCGGCGGATGCGCGAGTGGTTCGAGTGGCTTCGCTCATCATCGGAGGACTCGTTCACGATGCAGCAGCGTGGAATCGCTGCCGCCCCGAACACCGCGCGAGCGCTGCTGGACGCCGCATACGAGTACCTCGGCGAGAAGTGGAAACCGGAACTCGACACGGCATGGAGGCGACTCGAGGACGACCCATGGCCGCTGCCGAACGTGTGGCTCGGGGTCAGCGTCGAGCACCAGGACGCGGCGGACGAGCGCATCCCTGAACTGCTGAGGATGCCGGCCGCGGTTCGGTTCCTGTCGTGCGAACCGCTACTCGGTCCCCTTGATATCGCGCCGTATCTGTATGGCGGACGTCACCCGACGTGTCCGCGCTGCCTGTTCTCGACCAACCGCCTAAGCACTACTTCGTGCCCGAACGACAGCACGCCGCTCGGTCCGGACATCGCGATCGACTGGGCGATCGCCGGCTGCGAGAGCGGACCCGGAGCGCGGCCCTGTGACGTCGCGTGGCTGCGCTCGCTGCGCGACCAGTGCGCCGAAGCCGATGTGCCGTTCTTCCTCAAGCAGGCAGTCGAGACCTACCTCGGTAGATGCGGTGATTCAGACAACCCGAACGGTGACCAGCCGTGCGGCAAGCGCGTCACCGCGCACGTCATTTCCCCGGACACGGCCGCCTATTCATGTGGCTGCACCGTCGATGGATCTGAAGACGGCGCATGCGTACCGCTCGGCTTCGGCGACGGCTCTCGCCGCAAGTCCGGTGGCGTCATCGAGCTGCCGTATCTCTACGGGGTGCAGCACGCGGCGTTCCCGGAGACATCGAAATGACCTACGCAGCAAACACCATCGTATCCGTCGACAAGTCGCGCGCCGAGATCGAGGCTACGCTCGTGCGCTACGGCGCGTCGATGTTCTTATCTGGCTGGGACGACGATCACGCGTTCGTCGCGTTCAAGCTCCGCGACCGGCACATCAAGCTGACCATTCCGCTGCCCCAGCGCGGAGAGCGCCGGTTCACGCACCACAAGGACCGGTACGGTTTAGTTCGCCTGAACAGCGATATCAAGGCGCTTGACCTGTACGAGCAGGCGAAGCGGTCGCTGTTCCGCGCGCTACTGCTCGCGATCAGGGCCAAGCTCGAGTCCGTCGAGTCGCGAATTGAGACCTTCGAGCAGGCGTTCCTCGCGCACATCGTGCTGCCAGACAACACGCTCGTCGGCGACCGCGTCAAGGCGCTCGTCGACGAGGCGTATCGAACCGGGCGCATGGAAAACCTCGCGCTGGAGGCGGGCGACACGACCGGCGATGCCGACGTTGATGACGCGGAGCTTGCGCCATGAGTTCGCTCGACGCCTTCCTGCGCGTTGCACCGCTAATCGACGACCACCGCGAGGACGCCGCGCGCGTCTGCGAGGAGACCGCCAGCTATGAGCGCGGCGAGCGCCCGCCGTTGCGGCTCGACTCAGCAGACATCGAGCACAACGAGTTCAGTGACGCCGCCGCTGGAATCGCCGCCGAGGTCGCTATGGAGGTCAGCGACGCGTTGAAAGCTGCGCGCGTGCGTTGCCCGCCGTCAGACGTATGGGCCATTGCTGCGAAGCTCATCCGCTCGGGCTGGCAGCGCGGTCACCGGCTTCAGCCGATCGTGACCGGACGATGAGCACCATCATGAGGCTTGCCGACATCGAGATGTTTCCGCGTCATCACTACGAGGTTGACGTGGCATGGACCGAACTGGAGCGGACAATCGCACATCACGTCAACGACGAGCGGCTGGACTTGTCGCCGGACTTCCAGCGCGGCCACGTCTGGACGATGGAGCAACGGACCGCGTACGTCGAATACATCCTGCGCGGCGGCGAGGGAGGCAAGTTGCTGTCGTTCAACCGCAGCGGGTGGCTCGGCAACGGACCCGACGGACCCTACCAGATCATCGACGGATTGCAGCGGCTGACGACGGCCAGGATGTTTCTGCGCGACGAAGTGCCGGCGTTCGGACACGTGTTCAGCGCATTCGTAGGCAGGCTTCGCATGCACGTCGGGTTCAAGTGGCGCGTGTACGAGCTCCCGACCCGAGCCGACGTGCTTCGCCACTACCTCGCCATGAACGCGGGCGGCACTCCCCACCCGCCTGATGAGATAGAGCGCGTCAGGTTGTTGCTAGCTGCTGAGGTGATGCGATGACGTCGTCAATCCGCCGAGACCTCCGCGACGGCGCCTTCTACACGCTAACCGCGGCAGCGCCCGGCTACACGACCATCACCGCACGCGATGCCGATGGGGACACTTCCACGCCGTGCTTGGACCGCGCCGATGTTCGCCGGCTGATCGAAGACCTCGAGCGGATCGCCGGACTTGTTCCGAGCACGCCGGCTGTCGGCCGCGCCGCAGCGCTCGCCGGATCGCTGCGGCGCATCTTCGAGCTGCTCGGCGAGCTCGAGAAGACGGACGGCGCCGCCGCCGATGAGATCGTCGCCGCCATCGCCGCGCACCTGCGCTCGTGGCGTCCGCTGGCGCTGGTGCCCGGAGGCGTGCTGTGATGGCCGTCGTGGCTCTGCTCGCTGCCGTATACGCGATGCACCGAGCATGGAGGTCGGTATGAGCGGACAGCCGAGCATCAACGTATCGGCCCGCGCTCATCTCGCCGTCGTGCTGCTCGAGACCACGCAGGTAACGGTCGCCGACGTCGCCGCTCTCGTACGCGTCAGCGAGTGCCAAGTCTATCGCGCCTGGCGCGCCGCGCACCCTGACCGCCCGCCGCGTGGCCGGCGGATCACCGAGGCGATGCGCGCGGCGAAGATCGAGCCGTTCGCCGCGCTCTGCGACGTGATGGCCGAGCAGCTGACGGATCGCCCGCAGCGAGCCGCGCAGATCTTCGCCGCGACGCGCGTGATGCATGGCGATGTCGGAGAGCGCCGTATCTGGCGAGCGCTGCGCCGGCTCGTCGACACGGGCCGCGTCGCTCGCCACGGCATGCGCTGCACCGGAGCAACGTACACAAGGATCATAAACGGAGGTGGCACTTGCGAGCGTTGACACTCACTCAGCCATGGGCGGGTCTCGTCGCGTCCGGGATCAAGCGCGTTGAGAACCGGCCCCGCGCGATGATCAAGCGCACCGACTTCGGAGCGCTGTTCGCGATCCACGCGAGCCGCGAGATCGATTCGGCGGTGTACTCGCGCATCCGCGACCTGGCGCCTGAACTTTTCCGCGGGCCAGGTTGCGCTGAGATTCGCACCGAGATGCCGTGGTATGCGCTGTCCAGGGTGACGAGCGCCGTGATCGGCGTGGCACGCATCGACAAGGTGCTCGAAGGCGGCTGGAACGCCGAGTCGATTCGGGAGTTCGCGGACACGATCAGCTTCTCGGATGGATCGCTGCTCGGCCATGAACAGCTGCGTTGGTTCTTTGGCCCCGTCGGTTACCTGACGCGCGAAGCGGTCGCCATCGCTAAACCGGTCCCGTGTCGCGGCCAGCTCGGGTTCTGGACCTTGCCGGATGACGTGTGCAATGCGGTAACTGCGCAGCTTGGTTAAGTATGAACTATATTAACCATATGAAACACATCACTCTGCCAGACGGTTGGTCCATCGAAAGCGAAGATGCGTCCACTGTCGTGATCAAGGCTACAAAAGGATATTCCAACGTTTTCGTTACGGTTGACTTGAAGATGCGGGTGTATCGAGGTGGTCTCGTGACTACCGGGCGACCTCTCAGCCCGAAGTCGTACGGAGGAAGAGGATGGAGAGAAGAACTGATCGACGATGCCATTACGTGGCTGAAAGGCATTTCCAAGTGACTCCAACGCAAGCCCAGACCTTCGCGATGCTCGCGCTCGACCGCGGCGCATCACCGGAACACCTGCCACCGCGCACGCGGCGATCGCTACTGCAGTTCGGGTGGATCGACCGCGCGTCGCGGCTCCTGAACGACGCTGGTCGCGACGCGATGCGCAGGTCGCCGCACTTCTCGGCCGCGCTCAAAGAGCTCGACGCCGCTGGAGACCCCGACAAGGCGCTCGCGCTCCGGGTCATCGTCACCGGAAACTCGCTCGAGACACGGCAGCGTAACCGTCGCCGTGCCGCGATCGCCAGCGCCGCGATGCGGATGGCGGCGCGATGACCAGAGAAGAAGCGAAGCGCAAGCTCCTCGAAGTTCTCGCTAGCGACGACCCAGAGAAGAACCACAAAGATGCCGACGACGTGCTGTGCGCGTTGTTGGTTTCGTTGGGATACGTAGACGTGGTTGAGCTGTACGAGCGATTGGAGAAGTGGTACGGATGACCGCGCCACGCGAGCGAGGGATCATCTTCAGCGCGCCGATGGTGCGAGCCATATTAGAAGGTCGCAAGATGCAGACTAGGCGCGTGCTGACGCCGCAACCACTTTACACGCCGAGTTCAGGGCTGATTTGGAATGGTTGCGCGTACGGTGTGACGACTGACGGTCGACCATTTACAGGAACGATCGTGAAGAAGTGTCCGCATGGCAGGCCGGGAGATCGCCTGTGGGTCCGCGAGACCTTCAATATCGTCCACGTCTCCATCGACCCAGAAACCGGATACGGCGACGACGTTCAGGCAGCACCGAATATCCCAAAGGATGATCGAGGCGGCTGGTGGAGTCGAGTTTGGCGAGCGACCGACGAACAGGCTGACTACCACCGCGATGATCGCGGATTCGCCTGGCGCCCCGGCATCCACATGCCGCGATGGGCGTCGCGCATCACGCTCGAGATCGCCGAGGTGCGCGTTCAGCGCCTGCAGGAGATCAGCGATGACGACGCGCGGGTAGAGGGCGTCGATCCGTACACGCCACCGACCGGTCATATCTCGCCGGACCAGCGCGTTCCAGGGCCGGGATTCGAAAACTGCCGGCTCGGCGACCAACCGCACCGGCTACCGTTCGCTGACCTATGGGACTCCATCAACGGCAAGCCGCGCGCCATGCTCGACGACGACGGCAATCCCGTGCTCGACGATAACGAGCAGCCGATCATGGTCGCACCGAAGTCGTGGGCGAGCAATCCTTGGGTCTGGGCGATTTCGTTCTCGAGGATCGCATGACCGCGCCGCGCTTCACCGCCGACGATCTCGACGCCGCGGCCGAGGCGTGGGGATGCAACTGCGGTCCCGGCTCCGTGGCTGCGATCTGCGGGCTAACGCTCGATGAGGTAAGACCACGTTTCTCCGATCATGGATTCGACGCCAAGCGCTACACCAACCCGACGATGATGTATGGCGTCCTCACCGCCATCGGCTGGCCATGGCAACGCGTGCCTACTTCACAGCTTGGCGGCGCCGCGGGTCACATGCCGTCGTGGGGACTGTGCCGAATCCAGTGGCACGGTCCGTGGACCGATTCGAGCGCCAATCCGCGGTGGGCTTACCGCCACACGCACTGGATCGGAGCGGCCAAACGTAAGTCCGACGGATGCATCGGAGTCTTCGACGTCAACGCGATGCGTGCCACGGCGTCCGGTGACGGCTGGACGTCGATCGCCGACTGGGAGCGCCAAATCCGACCCCGCTTAACCGACGGCATCCCGCGAGCAACCGGCGGGTGGCACGTCACACACTCCATCGAGGTTCAGAGATGACGAACTGCCATCACGCCGCGACGACGCTCGGCTTCCTGGCCGCGCTGTACCTGGCCACCGGCCACCCCGAGCACAGCGAGCTCGTCTACGTCCGGCTGCTCACGCACATCGTGCTGCACGAAGGCACCGGCGCGGAATGGAGCTGCGCGTCGTGAACGGTCAGCGAAGCATCTGACACTGGTTCGGTACGATGCTGCAATGACCCCGTCAACTCAAATGAGCCGCTTCCTCGACACCGCCGCCGCCGCGGTCTACCTCGGGTTCCGCACCCGGGCCGGGATCCGCTCGCTGGTCTACTCGGGCGAGCTCGTACCCGACGGTCGCGGCTACCGAGGCGGCTACGTGTTCCTCCCCGAGACCCTTGACGCGTGGACCCGCTCCCGCATGGAGTCGATGCATGGACGACGAGGGCATCAAGCAGCTCGGCAAGAACCTGTGGGCGGTCCGCGTCAAGCGGATCAGCGCGGCGACGGGCAAGACGGTGAACCGCAAGGCGACGGTGGACGGCAGCAAGTCCGACGCGCGGCGCAAGCGCGACGAGCTGCGCGCGGAGCTCGCATCGACACAGGCGGCGCGTCCGCGGACGCAGCTCAGGCCATACGCGACATCGTGGCTCGGGCGCAGAGCCGACGACCCTGAGACGAAGGCCACCACGGTCCGCAAGTACGGCTACGGTCTCCAGCACATCCTGCCCGTGCTTGGCGACCTGTATCTTGACGCGATCGCGCCGGCGGACATCGAGCGCTACGTCGCGCTCCGCATGCGCCAGGTCGGCATCAAGGGCGGTAACACGGTGCTCAACGAGCTCCGGCTCCTGCGCACGATCGCCCACGACGCGCACCGAAACGGATTCTGCGATCGGGTCTGGACCGACGGCGTGCGCCCGCCCAAGGTCCGCGAGTACGACGAGACGCGGCCGAACCTACTGACCGGAGAGCAGTGCGACCGGCTCCTCGCCGCGATCCCTCCGCAGTGGCGCGCGCTGGTGCTGTTCCTGGTCACCACCGGCCTGCGGTTCGGCGAGGCGTCCGCGCTGCACTGGGAGGACGTCTCGGGTGGGCAGGCCACGATCCGCTACACCAACGACCGGGGCCGGCTCACGACCGTCAAGACGCACAAGAGCCTGCGCCGCGTGCCGATGCTGCCCGTGGTGATGGAGCTGCTCACCGTCAAGGCGAGCGGGCTCGTGTTCCCGTCGCGGCGCGGGACGCTGCACAAGGGAAGCCCGCTGAAGAAGGTGCTGGACCGGGCTTGCGCGGCGGTGTTCGGACCGGGCGGCTTACGCGTGACGGCGCATGGGATGCGCAGGACGTTCAACAACGAGGGGCGCTTGGTCGCGAGCACGCTAGTGCTGCAGTCGATCACCGGCCACGCCACGGACGCGATGACCGCGCACTACTCGATGGTCGGGGCCGAGGAAAAGGCGGCGGTGAGCCGGGCGGTAGCTGAGCGGATCGGGGCGGTGGAAAGCGTGGTGAGGAAGGGGCCGGAGCAGGTGAACTAGATCAGGCAGTTGCGATGGTGCTTGACTTTCGTCATGACGTAAATATATTGGTTGCATGCTTCCTCCTGACACCCTCCGCGTCACGTATCGCACTATCGCCGAGGCAGACTCTCTGCTCGACCTGATCAGCGGCGATCGCTGTCATCGCGAGGGCTACCTGACCACCGACTCATCGGCCAGTTCGCATGGTCTTCCGGTGCTGCACGACGGCGAGACGGGTCAGGCGCTTGGCGTCGCCGAGTGCGGCAACATCACCGTCGACACCTACGTATCAACCGACGATGCCGCTGGCCGGGACATCCACCGCGAACTCAGCACTGACGAGATGGCGATCGTGGAAGCGGCCCGCCGCGCAGGATACACGGTTCGCGTGTGACTGGCCGACCACCGCGGTCCGGCGAGGCAGCCCCGCGCCGCACCTTTCGCGCCACTGATGTCGAGTGGAACATGTGGAAGAAGGCCGCGCGCGCGGCCGGTAAGACCTGCAGCGACTGGTTGCGCGAGCTCGCCAACAAGGAATCGGCGTTGGTGCACGGAGCCGTGGCGCTTGCCAGGAAGCATAGGAGAGCTCGGAAATGATCTACACCGACCAAGAGCCAAGAATCCCGCTCTCATTCGATGAGCGCGTGCGAAGGATCGCGGCGCGCGAACTGGTGGCCGATGCGGTTCGATCCGGTCGACTGAAGCGGGAACCATGCGAGCGCTGCGGTGAAGCGAAGGTCGAAGGTCACCACGACGACTACTCGCATCCGTTGTCGGTTCGCTGGCTCTGTCGTACGCATCATCGCGAGGTGCATCGCGAACTCGGCACCCCGATGGGACGCCCTCCTCGCGCCTCCAATGCTGGCAGGCCGTTCTCCGTTCGGGCAACAGATGCCGAGCACGAGCTATGGCGCGTCGCCGCCGATCTGTCTGGCTTCCCGTCGGTGAGCGCTGCTCTGCGCCATACGATGACGGCATGGGCAGACGAAATCAACGCGCAAATAGACGCCGATGATGAGTAGCCTGGCCGGGCACCCAACGATCAGCGCCGCGGTCGTCAAGGTCATGAATGCGTGGGCCGGGCGGGTTCTGCGGAGAGGCAAGGGACGATGAACTCCGACCAGTCAGAAGCTAATGCGCTGCGCGCCGTGAAGCTCGAGCGCACCGAGCTGCGCGCCCACCTGCGCAACCTGACCTCAGTAGTCACGCGTGCGCTCGCGGATATCGACGCCGAGATGCGGACCCCGTCGACCGCTGATCGTGGCAAGCGAATCGCGCAGATCTGCAATAGGCTGCAGCTCGCCAACGATATGGCCAAGCGGTTCGGGCTGTCGCGGCGTCGGCCGGCGAAGCCGAGGGGATCGCGATGAAGACGGCGTCCAAGTACGAGCGAGGCGATCGCGTGGTCAGCATCGCTAGCTGGAACCGCCGGACGGCAGGTACCGTTTCGCGCGCTGGACGCGGCGTATCCGTAATGGTCCGCTGGGACGGCGGAAATAATGACGAGCGCGTTTTTCTGAACAACATCCGCATTGAGACACCTGATGATGTCGCCAAGCGCGAGCACGAAGCAGCGCTGCGCGCGTGGCGAGATCGCCGGCCGCAGACCACGGTCGCGCGCGTAGACCTCGATGGTAGATGGGGCAGGGGCGGCAACGACGAAATCGGCGCTACGGCGGTCACACGGACGCCAGCCGAGATGCGCACTGCAGCCGAAGAGCTCCGCGCGCTCGCGGACTGGTTCGAAGCGCGGCCGGCGATGGCAGGTATCGAGCAAGGAGGCAAAGAGCGATGAGCGACTCGAACGACGATGAGGCATGGGCGTTGACCACCGAGCGAATCGCGCAGGTGCTTGCCGACGTGCGCAAGACGCCGTGCCCGCGGTCCGCGCATTGCCCGGACGACGTGAGCCGTGTGCAGTTCGCGCTGCACATCATCGCGGAGAAGGCGCTGGCTGAACTGCTCGATCACCGCGCTGCCCGGGCCGCTAGCGCGGAGCGCGTGCGGAGCGTGGTGCGCAAGGCTCGGATGGAACGTATGATCGATCTCCGATCCAGAGCGAACCGCGCAGCCGATGACGCGAGCCGCGCGGTCGCGATGTGCAAAGACCGCGACATTGACGGCCTATGCGATGTCGTCCAGGAGCTATCGCGCATCGTCGATCGGCTCGTCGAGGAATCAGCATGAGGCTCCTCGGTCAGGCCGTATCCGGCTGGGGCGTTCCGTTCATCTCGGCGACCTCGCGCCACGGCCGCGATGGTAGCCAGGGCGAGGTCGTGTGCGAGACGCAGGAGCAGTGCGATGCCATCGCCGCACGATCTGTGCAGGAAGGCTGGACCATCACGACGCGCGTTGCGACGGCTGACGAGGCCGGCCACCGGCGCCTTCACCTCGGTGCGGTCGATCCGCACCATCAGCTCGCGCCGCTCCGCCTCGCGGCTGCGCTTTTCGGCTTCCGCCACCGCGAGCGCGCTCTTCGCCGCCTCGTGCTGCGCCTCGGATGAGCGCGCGGAAGCGAGCCGCTGGTCGAGGGTCGCCTGGGTGAGGATGCCGGGATCGAGCTTTTTGGCACGCGCCAAGTCAGCGGCGGCCTGCTCGCGCATGGCCGCGGTCTGGTCGATCTGGTTCCTCGCCTGCGCGATCGCCGCGTCAGCGCGCGCCAGCGCCGCGTCGTTCTGCGCGATGAGGGCATCGAGCTGGCTGCGGTCGAGCCGCGCCAGCACCTGGCCTTTTTCCACCCGGTCGCCGTCCTCGGCGAGCAGCTCGACAATGCGCAGGCCGTCGATCGCCGCGCCGACCATGGCCTCGTCGCGGGCGACCAGGGTGCCCGACACGAACAGGCGGTCGACAAAACTCTTTTCCTGCGCCGTCGCCACGGTCACCGCGGGAGCGAGCGGCGCGCGCCCCTCGAGCTCTTTCGCCGCGCCGCT
>Ga0134123_10001827_pt1 | contig 13856 bp, 9 predicted proteins | sample KB303_FD_96460 | JGI IMG/M metagenome (GOLD analysis project Ga0134123, IMG submission 96460) | Terrestrial soil microbial communities without Nitrogen fertilizer from Kellogg Biological Station, Michigan, USA - KB3-0-3 | ecosystem: Environmental > Terrestrial > Soil > Unclassified ...
CCTCCAACGGCGCGAAGAAATATAGTCTGGGCTCCGTGCTCAATCACGTGCTGCTGCACCAGACGGTCATCGGCGAGGAGTCCCTCAAACAGATGGATATGGCTAACGAATATCCAGATGTGGTCATCAGTTGTATCGGCGGCGGTTCGAATTTCTCCGGGATCGCCTATCCCTTCCTGCGTGAGAATTTGAGGAATGGAAAACGGACTCGCCTGTTGGCTGTTGAACCTACTGCCGCGCCTTCGCTGACCAAAGGCGTTTTCACTTTTGATTATGGCGATTCGGCAAAAATGGCACCCATCGTTAAGATGCACACGCTGGGTCATGATTTTGTCCCGGCTGCCATTCATGCCGGCGGCTTGCGCTATCACGGCATGGCTCCGAGTTTATGTGCGCTGTATGATGCAGGCCATATTGAAGCGGTGTCAGTTCCGCAAAAAGCGACCTTTGAAGCCGCCATCCAATTTGCGCGTTCGGAAGGGATCGTCCCGGCGCCCGAGTCTGCCCATGGCATCCGCGCGGCGATCGATGAAGCTCTGGATGCGAAAGCCAAAGGAGAAAAGCGCGTGATCCTGTTCAATCTTTCAGGGCACGGCAATTTCGATATGGCAGCCTATGAAGCCTATCTCAGCGGCCAATTGGAAGATTATGAATATCCTGAAGCGGCCGTGAAGGAGTCACTCACGAAATTACCACAGGTCAATCTGGCAGCATAGAACAAAGAGCCTCGGAGTTTCTGAAAAACTCCGAGGCTTCATATTTTTAGGGCCGGAAAGTTAACCTTCCCCAAAAACAACTACTACAATATGTTGATTCAATAACTGAGGCGGGCCCGCATCTTTCCCAGGCACGATCTGTCCAAGCGTATACCCGCCGGCAATCGGAATATTTTTCCCAAGGATTTCCTGAATGGCTGTAATTTCAGCGCCGGGATAAGATTTGAGTAACATCTCCCACGCAATATCCACGAGCACCAGGGCAAACGCCGGTTTGACCCCCTGCATTTGTTGCAGGGCTTGTTGCGCAGCTTGCTGTGCAGCCTGCTCGCATGAAGTGCGGCTGCCCACCAGCAGGTAGGCATCGACACCGTCGCGCACGGGGGCGTTCATGCGAAAACTTCCATCGGCTTCCACGCGGATGGGCGCACGCACGATCAGATTTTCACCCTGTTCAATTCCCAAAGGATATAAACGCGCCAGATGACTTAAAGGAGGAAAGGCCCATTCCCGTGCAGGATAGCCAAACAATTGGGCATAGGTCTCGGAGGCTGGCCTGCCGTCCAAGGTGCGCAGCCAAAAGCCACGCGAACGTGTCACGCGAAACTGACTGCCGACCGGATTCCAGCCATGCGCGGAACCGACACCGATCCGCACGTCGCCGCGTAGATAGGCAGCAGCCAGGGAACCGCTTCCAGTTTGAGGACCAGCCAACTGGTAGGAATGAGCCGTATGCAAATCTCCAGAAGAAAGCGCTCCAGCGAGTGGCGTCAAACCTGCCAAAGCCGAACATAATTGATCCGCATCCCCGTTAAACCCGTCCGCGAAAAACAACAACCCGCGGTTTTCTTTTTCAGTAAAAAGCTTAGCCAGTTTCGCACCTGTCTCCCGCGCACTTTGAGCATAGGTGGGTATCCATTGAGTCTCGGCTTGAAAATCGCCTGAGAGCAATGCCACAACCACCGAATTGGGCCGCAGGCCCTCTGCGGTGAGTCCAACCGGACTGCTAAACCCGATCATCGGTGTATCACCCAGCAAGCCGGAGGCCCCGCTGATCACGTCGCGCGCCTGATATTGATGTGAGGCAATAATAAAGCCGAAACTGGCGGCAGCCGTGCCGAGTTTGTTCAACGCCTGGTGCGCGGCCTGCAAACCGGCTTCACGTCCATTCAGTGCCTGCGCCGAACCTATGGAAACATTCAACGTCATCTCGAATTATCCTTCGGCGGTTGGAACAGTGAAATGGAAGGTTGTGCCCTGCCTGTATTCGCTGTCGAACCAGATGCGGCCGCCCTGCATCTCAACTAGACTTTTGGTGATGTTCAAACCCAAACCGGTGCCGGGGGCTTCGCGGGCTTTCGAATCATCAGACCGGAAGAACTTCTGGAAGATCTTGGCTTGATCGTCAATACTGATCCCGATGCCATCATCTTTTACCCAAAGATGCACGACTTCTTTTGCCCCACCCGGATCCCATTGATTGGGTGTGACTTCTGCCCCAACCAGGATCTTGCCGCCTTCGGGAGTATATTTGTGCGCGTTGCTGACCAGGTTGGTGAGTACCTGGCCGACGCGGGTTTGATCCGCCCAGACGTTCGGCAGCTTGGGCGGAACCTGGAGCTCAATCAGTTGCTTCTTTTCTTCGACCTGGCGCTTGGTGGAGCGTATGACTTCATCTACAACATCATCCACGCTGACAGGCTTATAGTCAAGCCTCAGCTGGCCCGCTTCGATCTTGGCATTGTCATTGAGGTCGGATACCAATGCAGACATGCGTTGGACGTTCGCGCGGATGGTGCTTAGGAAGTTGGACTGCATTTCATTGATCTGTCCCACCGAGCCCGCTGCCAGCAATTCTGAATAGCCCTTGATGGAGGTCATGGGGTTCTTAAGTTCATGAGCAACAAATGAAACGAATTCGCTTTTGGCAAGATTCGCACGCTGGACTTCAGCAAACAGTTGCGCATTGGAGATCGCAATCGAAGCACTGTCGCTGAGTTGATTGAGAAACGATAAATTGACCTGTGAGTCACTGGTGGTCTCCAGGATGAGCAGACCAATAACCTGCACTTCACGGCGAATGGGAACAATGATCTGGGTATGCGCTGCAGGCAGAATGCCCTTCTCATTGGTTGATACCAGGGAAATCTGGCTGGACTGCCCGCTCTCAATGGCGGCTTTGATGGAAGGCATCTCGAGCGATAATTGTATATTGGCTTGATCAGCAAAAACATCTTCGTAACCCTGGTGCGCCATGAGGCGTAGATGGTCTTCCTCCAACATGCCAACCAGGCCCGCTTCAGCATTTGACCGGCGAATGGCCCATTCAAGTGTGATGCGCATGGCACGATCGACTTCCAGACTGGCATTGAGCTCGCGCACAATGCGACCCATCACTTGAAGTTCTTCCACCCGATCGGCAAGTTGCTGATCGGTCGATGCCAGCAGGCGTGCGTTTTCCATCGCGACGGCAGCCTGGCCGGCAAAAGCCGTCAGAATATTCTGGTCATCGGCAACGAACGGCAGCCCATCCCGACGATTGATTACTTCGATCACACCCAGGACGCGGTCCTTGATTTGCATGGGCACAGCCAGGAGGGAACGGGACACAAAGCCGGTCTGTTTGTCGGTGTCATTAAAACGTGATATCGAGCGCTGGGCATCATTTTCGATCACGGGCGCATGCGCCTGTACCGCACGGCCCACAATCCCCGTCCCGGCGGGAAGGCGCTGGTTAAGCAGATTGCTGGCTACAGGACCGACGGTAACCTTAAAGATCAGATCGTCCGTTTGGTCATCCATCAGGAACAGAGTGCCTGCTTCACAGTTTAAAATGGACACCGAGTACTCGAGAATGTTTTGAAGCAGCGGCTCCTGCTCAAGCGTGGAGGTCAGTTGCCGGGTAATTTCATTGAGCGTGGCAAGCTGACGCGCACGCTCCTGGGTCTCCTGCAATAGACGCGCCTGCACGATCGCGCCCACAGTTTGGTCGGCTATCGCCTGCAGGAGATCCAATTGCGCGCGGGTATAAGCCACCGTGGCATCAGCACTGCCGACACTTAACGCGCCAATGGTCTCTGCACCGGAATTTAACGGAACGCCCATCCACGCAAAGATGCCCTGGGAGGCCGGAGTAAGATTGCGCGCCTGACATTCACGCGCGTAATCCTGCGTAAGAATGGGCCGCCCTTTGCGGATAATGTCCTGGCCCAGACCCAGGTTGATCGGAAGCGGCTGGTTTTCAAGTGCTGTGGCGCGTTCATTCTCGTCGACACGGAAACCGTAATAAAAGTAATTGGCGGCCTTGTTATATAAGGTGATGTGGAAGTAAGAGGACGGAATGATTTGTGTCGTTTGTGCAAAGATAAGTTCAAGCACATCGTCGAATGTTAGCGTGACATTCACACCCTGCGATACACGGGTGAGGGCATTCATCTCCTGGACCCGGCGTTCAAGGTTGACCACCGTTTGCACACGTGAAATGGCCACGGATGCCTGATTGGAAAGATTGTCGAGAAAATCAAGGTCCTTCGGAGTGTATGCAACACCCGATAAGGGAGAACCCAATGCCAGCCAGCCAACAGGTCTGATTTCACCTCGCAGTGCAACAAAGAGACGCGCCCCTAATAAAGCCAGGCGCGCTTCATCCGCTTTCAACAGGGCCGGCGGATTGATGGTGTCGAGATACAGGGCAATATTTTCATTCTGGAAATACTGCACCAATGAGCTGTTCGCTGCAAAGCGAATATCGCTCGTGGAGCGTCCGTTGCCGTTGGCTAATGCGGCATATTGATCGTTGAGTGAATCGTAGGTATAAATATGGATACGATCCGGCATGAGACTGCTTTCGATCTGCTCACGCAAAACACGCCCAATGGTATTCAAGTCCGGCGCGCCGGTCAGTTGATGTGTGAAGATCCGCATGCGATCTTCGTGTGCTCGTTGGCCGCGAAAGAAGGTGCTATCCACCCAAGCCTGCAAGCGAATCCGCAGCGGGTCAAGGAATATTGCGATCAGGAAGACCAGCCCGCCGATCAGGAAGGGATTATCTGAAGGCATGGGAATGATCAATGCGAGCCCGCTCACCACCAATCCATACGCCACCACCACAAAAACTGTCAGCAACGCATAAACCAAGCTCTGGCGCACCCAGTAATCGGCGCGCAGGAGACGAAAACGCATGATCACATATCCATTGACAATCGGAAAGGCGACCATAAAAATAAACAGGTATGGATTAAAGCCCTTCACTTCGGACGACAGGTTGAGGGACTGATAGATCACCGTGTACAACAACCAGCCGACGATCGGCCCGAATGCCACCATGGAGCCAATTAGAATGGTACGCGCCTGGCTCTTGACCACTGGCGAGAAGGAGAAAACTGCATGATAGATGAGCGTGCCAAAATAAAACAGCGCCGACGCACCGGTAAACCCATAAATGATCAGCCAGGCATTGATGTAATCGAGCGGCTGATTTAGATCGAATAATGTGCCGAAGGCCCTCAGCACAAGGACAGCCCCGATTGCATAGCCAATCCAACGCAGGTATGGGCGTCCAATGACGATACGGGCCTCCTGCGGAAATACAAGCCCAAGCTCGATCAAGGCTCCGCCGGTCATGCCGACTGCCAGGGTCCATATATAAGTAAAATTATGTGAAGTATACAGATCGAACAATCCCCCGATTGCAATCGCAAGTGAGGAAGTTAACATCGAGAAAGCGCGGCCCGCTGGTTCAGTACGGCGCAATCCAAATATCCACAAACTGACGATCAAAAATACCAGGCTCAGGATCATCGGCATGATGAAATACGCGATCCGGTCGGTGGAGGAAAAAGACTGTAATATGATATTGACTGATTGTTTATCCCCCTCCCTCGTCTGCATTTCAACTGCAACTTGTTGGCCCACGCGCGTTGAGCTCAGGACTTTCTGCAATTCGCTGGAACTCAAGATCCGCGATCCATTCACCCTGAGCAATTGATCGCCTTGCTTGAAACCCTGGGCATATAATGCCCACTGCTTGCCAGATTCCTGCGTTTCATTCCCATTCAGGACTAGGGTGTTTTCAAAGAGGCCGCCGATAAATGGATTCCGCAACCAGCCGTACGAAAGATACAGGCCCCCGATAAAGACAATCACCGCCACGGCCTGATACCCCAGCACAATGATCTGGGTGACTCGGTTTGAAACTTCGTAAAACCTTTGAGATGGATACATGGCTCCAGCAAGAAAACAACCGCCTGTAACGGCGTTATCTTAAATTTTACTACATCCCCTGCCTGTATCTATATGGTACTTTCATAACAAAGAAGCAAGGCGGAGCCACCCCCGTGACTCCGCCTTGTCAGGCTAAATATCCAGATTTCGGACGGCCTTGGCATGCGTTTGGATGAACTTACGGCGCGGATCAACCGCATCGCCCATCAACATGTCGAAGGTGCGATCAGACTCAGCCGCATCTTCCACCGTGACGATGAGCAGTGTCCTATTTTCGGGATTCATCGTCGTCTCCCACAATTGGACCGGGTTCATCTCGCCCAAACCTTTATACCGCTGCATAGTTGCCTTATCACCAGTCTCCTTGAGGATCTTGTCTTTATCCTTATCGGTATATGCATACTTGACTTGATTCTTATATGCGATCCGATATAGCGGAGGCTGAGCGATATATAGATGCCCATCCTCAATTAATTTTGACATGTAACGGAAGAAAAATGTCAGCAACAATGTGCGGATGTGACTACCGTCCACGTCGGCATCGGTCATAATGATGATGCGACCATAGCGAAGACCCTCCAAGTTAAAGTCTTCACCTATGCCAGTGCCCAATGCAGAGATGAGCGAGCGCACCTCGTTATTGCCTAGTATTTTGTCAAGACGGGCTCGCTCTGTATTGAGGATCTTACCTCGCAGCGGCAGGATCGCCTGGAAGTGACGATCTCGTCCCTGCTTGGCAGAGCCGCCAGCCGAGTCACCTTCCACAATATATAGTTCGGTTTTGGAAGAGTCGCGTTCAGAGCAATCAGCTAGCTTGCCCGGCAGGGTCAATGATTCGAGCGCCGATTTGCGGATGACCAGATCACGCGCCTTGCGCGCCGCATCGCGTGCCCGTGCCGAAGTCAAACATTTGGCAATGATCGCTTTGGCAGCTTGTGGATTTTCTTCAAGGAACGTATTAAACGCTTCGCCAACCACCTGGGTTGCATACGTTTGCACTTCAGGATTCATCAACTTCACTTTAGTCTGTGATTCAAACTGCGGATTCGGGTGCTTGACTGAAACGATCGCAGTCAACCCTTCACGTGTGTCATCACCAGAGAAGTTTGGGTCGCCATCCTTGAGCAAGCCATTCTTACGGGCATAATCATTGATCACACGTGTTAAAGAAGAGCGCAAGCCTGTAAGATGCGTACCGCCATCAATGGTATTGATCGTATTCGCAAATGAATACACAGATTCAGTATAAGAATCTGTGTACTGGATCGCAGCTTCGACGCTAACATTCTCGATTTCTTTTTCAACATACACAACCGGATGCAAATTTTCGCGGTTGCGGTTGAGATACCGCACAAATGAAGTGATACCGCCTTCAAAGTAGAAGGACATTTCACGCTCAGCGCGCTCATCCAAAAACTTGATGGTTACGCCGCGAGTCACGAACGCCATCTCACGCAGGCGCTGCACGAGCGTATCAAAACGATAATCCATCTCCTCGGTGAAGATCTGCTTATCAAACTTAAAAGTTTGCGTGGTGCCGGTCTCATCCTTTGCCACCTTGCCGATGGGCTTGATGGTACCCTGAGGCACGCCGCGCTTATAGTTTTGCTGCCACAACTTGCCGTCGCGTTTAATCTGAGTGGTCATCCATTCGGAAAGCGCGTTGACCGCGCTGACGCCCACGCCGTGCAGACCACCGGAAACCTTATAACCACCGCCACCGAACTTTCCGCCCGCGCCGATCACGGTCATGACCACATCCACAGTTTCCATCGGTTTCCCGTTCGCATCCTTTTTAGAGGGATGTGGACCCACTGGAATACCGCGGCCGTTATCTTCAACTGTCACACTGCTGTCGGCGTGGATGGTGATATTAATGGCAGTACAAAATCCAGCCAGTGCTTCGTCGATTGCATTATCGACCACTTCATAAACAAGATGATGCAGGGCTTTTATATCCGTGCCGCCCACATACATGCCGGGGCGCTTGCGGACATGCTCGATTCCTTCGAGCGCCTGGATGGAACTTACATCATAATTTGTTTGCTTCTCTTCGTTTGCCACAAGGACCTCCACATCACTTCTGGTTGCACCGGCATTTGAAAGTCGGTACAACCAGAATGGACTAAACTTTCTTCATGGACGATTTATTGTTGAATTGCAGAAATCTCTCATACACATCCTGCAGCCAGTTATTCATGTCACGGTAATACACAAAGCTTGCCGCCAGAAGTGTCGTTGAGATAAATGCATGTCCGGCAATGCCCACCAACATCAGCCATGAGTCGCTCGGTGGAACCAGCCATAGATAGCTCAAGCCGCGTGAAAGCAGGAACACGCTCAACACAAACATACTGCTGGTCGGCAGCGTAAAGCGGGACATCCGCAAGCTGCTCATGATGGAGATGATGGCATTTTGTTTCCGCACAAAAATCCCGTGCGGCATGAAAAACAAGGGTACGATAAACCAGAACATCAGGAACAATATGATAAAGAACACCACTTCAGCCAGCACAGCATTGAGGGCACTCAGTAATCCAATCAAAAACATCAGCGGCAGGACGACGATCACAGAGGCGATCCCCCAGATCACCGATAACAATACGGTCTGGGCAATCGCGCGCGCGAGACTGATACCCGCTTCCTCCTCGCCCAAACTTGCTCCGGCCACGACCCGAAAATACAAGCCGCCGCCCAGCCAGCCCACGAAGGTCAGCAACATCACGGAACCCAGCACTACAAGAAATGTCGGCAGTTGAATAACATTCTGAAGCCCCAGCGGGGTTGGCACCGGCAATTCGCCAGGAAGATTGAGCATTAAAGCTGGGATACCGATGGGCAATGTTCGAATCCACACCAACCAGTTTAACCTTCCCAAAAAATCCACGATGAGCGGAACATTTGAGTAGTAAGCCGACAGATCCTGCGCTGGCAAACCACCCTGCCTGAGCCATTTAAGCCCGTCGGAGAGTAGAGCACCATACCACCTGCCAATGCTCAAACGCGGACCCAACCACAAGAGTACATCCAATAATACTGGCAGGATAATCAGGGCAATTCGGCTGGAAACGATATTAAACCCTGCCTGCAGCGACGAAATTACGCCCGGCGGCGGTGGCAGCGTTTCGAGCTTTTGCATTTCCATAACCCTTTGATTCTACCATACCGAGCATGTCTTGGCATTCGTCCATGGGACAGGTACAATACATTTATGCGTGAACAAGATCAATATTTGCCGGATTCGAACAGACTCGGCTTAGTAACCTCCACAATCTTGCTGGCATTGGCGCTTACACGAATTATCCCAGCACCTGAATTCAATTTCGAGCTGCAGCTACCTGGTTTTTTTCTCACTTTTCCATTTAACATTAATACTGCCATGAGTCTCCTCACAGCCTGTCTCACCGCCACCGGCATGGATTGGCTCCTGCGCGGGCACCCGGCGTTGGGAGGTAGAGTTACGTTTCAGTGGTGGTTCCTGCCGACCCTATCCACCTTCGTGATCAGCATTCCGCTTGCCATTCTTCCGGATGGCAATGTGTGGTGGGTCGGGTTTATTGTGAGTGGAGTGTTCCTATACTTTGTCTTTTTGGCCGAATATATTACCGTAAACGCGAATGCACCCTACTACTCGATCTCCATGATCGGTTTAACAGCCATTTCGTACACCCTGTTTTTTGTTTTATCTGTTGCCTTGCGCACCAGCGAAGCCCGCCTCTTTTTAATTACGCCAGCCATCTTTTTAGCCGCCACTCTGACGAGTCTGCGTATTTTGTATTTACGTTTAAATGGTAAATGGGAATACGCGTGGGCGATGGGTATTGCCTTGGTCTGTATCCAACTCGCGACGGCGTTATATTACTGGCCCCTCACTCCAATCCGGTTTGGGTTGCTTCTCGTAGGTCCACTCTATGGACTGGTCAACCTGGCTGTCAATTTGGGCGAAAGCATTCCCACACGGCGCGCGGTTCTTGAGCCAACCATAATCACTGCCTTATGTTGGGGCCTGGCAGTTTTTATTCGATAATATGATTGCCAGATTGCTATTAAATGAAGCGCTCCTGCAGGAGATGATCGCTTACGTGGAAGAGCACGCGCCGCTCGAAGCTTGCGGCGTATTGGCGGGCACAGAGACCCGGGCTGAAAAAATGATCGGGGTGTTGAATCAGGCACAAAGCCGGGTACGATTCGTGATGGAGCCGTATGAGCAGCTCCGTGCCTTTGACTGGATCGAAGCCAATGGGCTCGATCTTGTCGGCATTTTCCATTCGCATCCAGCCGGACCTGAGACAGCTTCAGCGACCGATATTTTGGAGGCCGCTTATGATGTTGTCCATGTGATCCTCTCCCGCTCAGGAACTCAATGGAGGGCGCGCGGGTTTTGGATCGAAGACGGCAAAGCCAGTGAGGTCGCGTTGCAGATCGACGACTAGAGCAACCTTGCCGATATTTATGGGTTTTAGACTTTAGACTCAAGACGGAGGCTGTTGGATGCAACTATTTACGGATATTGTGGCCGTTATTTTGGGGTACATTCTGGGTTCCATTCCATTTGGTTTGATGATCGTCAAACTTAAAACAGGCAAGGACCTCCGAACTGTGGAAAGCGGGCGGACAGGCGGTACGAACGCCGCGCGTGCCGCGGGGTTTTGGGCAGGCTTACTCACCGCCATTCTGGATATTCTAAAAGGTGCTGGGGCGGTCTGGCTGGCAAAAGCCTTCGACCCTACCAATCACGTCCTCCATGTGTTGGCGCCGCTCGGCGCGATCCTGGGCCACAACTATTCGCTCTTTTTGATCGAACGTGATGAAAATGGAAAATTGAGATTTCGCGGCGGCGCCGGTGGAGCGCCAGCGCTGGGCGGCGCGATGGGACTATGGCTGCCGATGTTCCCGATTGCGTTTGGCTTGGGCGCATTGATCTGGTTCTCCATTGGCATTGCATCGCTAACCACCATGGCGATCGGTTTGGTGCTCATCATTATCTTCGCATTCCAAGCTTTACAAGGTAATCTACCTTCCATTTATATTTTGTACGGCGTTATCGCTGAATCGCTTCTGATTTGGGCGTTGAGACCCAACATCAAGAAATTACTGGCTGGTAATGAGCGTGTGATTGGGATAAGTTTGAATGGCTGGCTTAGAGCCCGGAAACAGGCAAAAGAACAAACAGGCAAATCATAAAAAAATGTCCCCGGTCTCGGGGATATTTTTTTGGTGAAAATCAGGATGGGCTCATTTGATGAAGCAGCGCATATAGGTTACGCTGATGCAAATCCCTGGCGAGGCCACCCAAAAATACCCGGCTCTTTCCGCATGCCTCAATGGTGATTTCTTCCAGCAGCTCTTCGGCATTCTTCTTGCGGGCAATGGATTTGACAGCCTTCTTGATTGATGTCAAATAATTCAAATTCTCTTTTACAGCCGCATCGATTTCGCCGCGCAGGATGATATCGCCGTGGCCCTGCACGATATTTTCAAGCCCCAAACGAGCAACACGCTTAATCGAGGCAATGTTCTCATCCACATCGCCGTCTACGATGTAGGGAATAGGCATGAATGAATCGCCGGCAAAAAGGATGCGGTCTTCCTCCACCAACACGGAGATGCCATCCTCGCTGTGCCCATATGCAGGCGAGATGATCAGGTTCTTCTTGCCCACACGCAACGTCACATCGCCATCCAAAAACGTCATTTGCGGAGCCACGATCTTAACCTGGCGCAGAGCAGGATTCTGCTTTTTCGCTGATTCAAGGGAAGGCTCGCCGCGCCCCAACAACAGGTCCCGGCAGCGTGCGTGAGCGATCACAGTAGCTCCTGGAAAGAAGCAGTTTCCCCAGGAATGGTCAGCATGATAATGCGTGTTGATTACATAACGCACCGGCACGCTTAGCTCATGTTCAATAAACTCTCGGATCGTGAGCGTTTCATCCGGCAATGCCAATGTATCGATCACCACTGCCCATTGCGGACCCGCCACCACTCCAGCAGTCACCTGGGCATATACTTCACTTTGAAACCAAAACACATTTTCAGATACGCGTTCACGATGCATTCGAAAACCCTCGTCTAAATTTTTTCTATTGATAGCACAAAAGAACCCGAAAATCAAGTTGAGTAGACATATTTTCTCGCATTTTCGTAAGCGTCGAACTTTTGGCACGCTTGCTTCTGCGTTCTCGCCGTGATACACTTTGTCAAAATGACCAACAATCTGCTTCTCGTTACGGCAGACGCGCTGTTTGCAAAACGACTTTCCGCCAGCCTCGAGCAGGAGGGTTATCGCCTCCATTCGGCAAAAGGCAAAGGCGAGGCGGTTGTCCGCGCCGATGAGCAAAACTGCGCCACCGCCCTGCTGGATCTGGAGCTCGGCGAAAAATTTGCCTTGGAATTGGGCCGTGCACTGCGTACGCTCAACCCGACCATCAAACTGATTCTCATCGCTGAAGAGGATCCGCCCCCCGCACTGGATGAACTTCACCCATGGAAGTTTATCCACAGACCTGTCCGCACACCGGAATTATTGAACATGCTCAGAGACAACTCAACCCCCCTCCCCAAACCTGTCCGCGCCACAAACGAATCGCCTGCGATGCGCCTCCCCGAACCGGAGACCCAGGAACTGTCCTGGCTGCAGGATGTGACCAAAGCCGCGCAGCATCTCACGCGGCTCACGCTTGAGTCCTCGGCGCAGGCCGCGTTGATCACGCGCAAGGATAATTTGTGGGCATATGCCGGTCAACTCTCGCAGAACGCCGCGAAGGAATTGGCCGTCACGGTCACGCGTCATTGGGATGGACAAAAGGGCAGTGACTTATTGCGCTTTGTCCGTCTGGAAGCCACCAAAGCCGAGCATATGTTGTATGCCACGCGTCTGGCAGATGAAGTCGTCCTGGCACTCGTATTCGATGCCGAGACTCCTTTTAGCACCATCCGCATGCAGGCCGGACAACTCGTCAACATGCTTTCAACGACTCCAGTGGCTGAGGCTGAACCGGCTGCATCGAAACAGAATCAATCTCCAGCTTCGAACGAAGCGCCGACCCAATATGTCGACGAGGATGACAGCAGTGCAGATCTTGATATCCCGGATATTTCCAACATCCTCAACGATGTTCCACCGCCGACACCGGCTGCGATGCCATTCGCGAGCGAAACAGCCTGGGATGCTCATCCATCTGCGAGACGTTCCAATGATTACAGCCGTGAGAGTTCACCGGCAGTTCGGGTAAACGATCTGTTGGTTTCAAATCAAAGCACGGAAGAAACCGTCGAACATGTTGTGGAAGATTTCGATGCCACCATGCCATCGAAATCACGGCAGCGGCCCGCAACGCCTGTGCGCCGCCCAAGCCCGGGAGAGTTGGATGAGACGCGTCCGCATTCGATCACGGAAGTGGCCGGTCGCGTGATGATGGAACCGATCTCGCCGGGACTATACAATTTAACCTATGCCTGTTTGCTCGTGCCTCGTTTCAGTTCCCACTATTTGGCTGGGGACATCTCGGATCGAATGTCCGAGTGGCTGCCTCAAATTTGCATCGCGTTTGGCTGGCGTCTGGAATATCTCGCCGTACGCCCCGAGTATATTCAATGGGTCGTGAATGTTCCGCCATCCACTTCGCCCGGTTATCTCATGCGCATTATGCGTACACAGACCTCGGAAAAAATCTTCACTGAATTCCCGCGCATGAAAAAGGAAAATCCGTCCGGTGATTTTTGGGCGCCGGGTTATCTCATCATGGGCGGCACACAGCCCCACCCGCCGCAATTGGTGAAAGATTACATCAAGCAAACCCGCACACGCCAGGGATATTCGCAGCCAAGGAAATAAATTTTGAAATGTAGGAGTTGTTCTCCTGCATTTTCTTTTACTCGTCCAATCATAATTGGAATTTGTGTTCTAAAAATCCCGAC
>Ga0134123_10001829_pt1 | contig 13851 bp, 18 predicted proteins | sample KB303_FD_96460 | JGI IMG/M metagenome (GOLD analysis project Ga0134123, IMG submission 96460) | Terrestrial soil microbial communities without Nitrogen fertilizer from Kellogg Biological Station, Michigan, USA - KB3-0-3 | ecosystem: Environmental > Terrestrial > Soil > Unclassified ...
ACGCTAGCCGTGCCCGCGCCGCCACCCGTCGCATGTTGGTCCTCCACGACGGCTCCCCCGAGGGGCGCCTGAGGCGTCGGTCGGGCGGTGTTCCCCTCCGGGGATTGACGCTCCCTCAACCCAGGTAAACACCTGATAGGCGGCCTCGTCCGGCGCGGTACACTGCTTCAAGTGCCCGCAGGGCACCCGCCCATCCACGGACGGGCGAGCAGAGCCTAGCCTGGGAGGTGTCCGGTGCCAACCAACAGCCAGGATTTCGCAACGCTCACCGAGCCGCGTCTGGAAACGACGGCATCGCGGCTGCGTGAGCTCGTCGCGCACCTCCGGCAGCAGCGCGCCCAGCTGAGAGAAGAGTGGGCCCGCCTCATCACTGAGGCTCAACTGCTCACGGCGATGACCAAGGAAGAGATCTTCGCCGAGGCGACGAGCGTGTACGACAACTACGTGGAGGCCCTGGAAACGGGCACTTACGAAGCCCTGCAGGCCTACGCGCGCAACCTCTCCGAGCGCATCATTCCCCGAGGCGTCGAGACGCACGAGGTCGTCGGGATCGTCCTCCTCCTCCGCGACGTCCTGGCCCGGTCGCTTTTCGCCAAGTATCAGGGGGACTTCAACAAGCTAAACCGGATCCTCGACGCCTACGAGCCGGCCGCTAACCGCATCGCGGGCACGGTCGCCGTCGGGTTCGTCCAGGAGCGCGAGCGAATCATCCGCGAGCAGCAGGAAGCCATCCGCGAGCTATCGACCCCGGTGCTCCAGGTCCGCGAGCGGCTGCTCATCCTGCCGATCATCGGCGTCATCGATCCGCAGCGCACGCGTCAGCTCACCGAGCAACTCCTGCGCGGCATCCGGACCAACCGGGCCAAGGTCGTCGTGCTGGACATCACCGGTGTGCCGTACATCGACTCGCCCGTCGCGAACCACCTGGTGCAGACGGTCGAGGCGGCGCGGCTCCTCGGCGCGAACGTCATCGTGACCGGCCTGTCGCCCGAGATCGCCCAGACCCTCGTCAACATCGGCGTCGACCTGGGCAAGATGAACACGGTCGGCGACCTCCAGGGCGGCATCGAAGAGGCCGAGCGGCTCCTGGGCTACAAGGTCGTGCCGATACAGGAGCCCGCGACCGCACACCCCGCGTAGGCTGACGAGGGATCCGTGCAGGTTCCGATCCTCAAGCAGGGCGCGTACCTGATCGCGACGGTCCAGTCTGCCCTCACCGACGACGACCTCAAGCAGCTGCGTGACACGCTCGTGGTGTCCGTCAGCAAGGTGCGGTCCCGGGGGGTGATCGTCGACGTCACCGCCCTCGACGTCATCGATTCGTTCGCGACGCGTACCCTCCGAGACGTCGCACACATGATCAGGCTCCGCGGGGCGGAGACGGTCATCGTGGGTATCCAGCCGGAGGTGGCGTTCTCGATGGTCAAGCTAGGGCTCTCCCTCGAGGGCATCGCGACCTCTCTCGATCTGGAAGAAGGCCTCGCGTATCTTGATCGCAAGGGCAAGAGATCCGGCCCCGAGGTGGGCGATCAGCGCTGATGACGTCCGGGTGCCGATCGATCGCGACGCCGACATCGTCGCGGCTCGCCAGAAGGGCCGCGAGCTGGCGTCGAGGTGCGGCTTTCCGACGACCGACCTAGCAGTCATCGCCACCGCCATCTCGGAGCTCGCGCGTAACATCGTCCGCTACGCGCTGCACGGCGAGATCGTCCTCAAGCTCGTCGAGGAAAACGGCCGCCGCGGCATCGAAGTCGTGGCCTCCGACGACGGACCCGGCATTCCCGACCTCACGCGCGCCATGCAGGACGGGTACTCGACCTCGGGGAGTCTCGGCCTGGGGCTGCCGGGCACCCGGCGGCTGATGGACGACTTCGAGATCGCATCCGATTTCGGTAAGGGTACGGAAGTGACGGTCCGGCGATGGAAGCGGTGAGAACCGGGCCCATCGAGTGGGCCGTCGCCGAGTTCGTGCGTCCGGGCCAGACCGAATCCGGCGACCAGCACCTGGCCATGGAAATCCCCGGCGGGGCGATCGTCGGCGTCATCGACGGGCTCGGCCACGGCGCCGAAGCGGCGAACGCGTCGAAGACCGCCGTCCGGTCGATCGAGCGCCACGCCGGCGAGCCCGCGATCAGGCTGATGCGGGAGTGTCACCAGAGCCTGGTCGGATTGCGTGGCGCGGTCATGAGCGTGGCGTCGATCCATGCTACTGAAGAGACGATGACCTGGCTGGGTGTCGGCAACGTCGAGGGGCTCCTGCTCCGCGCCAATCCCGCGGCGATTCCGTCGCGGGAATTGCTCCTGCTGCGGGCCGGTGTCGTCGGGGTGCACCTGCCGGCGCTCACCGGCTCGATCGTCCCGATCGCACGAGGCGACACGCTCATCTTCGCGACAGACGGCATCCGAAGCGAGTTCCTCGACGAGATCCGCACGCATCGCGAGACGCCGCCGACGCTCGCCGATCGCATCCTGCGGCGCTACGGCCGCGGGACCGACGACGCGCTGGTGCTGGTCGTGCGCTACCTGGGGCTCGAGCCGTGAATCGTGAGCTGCGCGCCCTGACACAGCGCTACGCGCGGGCCCTGCAGGGATTCCTGTCCGGACGCGGCGAGGCGGCGCTGCAGGAAGCCTACGAGCTCGGCCGCGAGGCGCTCGCCCGGGGCCTCGGCGTACATGACCTGGCGACGATCCAGCACCGCGCCCTCTTGAAGACAGTGCGGGCAGCCGATACGCGAGAGGAGCGCTCGCGCGCGCTCCGAAGCGCCGGGAAGTTCTTCGTCGAGGGCATCCTGCCGTTCGAGATGTCGCATCGCCGGAGCCAGGAGGTCAACGCCGCGCTCCGTGAATCCGAAGAGCGCTACCGGAGTGTGGTCGACACCGCCCGCGACGTCATCTTCACGCTCTCGGCCGACAGCCAGATCGGGTCGCTGAATCCCGTCTTCGAGACGATCACGGGGTGGTCGCGCGCCGAGTGGATCGGCAAGAACTTCATCCGGCTCGTCCATCCCGACGATCGAGCGCGCGCCGCCGCATGCATCCGTGGCGTCCTGGCCGGCCTGACGCCTGCCGTCGTCGAGCTCGGCCTCCTGGCGAAATCCGGCGCGGTGATTCCCGGCGAGGTCATCGCGACGCCGCTCGTCCGGGACGACCAGATCGCGGGCATTCTCGGCGTGGCCCGCGACGTCACGGATCGCAAGCTCGCGAAGAAGGCCCTGCATCACCTCAACCAGGCGCTGGAGGAGGAAGTCAAGCGCATTGCCCACGCGCTACACGACGAAGCGGGACAGCTGCTCGCCTCCGTGCACATCGGGCTGGCCGAGATCGCGCGCGATCTGCCGGCCCACTCGGCGCAGCGGCTGCACGACGTGCGGGGGCTCCTCGACAAGATCGAAGAGCAGCTCCGCCACCTGTCGCACGAGCTGCGTCCCACCATCCTCGACGACCTCGGCCTCCGGCCCGCGCTCGAGTTCCTCGCCGACGGCGTCTCGCGGAGGACGGGCCTGCAGATCGTGGTTAACGGATCGACGGACGTGCGGCTGCCGACGTCGACCGAGACTGCCGTGTACCGCGTCGTCCAGGAGGCGCTGACCAACGTCACGAAGCACGCCCGGGCGACGCGCGTGACGATCATGATCGAGCGGAGCGGTCCCTGCGTGCGCTGGATCCTCCGGGACGACGGCGTGGGATTCGACGTGCCGACCGTGCTGGGTCGGCGAGGCTCGCGGGGCCTGGGGCTTATCGGCATCCAGGAGCGGCTGCACGGGATCGGCGGCACGCTCGAAATCACCTCGACCCCGCGTGGGGGAACACAGCTCCTCATCTCGATACCTGTGGAGGCGGACAGTGGCGACCCGGATTCTCCTCGCTGATGACCATGCCGTGGTCCGGCAGGGCCTGAAGGCCCTGCTGGAGCGTGACGGCTTCGAAGTCGTCGCGGAGGCCGACGACGGCCGTGCTGCCGTCCGTCACGCCCGTGAGCATTGTGCCGACGTGGCGGTTCTCGATTTCTCCATGCCGCTCCTGAACGGTCTCGACGCCGCCGTGGAGATCCTGCGCATTTGTCCGCGGTCCCGGATCATTCTCCTGACCATGCACACGGACGATCACTACGTTCTCGCGGCGCTCCAGGCGGGCGTGAAGGGATATGTCGTCAAGACTCAGGCGGCGGGAGATCTGGTGCGGGCGATCAACGAAGTGCGGCGGGGCTTGATGTATCTGAGCCCCGGCATCTCGGAGGCGGTCGTGCAGGCCTTCCTGGCCAAGGCCGATGTGCCGCCCGACCCGTTGACGTCGCGCGAGCGCGAGGTTCTGCAGCTCGTCGCAGAGGGGAAGTCGACCAAAGAAGTCGCCCAGCTGCTCGGGATCAGCTTCAAGACCGCGGAGTCGCACCGAACGCGCATCATGAAGAAGACCAATATCCACGAGACTGCCGGGCTCGTTCGCTACGCGGTTCGCCGCGGATTGGTCCAGCCCTGATTCCCCCGCCGATCCCGCTGGCCGTCCGGGATTCTCCCGACCCGTCAGGGATTTCCCGGCCCGATTTGCCGCGGTTGCCCGATTTGCCCGGCGGGTATCTCCGGTAGACTGACTGGGTAATGGGAACACGTGTCCTGCTGGCCGACGACCACGCGATCGTTCGGCAGGGTCTGCGCCTTCTCTTGGAGCAGGGCGGCTTCGAGATCGTCGGTGAAGTCGGCAACGGCCGAGAGGCGGCCCAGATGGCCGCCGCGAGCTGCCCCGACGTGGCGATCCTGGATTACGGGATGCCCGTCATGAACGGGGTGGACGCGGCGCGCGAAATTCTCGGAACGTGCCCTCGCGTGAAGGTGATCTTGCTCACGATGCACGCGGACGACCGCTATGTGCTGGAGGCCGTACGGCTCGGCGTCAGGGGATACGTCGTCAAGAGCCAGGCATCGGAGGATCTGGTGCGCGCGATCCACGAGGTGCAGCGCGGGCTGATGTACTTGAGCCCCCGGGTTTCTCGAACAGTGGTGGAGGCGTACCTGGCAAAATCGGGGCTCCCGCCCGATCCGCTGACGCCCCGCGAGCGGGAAGTCCTGAAGCTGGTTGCGGAGGGCAAGACGACGAAGGAGGTTGCCGAGCTCCTCGGGATCAGCGCTCGAACCGCCGAGTCGCACCGGACGCACCTCCTGAAAAAGCTCGACACGCAGAACACCGCCGGCGCCGTCCGGCACGCGATTCGCCTGGGGCTGATCCGGGCCTGAGGCGCCCGGGCGCCGGGATTCGGATCTTCCGGGCGATCTTCAGGTAAACCTCTGATTGTCGCGCGGGCGCCGGGTCTGTCTACTCGCCTTCATGATGTCCGACCGCCCTGCAGTCGAGCGGCTCAGAGTGCTCGTCGTCGAGCCCAAGGACCTGGTGGCGGCCCGCCTGACGCAGCTCTTTGAGCGCCTCGGCCATCTCGTGCTCGAACGCACGCGAGATGGGCGGGAGGCCATCGCCGCGGCCCGCGCGCTCGGGCCGGACCTCATCCTCATTGAGCGGCTGCTCCCCGGGCTCGACGGTATCGAAACGGCGAGGGTGATCGCCGCTGACGGGCCGGTGCCCATCGTCCTCCTCGCGAGCTACGCCGGCGCGGAGCTCGTCCGTCAGGCCGCGGACGCCGGCGTCGTCGCGTTTCTCACGGTCCTGGATCAACCGCGGCTCCGCGCGGCGATCGCCGACGCGCTGGAGCGCGATGCAGAGCTCCGGGCCCTGTGCAAGGACGGCCGCGACCTGATCCAGGCGCGCGCCGCTCGGAGGCTGGTAGATCGCGCCAAGAACGCTCTGATCGTCCGCCTCGGGCTTTCGGAGGCGGAAGCGTTCCGGCAGCTCCAGGAACGCGAGCGGCGGACACGCTGGACGCTGCCCGAGACCGCGCTGGCGGTGATCGGCGCCGAGGAGATTCTCGCCGGGCCGGACTTTTCCCGCACCATCCGAAGAATCGTCGACACCCTTCATCCGGCTTCGACGAGCGCGCCGTGACAGAGCCCGTGCCGACGCTGGTCGCGCGCGTCTTTAGCGCGACCGAGACGACGTTGCAGCACAAACCCGGGCGCATGATCCTGATTGTTCGCCGTCCGTATGCCCACATCGAGGCCCACCTGCGCAGTGCATTCGAGGGGCGTCACGACATCGTCATCCTCGGCGATCGCCGCCATCGCGTGCGGCGCATGACCGCCGGGGCCGTTCGAGATGAGCGCCGGCGCGCCGAGCGCCGGTTGCGCAAGGAGGAAGTCCTGGAGGTCGTGATCGAAGGCTATCGCCGCGACGCCGATCTCGGGGCACCCGGTCGATAGGGGAAACACGGAGCCGTCCCCCCAGCACTTGCCGCCGGGACCTTCAGGACTTCACGGAATGGAGCCTCTCGGTCGAGGGGCCGTAGCGTGAAAACCGTAGCTTCGAAGACATCCGGACGCGCTGCGCGTCAGACGGCGCGGCATCAACCGAAAGGGGCGAAGCGCGTCCAATGAACGGAGGGAGACGATTCGGACCCCGACAGTTGGTCCACGACCAGCTGACCGCGTGTCGTAGATGTAGCAGCGGTCGAGCACCACGTCGGTGAGCTGAGAAGCGTTCTCGCAGGATTGTGAAAGCGCAGCGGGCGGCCCGCGTTGCTTCTGGTAGGCTAACGGCGTGATTGCCCGAGAGCGAACCGCCATGTTTCTGACGGCGAACCGGGGCCGCGAGCTCTGTGATCGGTGCCTGGCGCGCGCGCTCGGGATCGATCCCTCGACGGGCTACCGCGCGGCCGAGAAGGTCGCGCGCACCGACGCCTTCATCCGCCGCTACGGCGATTGTTCGGATTGTGGTGCCAGCCGGCTCGTGACGCGCGCGGCCTAGCCGCCTTCACTCCAGCGTGACGAAGATGCAGTTCCGAACCTTGCCCTCGATGGCCTTGGAGAGGTGTCCCTTGCCGGTGGTGTCCTCGACCAGGAGGACCTCGCCCGCGCCGATCCGCCGGGACTCGCCGTCGCTCGCCGTGATCTGAACGCCCGCGTCCAGGTTGATGATGTACTGGCGCCGCGGCGCCGGGTGCCAGTCCAGGTCGTAGTCGGGCTGGACCTCGCGGAAGATGATCCCGGTGGCGGGAATCCGCTTCGAGAGCTTCCCGGCGCGGGTCGTCTCGGCGTACTCCACCTCGACGTCCTGGAAGTGCGACTCGCCGTTCTTGTCCGTGTAGAGCCGGTGGATCCTCATATGTCCTCCTCTCTCTAGGCGCGCCTCGGCCTGCGGGCCCCAGCCCCGCGACGGCCTGCGACGCGCACTTCGCCGGAGTGCCTTGATATGATCGCGCCCCGGGCGCGCCGATCATAGTGAGGGCGGGGTGCTGTGGCAAGGAGGCCGTATACTCACCGGAATGACGACGAAGCCCGCGGTGGGTCTCGTCGCGGTGGCCGGCCGGCGCCGCGCGACGCTCGAGATGGCCCAGCGCCTCGAGCGCGAAGGGTTCACCGGCCTCTACTGTCCGAGCCCGGGTGACGGCCTGGCCCTCTGCGAGGCGCTCGCGCTCTCGACGCGCGAGATCACCTTCGGCACCAGCATCGCCAACATCTACACCCGCCACCCGTTCGAGTACGCCCAGATGGCGGCGGTCATCCACGAGCTGTCGGGCGGACGGTTCCGGTTCGGGATCGGCGTGAGCCACGGACCGACCTATGAGCGGCTCGGGCTCCGGGCCGGGAAGCCCCTCGAGGACATCCGGAAGTTCGCGGCCGACGTGCGCGAATACGCGAGCCAGGTCGGCGGGCTCCCACCCATCGTGCTGGCAACCCTGCGGCGCCGCATGGTCGAGCTGGCCGGCGAGGTCGCGCAGGGCGCGGTGTGGGCCAACGGGGCGCGCTCGCACATGGCGGCGTCGCTCCGCCACCTTCCGGCGCCGGCCCGCGACGACGCCGGGTTCTTCATCGGCAACATGGTGCCGACCTGCATCGACGACGACCGCGCCGCGGCCGCCGCCGTCATGCGAAAGACCCTCGCGTCCTACGTGCGCCTGCCGAACTATCAGAACTACTGGATCGAGGCGGGCTACGAGGAGGAGATGCTGGCCATCCGGGCTGCGCTCGCCCGCGGCGAGGTGCAGCGGCTCCCCGAGCTGATGTCCGAGCGGTGGCTGCGCGACGTCACCCTGTTTGGCAGCGTGAAGGACGTGCGGGCGGGCGTCGAAGCCTGGGGGGCGACCGGCGTGCGGACGCTCATCGTGGTGCCGTCGTCGACGCGAGGCGGGCAGATGGTGGCCCTCGAGGAGCTCATCCAGGCGTTTCGCTGAGCGGGGAGGACGAATTCAATGGGACAGCTCGAGGGGAGAGTCGCCCTCATCACCGGCGCGAGCAAGGGAGTCGGGCGGGTGCTGAGCTCCGTGTTCGCGCGCGAAGGCGCCGCCGTGGTCTGCACGGCCCGCTCCCGCGAGCTCGTCGAGGAGACGACGGCGATGGTCAAGGCCGAGGGCGGCCGGGCGATCGTGGTCGTCGGCGACGCCGCGGTCGAGGCCGACGCGCAGCGCATGGTCGAGGCCGGGGTGAAAGCCTTCGGCAAGATCGACACGCTCGTGAACAACGCCGGCGACGGCGGCCCCACGAAGCCGGTGCAGGACTACACGACCGAGGACTGGTTCTACACGATCAACTCGTGCCTGACGAGCTCGTATATGTGCACGCGGTTCGTGGTGCCCTCGATGATCAAGGCTGGCGGGGGCTCGATTGTGAACATCTCGTCGGTGGCGGGCCGGCGCGGCCTGGCCTACCGGATCGGCTACTGCTCGGCCAAGGCCGGGCAGGTCGGCATGACGTACGGCCTCGCCCTCGAGCTGGCGCCGCACAACATCCGGGTCAACGCGATCGCGCCGGGCGCCGTCGCGGGGCCGCGCATCGACAGCGTCATCGCCGGCCAGGCCAAGGTGAAGGGCGTGTCGTTCGAGGAGGAGCGTCAGCGTCTGGTCGCGCGCTCGCCGCTCGGGCGCATGTCGACCGCCGAGGACATCGCGACGCTGGCGGTCTACCTGTGCAGCGAAGCCGCGAAGAATCTCTCCGGGCAATGCATCGCGGTCACCGCCGGCGAGCCGGCGGTCTGAGCCGGCCGGGAGCTAGAAGCTCCTGCGGCGGTCGATTCGGTCACGCTCCTCGACCCAGTCGAAGCTGATGATCGAGACCCGGTAGGACGGGGCCTCACCGACCGAGGTTTCGAAGAACGCGCGATTGTTGGGCGGGACGTCGCGGACCGCGGTCGACGTTTTGCTGACGACGGCGCCGGCCGGGTCGAGGCTTTCCACGAGCAGCTGCATGTGGCCGGCGCGGCGATTCGAGGAATTGTAGACGTAGCCGTTCACCTTGCGCCCGCTCTTCGACCACTCCAGGCGAAAGTACGCGTCGATGGTCTCCTGCGAGACGACGTCGCCGGCGGGCGCGGGCGGTGCGACGGCGCCGGCGGCGGCCACCAGACCGCCCGCGAGGACGAGCATGGTTCTCCAGCGGTAAGACATCAGCGGGCCCTCCAGCGATCGTTGATCGACGCGATTTCCTGAATCAAGTTGTAGGACTCGATCGTGATCCGGTAGCCCGGCGCGTCGCCGACCTTGACCTCGAAGAACGTCCGGTTGTTAGGTGGGACGTCCGGGACCCACGTCCGCTGTGTGGCCATGATGTTTCCGGAAGCGTCGACACCTTCGATTCTGAGCCGCATGCGCGCGGCGTAGCGACTGGTCAGGTTGTAGACGTAGCCATTGAGCTTCTGCCCTTCCTTCGACCACTCCAGGCGGAAGACCCGGTCCAACGACTCCTGGACCTCGGCGGCGGCGATCGCGGGCGCGAGCGCCGAGAACGTCGCGACGATTCCCAAGAGCCAGCCTGCGGCGAGGATTCGCATGGCCCAAGTGTCTCACGCACCCCCCGGGCGGTGCCACTCGGCGCCACGCCCGCGAACGGAGACACCGGCGCCGAATTCGGGTATCTTCTCATCCACCGGCTCGCATCACGGAGGGTGTCATGGGATCTATTACCGGTTCTGAGCTGCTCGCCAAGTCGCTCAAGGCCCAGGGTATGGACACGCTCTTCTATCTCATGGGCGGCCCGATGCTCGAGACCGAGAGCGCCTGCATCAAGCTCGGTGTGCGGGCGATCGACAGCCGTCACGAGCAGGGCGCCGCCATGATGGCGCACGCCTACAGCCGCCTCACGCGGCGTCCGGGCGTGTGCATGGCCTCCTCCGGTCCCGGAACGATCAACATGGCGACAGGCGTGGCCAACGCGTTCGTCGACGCCGCGCCGCTGGTGGCCGTGGGCGGCACGAGCCCGCGGGTCTACTTCGGCATGGACGCCTTCCAGGAGGTCGATCAGCTCTCGCTCTACAAGCCGATCACCAAGTGGGCCACGCGCATCCTCGACGCCAAGCGCATCCCCGACGTCGTGGCGACCGCGTTCCGGCAGGCCACCTCGGGCCGGCCGGGGCCGGTGTTCCTCGACCTTCCCGGCGACGTCCTGGGTGAGGTGGTCGAGGAATCGTCCGTGCCGATGCCGGCTCACTGGAGGCCGGCGCCCCGCGCCCACGGCGATCCCGCGGCGATCAGCGAGGCGATCGAGCTGCTGTCGCGCGCGGAGCGGCCCCTGATCGTCGCCGGGAGCGGCGTGTGGTGGTCGGACGCCGGCGCGGCGCTCCAGGCCTTCGTGGAGGCCGCCGGCATTCCCTTCTACACGACGCCGCTCTCGCGCGGGTCCATCCCCGAGGACCACGACCTCGCGTTCCTCTTCGCCCGCGCCCGGGCCTTCAGCGAGGCGGACGTGGTCCTGAACGTGGGCACTCGCTTCAACTACGTGATCCAGTTCGGGCGCCCGCCGCGCTGGGCCGTAGACATGAAGATCATCCAGGTCGACGTCGATCCGACCGAGCTCGGCCACAACCGCCCGGCGGACGTGCCGATCTTCGGCGACGCCCGCGCCGTCCTGTCGCAGCTGATGGCCGAGGCGAAGGGCAAGCTCGACAAGGGGCGATATCGCACGTGGGTCGAGCGGCTCAAGAGCATCGACGCCGAGAAGGGCCTGGAGTCCGAGAAGGCCATGAGCGACGACAAGGTGCCGATCCATCCGCTGCGCCTCTGCAAGGAGGTCCGCGACTTCCTGCGGCGCGACGCGATCCTGGTCGTCGACGGCCAGGAGATCCTCAACTACGGGCGCCAGTCGATTCCGACCTTCACGGCGGGCCACCGGCTCAACTCGGGTCCGTTCGGCTGCATGGGCGTGGGCTTGCCGTTCGGGATCGGCGCGAAGGTTGCCTGCCCCGACACGCAGGTGGTCGTGCTGCACGGTGACGGCTCCTACGGCATCAACGGGACGGAGATCGACACGGCCGTGCGCCACAAGATCCCCGTGCTCGTCGTCATCAGCAACAACGGCGGCTGGACAGCGGATCCCAAGCAGGACAAGCCCGGCCGCAACCTCGGCTATACACGGTACGACAAGATCGCCATCGACTACGGCGCGCACGGCGAGTTCGTCGAGAAGCCGCACGAGATCCGGGCGGCCCTCGAGCGGGCGTACGCCTCCCGCAAGCCGGCGGTGGTCAACGTGGTGACCGACTACACGGCGCGCGCCACCACCATTCGCTTCTCGGCCTATTCGACGTAGTCCCAGGAGGATGTGACCCCATGGCCAAGGCCCTCGACGGGATCGTGGTGCTCGACCTCACACAGTACGAGGCAGGCCCAAGCTGCGCCCAGATGCTGGGGTGGCTCGGTGCGAACGTCATCAAGATCGAGCCGCCCGGGGGCGAGCCGGGGCGCCGCGCGCTGTCGGAGAGTCCCGACCTGGACGCGTGGTTCTTCCTGATGCTGAACAACAACAAGAAGGGCGTGACGCTCGACCTCAAGACGGTCGAGGGCCGCGCGATCCTCAAGAAGATGGTCGAGCGCGCCGACGTCCTGATCGAGAACTTCGGCCCGGGCTCGTTCGAGCGGCTGGGCTTCGGCTACGAGGACCTGCGCCGCATGAATCCGCGCATCATCTCGGCCTCGGTCAAGGGCTTCGGCAGCACCGGGCCCTACGCGAACTACAAGAGCTTCGAGATGATCGCCCAGGCCATGGGCGGCGCAATGAGTGTCACCGGAACTTCCGACGGGCCGCCCACGAAGGTCGAGGCGGGCCTCGGCGACACCGGCGCGGGGCTCCACCTGGCCATCGGAATTCTCGCGGCGATCGTGCAGCGCCAGACCACTGGCGTGGGCCAGCGCATCGAGGTCGCCCAGCAGGACGCGGTCCTCAACCTGGTGCGCATCCACTTCCGCGAGCACTATTCCACCGGCAAGCCCGTGCCGCGGCGCGGGAATCGCTCCCCGGGCGGCGCGCCGTCGAACATGTACCGCTGCCGGCCGTTCGGGCCGAACGACTACGTCTTCATCCACTGCGCGACGCTCGAGATGTGGAAGATCTTCTCGAAGATTCTCGGCCGCCCCGAGCTCGGGGACGACCCGTCACTCGCCGACCGGATGGGACGGGTCGCGCGCAACGACGAGCTCGACGCGCTGGTCAGTGGATGGACGGAGAAGCGGACCAAGCACGAGGTGATGGAGACGCTCGGCGAGGCAGGTATTCCGTGCGGCGCGGTGCTCGACTCGGGCGAGGTGTTCACCGATCCGTCGCTGCTGCACCGCAAGATGGTGGTCGACCTCGAGCATCCCAATCGCGGCCGCTACCCGATGGCGGGCAATCCCGTGCGCATGTCCGAATCGCCGACCGAGGTCACGCGCGCGCCGATGCTCGGTGAGCACAACGCGGAAGTGTTCGGTCAGTGGCTCGGTCTCAGCGCAGAAGATCTGAAGGCGCTGAAGGACAAGCGCGCGATCTGACGTAAACGCGAGTAAACGCGCGCGACGACAGGGCAGGCTCATTCCGGAAAGAATCACGCGCCGGATTGGCAGAGCACCCTGTCACAACGACGGGGATTTGACGCTCGGACCGACCCGTCTAAGCGCCCGAGAACAATCACCATTGGCCAGTAGGGGCCAGTGGCACTTTGCTTGCTCTTTCTCCACGCGTCGCCCATGGCTCGCACAGAAGGCAGCCCCAACAAGCCGTTCGAGAGGCCGAAGAAGCGGGTTCTCATCATCGACGATGAGGAAACGATCCGGCAGGTACTGACGGAGTTCTTCAAGAGCTTCAGCCACGGCACGACGTACACCGTGGAGACCGCCGCCAACGGCGCGGACGGCGTGATGAAGATGCTGCGCGGCCGCCCCGACCTGGTGCTCATTGACCTGCACATGCCGGTGATGGACGGTCTTCAGGCGCTCAAGCAGCTCCGCGGGATCGACGCGAACGTTCCCGTGATGGTGATCACGGCCAGCCGCGACAGCAAGGCCGCAGCCGAGGCGCTCAACCAGGGCGTCTTCGCGTTCATCCCGAAGCCCTTCGACTTCGGTCAGCTCGACCACCTGGTCGCGCTGGCCCTGCCCAACGCGCGACCCCGCCAGTCGTTCAGCTCCGCCTGAGAGAGGCCCGCGTAGCGGGCCGGGCGGGGGCTACCTGATCAGCCCGTAAAGCTTTCCGGCGTTCTCGCAGACGACCTTGCGGCGCACACCCTCCGGGAGATGGCCGAGCTCCCTGGCGATGTACTCGCGGGAGTCGGGCCACACGCCGTCGGGGTGGGGAAAGTCCGAGCCCCACATGACCTTGTCGGCGCCGAGCTCGTCGAGCAGCTTCACTCCGATCGGATCGGTCTGGTAGGTCGCCCAGCACTGCCGCTTCCAGTACTCGCTCGGGGGCATCGTGAGCGAGAGATCCTTGAACTGATCTTCCCACTCGGCGTCCATGCGCCAGAGGACGTAGGGGATCCAGCCGATCCCGGACTCGCCCAGCACGAGCT
>Ga0134123_10001830_pt1 | contig 13850 bp, 10 predicted proteins | sample KB303_FD_96460 | JGI IMG/M metagenome (GOLD analysis project Ga0134123, IMG submission 96460) | Terrestrial soil microbial communities without Nitrogen fertilizer from Kellogg Biological Station, Michigan, USA - KB3-0-3 | ecosystem: Environmental > Terrestrial > Soil > Unclassified ...
GGTCGCGAGGAGATCGACGACGGCATCTGGTCGCTCTACTACGGCCCGGTGCTGCTCGCTCGCTTCGATGAACGGGAGATGAAGTTCCATGGCTGAGCCGATCGTTCCAGACCAGCAACAGAGCACGACGCATCGTGAGTTGATCCCATGCGTGATCGAACACCGCTTGTCGTGCCGACAGGCACCATCGTGCGATTTGAATGGACTGCTGACGCTCCGCGGAATTGAGCGGTCAGGCTCCGGAAAGATCCGCCATCGTGACGTCGAAGGTGTAACCTATGTGCCCGGTCTGATTTGTCACCCATGTTCCCGGCCGCACGCTCGAGTTAGACCGCATTTCTCGCGCGGGATCATGCTTTCATCTTCACGTCGACCAACCACGGTGGGAATAAGATTCCCAAGCGTTGCGTGGCTTTGTTTAAGCCAAGATCATAGCGGCCGGCTATCATTTCGAATTGAACACGGATGTCGTCTTCAAGGCAGGATACTAGGTACGCGATGAAAGCTTCCACAACAGCTTGCTCCTCGACCATCCGTTCAAGACCGACCGCATTTATGGCGACGCCCAAAGACCTTTCCCACAGCGAGCGGTATTCACGGAACACCGGCACCTTTCCGTGGAAGTACACCTCATTGAATTTGAGTTTCTCGACCACGACATTGCCATGAAGAAGATCGTTGCGTTCGTTGACAAGCGTTTGATAGCGTTTACATGCGTCGTCCTCATAATCTGGGTCTCGTTTGAATCCAATACAATTAATGGAGAGACTCTTCACGCGCACATCGATGGGTTGCCGTATCGCATGCTCGCGCAGCCGTTCGTCGCGTCGTATTGCCGGACGCATGAGTACGTAGATCAAAAGGTTTACGAATGCTTCGGCCATGACCGGAAGCATTGCGCGGACCCCGAAGCACAAACCGAAGCCTTTGCTATAACGGGCCGCCGTATTTGTCCACATTTCTTGCCACCGGTCGGAATCAATCCCTTCTAGAATTGTGTCTATGCGTTCTTCAGAGGGGCGAAGGGCGAGCGCCGAGAGCTCCTTCACAAGTTGGTCGACCGAGTGGCGGATACGTTGATAGGGGTTTACAAACTCTACCCACGGCTCGAGGGAGCGACGCACCTTTGCCATACCTTTGCCGTGTTTCGCGAAATCGGACTTCAGCTGAGCGACGAACTCGTCGCGGTCGGCATAACCTCGGCATGCTTCACCATGAAAGCGCACTTCAGTTCGAAAATTCATTCCGAGAAACACCACCAACCCGGCGTCGTGCGCGAGAGTCCAATCCCAGTGAACTAAGTTGTCTGAGTCGTCGTTTCGAAAGAAATTGCTCGGCCCATTGGGCGGGCCGAACCGTGCGCCCAAATAACAATAGAGATCCACTGGTCGCACTTCATTGCGAAGCTGAAGCATCGCACCGCCGCTGGGCCAAGTGTTTGCGGTCACCATAGCGAAGATGTCACGAGGGTGCATGAAACGAAGTTGCTGTACGAAGTTCTTCGGTAACATCGCCCATGGATATTACCTCCCAACCAGCTCTTGAACACAGGAACCGTTTGTCGGTCTAACGGCTCTCACGCTAAGCTGTGCGGCCGGTCTCGCGTGCCGAAGCCGGAGCGGCGCGCCGGTTGCCGCGATTGAGCTGAAGCAGCGCGACGCGATCTGGTTGGGTAGACCGAGGCGATTGCTCGCCCCGGCCCCCCTGCAGATCCGGACATGCGGGATTATCGCATCCGGCTCCTCAGATCAAGGCTTCGCTGCGCGGCGTACGCGTGAACGATTCTGGGCCGAGGCAGCACATACCGTCGCAGCATCAGCTCGAACCGTTCCCATGTCATGTTGTTGCGTTGCGATCGACGGTTCAGCCAACGTTGCCACTCTCGACGCACCGCTTCGTAGAAGCTGTGCAGCGCACGACCATTCCCGGTGATCCCGTAGTACTGGTAGTGACCGCGCAGCTTCGGAACGAGTTCCCGATGCTGATCGGCGACCTTGCGGTGCCGGTTGCCCCGGAACCACTCCGCCACCTTTCGAATCGCTCGTGTCAAACGACTCTTGGCCGTCTTTTGCCCGATCACCCATGCCCGACCGCGATGGCTTCGCCGCCAGTAATGAGTAAAACCGAGCAGATCGAACGTCCCCGATCCTCCATCGCCGTCCTTGTGGCTCGACGTGGAGGCCGGTTTGGTAAAGCGCACAAGACGAGTCTTCTCGGGATGCAACGTCAGACCGTATTTGCCGAACCGCTTTGGGAGCACAGCCATCAGCTTCTCCGCGTCGCTCTTCATCGCGCAGACGATCACGAAGTCGTCGGCATAACGCACCAGAAACGCTTCTCCTCGAAGCTTCGGCTTCGCCATGTCGTGGAACCACGTGTCGAGAACGTGATGCAGATAGATGTTCGCCAGAAGGGGCGAGATCACTCCTCCCTGCGGTGTTCCGCCGTCGGGGTAATGCACCGCTCCTTCTTCAAGAACTCCCGCCTTGAGCCACTTATCGATCATGCGACGCAATACTCCGTCGCGCACCCTCTGATCGAGAAAACTCCGAAGGTGACCGTGGTCGATCGTGTCGAAGAACGACTTGATGTCCACGTCGAGCACCCATCCGCCCTGCATCTTCCTCAGGCCCTCGCGCAGCGTCTCGAGCGCCCCATGCGCGCTCCTTCCCGGTCGGAAGCCCCACGAACAGTCCAGAAAGTCCTGCTCATAGACGGCCTCCATCACCATCGTCACCGCTCGCTGAAGCACTTTGTCCTCGAACGTCGGGATGCCGATGGGCCGGGTCTTCCTTCCATCTCCTTTCGGGATGTGAACGCGTCGCACGGGCGGAGCCCAGTACGTCCCCGATTTGAATCGCTCCAGAAGCGAGATCAGATGCTCATCGAGCTTGCTCGCATACTCCTTCGCGGTCATCTCGTCGACGCCGGTGGCTCCGTCCTTACGGGTTCGTCGATACGCCTCACGCAAAAATTCGAGGTCGATGTGGTGGGACAGCGTGCTCAGTGCCGCCTGCGGCATCTGTCTCGCCAGTTTCGCTATCTGCTGAAGTCTCGTTGACACGGAGATCAGGCTCGAAGTCCTGTTCATGTTTCCCATCAGCAGTTCCTTGACCCGACGCCTCGCTTCCCTCCACCGGATCGCGCGGGATTCACTTCTCCGGCTTCCTCGGTACCATCAAGGCGTTCCGACTTCCTGCCGTCCCTCTCTCCCGACTCACTTCTCGTTCGTCCGGCGATACCACGCGCTGCTGCGGATCATGAGGAAGCGGGGAGTTGCCGTTTGCCGGCTCCTCGTCGGAACTGCGCCGGTGCCTCAATCCTCTTCCTTCGCCCGCGCTCGTGGAGACGAGCAGGATCTCCCAGGTTCCTGGGCAACCCCTTCGCGAACATGCTCTGCTCTTCGACCCCGGCGGACCGAATGCGTCCGGCCACTACGACGCACTCAGTGTTGCTTTCCGTCCAGTTGACGACGTCGGCTCCGCGATCGGTCACCTTTCGAGGCTCAATCACACAGCCTGTTCGCTCGCTGTCTACGCTTCGCGGCTCGGATTACTCCGATCACACCACGCAAGACTCGCTTCCCGCTGGCGGCCACCTTGGCGGGGCAGGACTTGAACCTGCTGGGCTGCTATCGACGGTTTCTCGCTGTAATGTCACTTCACATCACTTCGATCCCCCTTCGCCAAGCTTTGCCTGGCGCACCAACCGCTGTGACGCCGTCGCGCTGGCGATGAAGTAGGCAGCTCGGCTGCCGAGCCGAAGCCGGGCCGCACCAGCTTCAGCGTGAAGTTGGGCTGCACCGTACACAGAACTCTAAGGGTCAAGCAACTCGGCTAGAGTGGTCACATCTTCGGGGAATGCAAGGTCGAACTGGGGCAGGGCACGAAGAAAATGTGCGAGCACAGCTCTTTGCGACGACGTAAGCAGCTCAAGCCTGCCCCGCGACGCGTTTCCAAACTCCAGTTCAATAGTTCGTACGATAGTGTCAGGTATGAGATCCGCAGATTTTGAATCACGCAACGTCGCTCGAATGAATGCCGGAAGGTAATACACAAACGCCAACGGCGCGAAGAGATGTAGCGCATCGCTGTGGTAGCGAAGTGCAGGTATATCGTCGAACTCCGTCCACGGTCTGCCTGCAAAGAAGTCCTGAATCTCTTCACACTCAAAACAGACATGCTCGGTGATTGCCCAGCGCGGAGGCGGGACAAGACTCGACCACGCCGATAAGAGTTCTTCGTCAAGGTTCACAGCACAGCTCTTTTCGGATCAACAGGAGCGGCTTTCGTCATAACACGGTTCGCGGAAGATTGCACGCGATAGCTAGATACTTGTTCGCACGAGTCGCCGCGTGCTACGCAGCGCTGGCCTGCGCGACATACAGTTGCTACGATTTGAACCGCGTGGCTCGGCACACGGTTCTCGCGCGACGCACAAGCTTGTCCTTGCACTCTCGTCGCCGGCGGCCGAGCGCTGAGCCGATCGTTCGATTGGTCTGGCTCGGTCGTAGCGACCTTACGCTACGCGATCCGGCGGTCCGCCCACAGAGTTTAGCCTGCGGAGTAACCTCGAAATCGTGTCAGCCCAACGGCTTGAGCCTAAGCTGCACGGCCAGGGCCCACGTGCCGAAGCCGACGCGGCGCGACGGCCGCAGCGAGTAAGCCAAACTGGCGAGCCGCTAACTGCGGCCGACGTGCCGCCGTGATTCTAGTGTGTTGACGAGCCGGCTCGGCCGGCGGGCCAGCGCCGGGCCGTGTCGGCTTCTGGCTCGAGTTAGGCCGCGACTACTTACAGTCTCAAGTTATCGATTCTGCTGAAGTTGCGAAATGAATTACCCATGTTTGTAGCGAATTTGCCGAGGCGTGTGTAGCCCTGATCGAGATCCGCTAGAAAGGTTGAAGACTTATTCGGTGGACGGATACTTCTGAATAGCACGAACGAGCGTTTCAAACTGTTCCGGACAGTTGCCTATAGAGATGGTTGGATTCTGTGGGTTGCGCAGACTGATGATCGGCACTCCTGCAAGTTCGGGCAAATCTCGAAGCCATGCACGACGCCCGCGCATGAGCACCAAGTGGGCACCACGCTTGATAGCTTTCTTGACCAAGGAAAACGTGTACTGCTGCGATGGGACTTTCAACCCATGGTGAAAGCGCCTCGTGTGATAGCCATGAAGCTCAGCAACAAAAATCGCTCCCGCAACTGCCTGTTGACTCCCGACAGCTGTAATTAGGTGAGCGAGCTTTTTTCTCCACCAGTCGCGACCAGGACTTGCTGGCAGCGACGGGTCAAGAAGATAAAACGGCCAGTTCGGATGGCAGTGAAGCAGATTTGCGCGGGCGGCACGGTTGAAAAGGGGCTGTAGGTGCACCGACCGATCGTCTTCGACAAAACCTGGGTTGAGGTTTAGCAGAATAACGGCTGCATTCGGGTTACCGAGATAGGGCTCCGGAACGATTTCAAGATGGACGACATGATGTTTTCTTCGCCTCCGATTGAATTCAGCGATGGCGGGCATGTCTTCGGACAGGACAAACGGCTTGCATATAGGAAGGTTGAACCACGGATTCATATGAAAATGACCAGCCGATTGATGTGCCAGCGTTTATTCGGAAGGCGGAAAACGATGTTCGCGGCGAAACAGGACAAGGCCTCGGAAACCTAGGATCAATCCAATTCCGGTAAGTATGATGGCCGATATTGTACGATCGCCGAATACAGAAACCAGATGGCCGGAACAATATCCAATCACGCCAAGGGTGGCAATGACCAGACCTGTGGCAATAATCCAGAGTGAGAGCACGCGCTGACGATTACCTCGGAGCATACAACCTTAAGCATACGCCCTGTCGTCGACCTCACGGCTTGAACCCTAGCTGCACGGCAAGGGCCCACGTGCGGACCGCCAGTTTTCACGTGATGACCGCCCGTTGGCGATGCGAGATACTGCCACACGATGCCTTCACGGCTCAGGCGGGAGCAGCCGCAGCCGGTGGGAGCGCGGCGAATTCCCAAAGCGGGCTGTGGCGCGGCTGCCGCGACCAACGGCTACCGTCGGCAGGAGCTACTTGCAACCGCAGTGACACTGCCGTTTTAGGAGTTCGCCGCGCGAGGGCGTGTGGTGCGCGCCGTAAGCATGGCGAACGCGGAGCGTTGTGGCCGCGTCGGCCTAACGACTTGAGCCTAAGCTGCACGGCCAGGGCCTACGTGCCGAAGCCGACGCGGCATGCTGGCCGCAGCGAATGAGTCGAGGTCGACGAGTCGCTAACTGCGGCCTGCATGCCGCCACTCACACTAGTATGTTGACGAGCCGGCTCGGCCGGCGGGCCAGCGCCGGGCCGTGACAGCTTCTGGCTCGAGTTAGCCGGCACATCTCAGGTACGTGCAAATGTAGACTGGCAAGCGCCTCTGAAGTGTTGGCTTCAACGAACGCGCGGTTGCTCCGTATCCCATGCAATCGCCACAATGGACGACCGATTGATTTCGAGATGCGGCAGGTCTCGCACTCTGCCCGTGCCCATGACGACAAGCACGGTATCTGCGCTCATGTTAATAACCGCAACTCTCCCGGTCCTTGCGACAGGCTTTGAGTTAGTAACATCTAAAAGCATTAGCGTCTCCGCCGAGAAGTCGGCGGACCGAACGTCGAGTGCCGCCAAACGCGGCCTGCCACCGCCCAGTTCTTGTGGTACCGTGGGGTAGACAAACCTTATGAACAGGAGAGTGCCGGTGAGCACAAGCAGCGCCGCCGCGATGCCCAATAGCGACGTGGTACCACCTACCGCGTGACTTGGTTGCGGCAACAATGCAGCCACTGCAATGCCCAGTATCATGAATGTAGCCGTGAGAACGGCATAAGTAGGCGTATGTTGGGCGTATCGCGTTATAAGGTGGCTTGCAACAAGGAGCACGCCAGAAACTGAAAGAATCAGCAACTGGATTGCTAAGCGACTGCGTGTCGCGAGACGCGCCAGATACCCTGGCCAGCGCTCCGACAGGAACCGTCGTGAGAGCACAAGCGCTGCGCTGCCCGTGACGAGCAGAAATACCGCGGGAGCCCCAGCGGCGAAATATTGAACCTGCAACGCAGATACCGGTCCGGCGTTGATAGTGAATGCATATAATGCCCACGTGGCGTAACCAGCACCGTACAGCGCACCGCCAATAACAATTAGTCCGTCACGCAGTTCCCCAACGTGTTTAAGCGCTGTACCAATATTCATGAGTACATTATAGTGAATTCGGCGTTTGTGTATCAGCTGGCGGTGCGGACAGCGCTGTCGCCTATTCCGCCTGAATCGGGCGTGAGTTGCTCTAGAATGTACGTGAGTTGCTCTAGAATGTAGCAAACATCGCGTGGTCATCACATCGTCTATGAGGGACGCGCGCACGCGCATTGCCCGGCTAATGGCTGTCTCATTCAGTTGCGGCGAGTCCGTGTGCCACAGGCGACGCGGCACGCCGCTATCGTCTATGAGGGACGCCCACGTGCATTGTCCGGCTAACATCAATTCACCAACGGACAGAGTCGCCCTTTTCGCAGCGTAGCCCGCACATCGACCATGGAACCGCTCCGCGTTATTCAACTCACGACGTGTCCAGCGGGCTGCGCACGCCGCGGGCGCCGTGTCGCAGCACGTGTGTGTAGATCATCGTGGTCGAGACGTCGCGGTGGCCGAGCAGTTCCTGCACCGTTCGGATATCGTGGCCGCGCTCGAGCAGGTGGGTTGCGAACGAGTGGCGGAAGGTGTGGCAGGTGACGCGCTTGTCCAGGCCGGCCGCACGCGCGGCATCACTCACGGCGCGCTGCACGACAGTCTCGTGCAGGTGATGCCGGCCCTCTCGGCCGCCCTTGTCGCGCCAGCGCCGCGATGCCGGGAACACCCAGTGCCACCGGGGATCCCGAGGCGCCGAGGGAACTTTGCGCGCGATGGACGATCTGTTCGTGCAGATCGGCCGTGACGGTGGCCGGCAACATCGTCGTCCGATCGTGTTTCCACTTCGGATCCCGAACAGCCAGCTGTCCGCGCGCGAAATCGACGTCTTTGATTCTCAGCGCCAGCGCTTCGAGCAGGCGCAGTCCGGACCCGTACAGGAGTTGAACGACGAGCTTCGCCGGCGGTTCGAGGCGGACCATCACGTCACGCACTTCCTCGATCGTCAGGACGACCGGCAGTCGCTCCGGCCTCTGCGCACGTACCAGGTCTTCGAGCCACGGCAACGGCTCCTCGAGCACATTCCGATAGAGAAAGAGCAGAGCGGCTAAAGCCTGATTTTGTGTGGACGCGCCGACCGTGCGGTCGACGGCGAGGTGACTGAGGAACGCATTGACCTCGTTTGCACCCATCGCTGACGGATGCCGCTTCCCGTGATAGAGAATGAAACGGCGAATCCATTGAACATATGCTTTTTCCGTTCGGACACTGTAGTGGCGAACGCGGATGGCGGTTCTGACCCGGTCGAGGAGTTTCGGCGGCTCCGGCATACTCCGAGGGTCCCTCGGTCGCCGGGAGATTGCAAATTCCCTACAGGAAGTGGAGTCGCAGGGTGGATATGCCGCATAACGCGTTATCCAACCGGCGTCGGGACCCGCTTCGTAATGCGTTATCCGATTGCCGAACTCCCATGAAAAAGCGGGCGCGTCCTGCGACGCGCCCGCTCCCGGGTTTACCTCGGCACCGCCGTTATGCCCCCGTCTTCGGCGTCACGACCTTGTCGACCTTGCCGGCCGCCCTGGCCGCTTTCTCCGCGGCCCTGGCCGCCTTCGCGGCCTCCCTCTTCGCCACCGCCTCGGGCGACTGCCTGCGCGTGCGCCCGAGGGCGCGGCGCATGTCCGCGACGTACGGCGCGAGGCCGGCGTTCTCGCGCCGTTCGCCAGGCGCTGTGCCAGCGCGTACGTCGTCAGCGCTTCGCTGCCGGCCGCGTTGCGCGCCGCGCTCACGCTGAACCGGACGAACTGCGCCATCGCCTCGAGCTCGTCCGCCAGCGGACTGTATGCCTCGGCGTAGCGCAGCAGGTCGCGAATCTCGGCCGGCGTGGCGCCTTCGTCACGCGCGAGCGTCTTCTGATTCGCCACCGCCACGGCCGTCAACTCGACGAACTCGGGCGGCACCGACGCCGCGCTGGTCAGGCGCCACGTCTCCTTCGACGACTCCGGGATGAGGAAACGCGGGATCTGGTCCCGCATCAGCCTCAGCTCCTGCAGGCACGCCTGCGCCGCCTCGACGTGCGGATTGGTGGCTTCGGTGGATACTGCAGTGGACTCGGGTACAGCTTTCTCGTTGCTCATGATGAGCCTCCTTTTTCTCTCGGTCTGTGCGGATGGTCAGTGCAGGCAGACGGAGACGAGAGGAGGAGCACGCCCCAGGACACACTGCGCCGGGGGACTCTCAGGGCGGCCGGGCGGGGTGTCTGCCGGCGCCTGAGGAGAAGAGGACCAATGCGATCGTGGACGCGCGGCTGCCGGAGGAGCAGGAACGCGCGGATGGGAACGGGTCGCGGGGCGAGGACGATGCGGGGGCGGAGGTCCGCCGGCCGCTCCGGCATGAGCTCCCCGGTCTGCAGCTTGTCCAGAATGCTGCGCTGCAGGGCGTAGACCTCGTCCGACGTCTCGGTCAGCCAGGAGGTCATGTACATCCAGCGCGCCGTCGCGGTGACGACGAACTCCGGGACGTCCTGCGCCGTTTCGGGCTCGAGCGCGGCCCGTTCGGTCATCTCCGCGAGGTTCTTCGCCGCACACACGAGCCGGGCCGACGCCGTGACCAGCAGATCCGAGGCGCGTTGCAGGTTCCGCGAGGCGCGGACCGGCCGCCGGTGGACGGTCCGTTCGGCGGCAGCGACGGTGTGGTGGGTGGTCGCGATCAGCCGAAAGGAGGCATACAGGGCGCGGTTGGCGCGATGGAACGGACGGACCCACCGCCTCCGGTCGCCATCCGTGCGGCGCCGGTCCCGGCAAGTGCCGGAGGCGCCCTCAGGCGCCCTTATGGCAGATGCCTTAAGAGACCAGCAGCGAGGCGTATCCCACCACGTGGCTGTAGTCCCCATTCACATCACCCGAGGTCGCGTGTTTGACCAGTTGCGCACTCGTGGCGCCGAGCTCGTTGGCGGCGACGAGCATCGTCGTGGTGGGGATGAAGCCGCACATCGAGACGTCGTATTCGTCGACGACGCGCCACAGCTCGCGCGGATTGCGCGCGAGGACCTGATCGATCGCGAGCTGGTCCTTGTGCAGCGTCGCGGCCTGGTCTTCGTAGTGATTGAGATCGGAGCTGGCCAGGATCGCGAGCGGCTCACGCTCCTGTTTCACCACCTCCGCGATCGCGCGTCCGATCTCCTCGGCATAGTCGTAGCGATGCGCGCCGAGGCAGATCGGGACGAACGTAAACTCGGGAAGGATGCGCTGCAGAAACGGCAGCTGGACTTCGAGCGAGTGCTCGCGCGCGTGCGCCCGCGCGTCCTCCGCGAGCAGCGGCGTCTTCGCCATCAGCGCGTCGGCGAGCCGCGAGTCGATCGCGACGTCGCCGAGCGGCGTCCGCCACGCCCCTTCGCGATTGATGGCCGCGAAGTGCCCGGCGCCGGTGTGGTTCGGGCAGAGGATGATCAGGCGTTTCGGCAGATCCGCCAGCGCGTACAGCGCCGCGGCGACGTGGCCGCTGTACATCAGCCCCGCGTGCGGCACCACCGCCCCGAGGACGCGCTGCTTCGCCGCGGGCGCCGGCGGATTCGCCGCGAAACACCCATCCACCTGCGCGCGCAGCCGCTCGGGTGTGCCTTCATAGAAGGCGCCGGCGACTGCGGGCAGGCGGGTGGTCATCGCGGAAAACTCGGCGCGTACAGGACCGCGTTCAGGAACACCGGCAGCGTCGCGCGCCAGAAAAGGCGGAAGTGCGGATCGTCGGCGAAGGTGATGACCTGGCCGCGGCCGAACGGCTCGCTGACGACGTAGACCGAGCCCTTGACGCGCTCGATCGACTCCGGCCACGCGACGCCGGAGATCAGCGGATCCTTCGCGTCGACGGTGATGATGTTGTCGACCTTGTGCGAGACGGGGAGAAACGCGTTCGTACCCTCGATGAGGACCGCGGGCGCGCGCGGGACGCCGAACGTGAGGAACGAGCGCTCGTTCATCGTCGTGCGGAACGCGGAGCCGGGCACGCGGTAGTCGTTGTAGCGCTCGTCCGCGGCGGTCTTGTCCTTGTCGTCGTCCTTCTTTTTCGGCGGCTCCCAGGGCTTCAGCTTCGAGATCTCGACGTCCTTCTCGCGCAGGAACGCGCTGGCGCCCTTGACCGCGACGATCGTGCCGCCGTCGCTGACCCACGCCTTGATCTTCTCCATGCCGCGCTTGCCGAGGCGGTCGGAGTAGTTGCCGTCGGGAAAGACGAGGACGTTGTAGTCGTCGAGATCGATGTTGCGCAGCGTCTCGAGCGAGAGCGTGTTGTGCGGAATCGGCGTGTCGACGTCGAGCGTGTGCCAGAGCATCCCGTACGACGTCGCATTCGATCCCGGGCCGCCGACGAGCCCGATGACCGGCTTCTTCACGTGCCGGATCTTCTCGGAGCCGAACGCCGTTCCGCCCATCCACCCGGAGTCCAGCGCGACGGTGCTCACGCCCGCGTCGCGCGCGAGCTCGGTCAGCGTCCCATCGAGCGTCTCGCGGTTGTTGCCTTTGAGGATCACCAGCGTGCCGCGCGCGAACGCGCGATCCCCGACCATCACCGGGCTGTCGCTGATGCTGAAGTTGACGTTGTTCTCGAGCAGGCGGCCCGCGAAGCGGTAGAGGTTCGGCTCCATGCCGTCGATGAGATAGCCGTAGGCCGCGGAGCGGAAGGCCGCCGATCCGGACTTCTGAAACTCCTTCGCCCCGGCAACGGGAGACGCCGATACCCACGTCTCCACGTTCATCGCCAGCGGCAGCGACCACGTGGTGAGGTCGTAGAAGTCGTCCGGCTCGTCGGCTTCAGCCTTCTGCCGCTGCTCTTCGACAAAGCCCTTGCTGAACGCGGGCTGCTTCTCCAGCAGCGTGTTCGCGAGTCCGCCGAGGGGCTGGCGTGTGGAGACGACCGCCGTGCCGGCCGGGAAGGAGCGCGACTCGGCGGTGTCGCGGTCGACGCGCGACGCGCGAATCGTCGCCGGCGCGGCAAGCATGTCGACGCGCACGCCCTGTTTCTGCAGGAGCTCGACGAGGGCATTGAAGTTCGGGGACCCGGGGACGATGAGGAAGGTGTTCTTCCCGCCGTCGATCTGCGCGCGCGCGGCTTCGTGCGTGTAGCGCAGGAGCTGTTCGCGATGCTGCGCGGCGGTGCGGATGGTCGTCATCGACGAGGTGTAGTGGCGCTGCACGCGGTCACCCAAACGGAGGATGGTCTTGTCGTCGCGCTCGACGGCCACGCCCGCGCGTCCGTGCCCCCCGACTTCGTAGGTCATCCCGACCGCGCCATGCAGCGCGGGCCACGAGTCGCCGTAGCCGGGATAGAAGAGGTCGAACTGCTCGGCGACGAAGAAGGGCCAGCCGCGCTTCGAGAACTCGGCGGCGTTCGCGCGGCCGAAGACGTCGAGCCATTCCTCGACGTCCTTCGGCAGGTTGGCGTTGATCGGCTTCGCGTCGGGCGGGAAGAAGTACGTCGACTGGAAGAACATCTCGTGCAGGTCGACGAAGACCTGCGGATGCCACTGGTTGTATGCCGCGACGCGCGCCTGCGTCTCGCGCTGCGACATCCACGTCCAGTCGCGGTTCATGTCGATGAGGTAGTGGTTGAAACGCCCGCCCGGCCAGGGCTCCTGGTGCTCGAACGCGTCGGGGTTCGTGTTTGGCTTCGCACCCGCGGTGCGCCGATACCAGCTGACATAGCGCTCGCGCCCGTCCGGATTCTCGAGCGGGTCGATGACGACGACGAGGTCGTCGAGCAGTTTCCCCGCCTCGGCATCGTGCAGCAGCGTCGACGCAACGAGCATCGCCGCTTCCGCGGACGACGATTCGTTGCCGTGCACGCCGTACGCGAGCCAGACGATCGCCGGCGTGTTCTTCGCGATCGCATCGACGTCGCCTTCGCCGTTCGCGAGCAGCGCGACGTTGCGGCGGATGTCATCGAGCGCCGCCCGATTCTTCGCCGACGTGATCGTGGCGAGCACCAGCGGCCGGTGCTCGTAGGTCTCTTCGATCTGCTCGATCGTGATCAGCTTCGACTGCTTCGCCAGCTCCTGGAAGTAGTCGAGGATGCGATCGTGCGAGGTGAACCGCTCGCCGATCGGATAGCCGAGGTATTGCTCGGGCGTGGGCTGGGCGGCGGCGATGAGGGCTATCGCGAGGATCGTGGCGAGAAAGATTGCTCGTCGTTTCATGCGCAGGCGATTCTAGAGGAAGTCGTCGAGTCGTCGAGTCGTCGAGCAGCACGATCTCGTCGACTTGTCGACTCGACGACTCGACGACTCGCCTACTCCGTCACGCCCACTTCATCCTCAACGATCGCGTTGGATTTGGCGTGGATGCCGAGGCGCTTCATCATCTCGTTCAGCGTCGAGGGCTTGAGCTGCAGGAGCTCGGCGGCGCGTTTCTGGACGCCGTTGGCGAGCTCGAGGGACTGCAGGATCATCGTGCGCTCGTAGTTCGAGACCGCGTCCTTGAGCGAGATCCCGTCGGCGGGGACGACCATGGCCGGCTGGTCGGTGCGCATCGGGTAGCGGAGGTAGTCGGGCAGCAGGTCGGGCGAGATGCGGTCGCCGGTGCAGAGGACCACCGCGCGCTCGATCGTGTTCTCCAGCTCGCGTACGTTGCCGGGCCACGAGTGATCCATCAGGATGCGCATCGCGTCCGCCGTGACTTCCTTCACCTTCCGCTTGTTCTCCTCGGA
>Ga0134123_10001832_pt1 | contig 13843 bp, 19 predicted proteins | sample KB303_FD_96460 | JGI IMG/M metagenome (GOLD analysis project Ga0134123, IMG submission 96460) | Terrestrial soil microbial communities without Nitrogen fertilizer from Kellogg Biological Station, Michigan, USA - KB3-0-3 | ecosystem: Environmental > Terrestrial > Soil > Unclassified ...
GCGCATCCGACCCAGCTGACCCGGGGGCATCTGGGTCCGCATCGGCGTCGACCTCGGCGACCTCGGTGTCGGTATCGGCGACCATGGGTAGACTATAAACCACGGGCGTGGTTAGGTTGTGATACCGCATCATAACCGCGACCACAGCCTCGTGGGCGGTAGCGCGTGCTCGCAGCACCACAGTGTAGTGATCATCTGCGTCGTCCCGTGATACCGTAGCCACCGTAGCCCCAGTGATCGAGTGATTTGGGAGGGATGACAGGTGATGACCGAGCTGACGGAGGTAGTCGACGTGCCTATACCCGGGACCGGCGCCGACCGGTCGCCCCCCGCGCCGGCCCCGGCGGACCACGAGCTGCTCGACCGAGACGGCGCGGTGGTCATCATCCGCGGCGTTATCCTCGGGCGGGCGTCATCGCGCCGCGGTCCGGACGACCACACGCACGAGGGCGACTACGCGCCGCGCAGCTGGAAGTGCAGCGCGTGCCGCTGGTTCGAGGTCGCGATCTACGGCGTCTCGGGTGACCCGGTCTACGCCGACGGCACGTACGTCGTGCACACCCTGGGCCGCTCGATCGTGCCGGGTGACATCACGTTCGCCCGCGTCGCCTACGCCGACACGCCGGATGAGGTCATCAAGTCTCTCGTCCAGTGGTCACAGCCCCGCACCGGGCGGCAGCGCCCGAGCCTACCCGCCGCGTCGGCCGACGCCCTGGACGACGCGTCGCGCGCCGACCCGCGGCTCGACAACGCCTACGCGAGCTGGCTCGACGCCGGGCTGCGAACGTGACCGGGTCCCTGGGGGTCTGGGCCTGCGGCGTCCACGACCCGGAGACCACCGAACTGGTCATCTGGCTGCGCGTGCGACTCGATGAGCGTGAGGCTACGGCGAATGGTGTCTTGGGGAACAACGCTGAGGCGCGCGGGCGAGGTCTCGACTCGACGCTGTGGGATGATGAGGACGCGGAGGCTGAGATCGCGCTGGTTGCGGTCGACGCCGTGCACCGCGTTCTCGACATGCTCGGCGCCACCGATGACGCCGACGTGTTCCGAGCTCTGCGCCAGGTGGCGCGGCTGCTCGCGCTACCCCACGCCTACCGCGATGACTACCGCGACGAGTGGAGACCACCGTTGGGTGCTGACTTCGGACCGCAAACGTGATCCCGGGAATGGCGCCCCAGGTCACGGGAGTCACAACAACCCGCCGGCGGTCCCGGATCCGGCCGTACGTGCCGACCGAGCCGACGCCCGCCGACGAGGTCGCTGCGTCCGCCGTTCGCGTCGCGCGCTTCATCTATGACGCCGCGCGACGCGACCGTGACGACCTGGGAGACGCGTTCTACGAGGTTCGCGCGCTGGCCACCGACTCGCTGATCATCGCGCGGAACCCGGCGTCGTCGCCGCGCGTCCGCGCCGCTGCGGTCGGCTGCCTCGGCGAGCTGGCGCGGATCTGGCTGACGCCGGTTGAGTACCGCGCGCTCGCGCGCGGTGAGATGCTTCTTCACGACGAGTAGGTGCCACCCAGTGAGAGATGAGTGATGCTAAGAATGAGTATGATCAGTACACTGCCGACGCGCGCGGCGGAGGTGACCGGCGCGCTGAGTCGTGCCGTGACACGGTGTCGGAGTCTTGGCGCCCGCGCGGTCTCGCGTGTCATCGGCACCGGCGAGCCGATCGTACGCGACCTAGTCCGCCCGATCACCGAGCTGCTCGACGCGACCCGCGCCGGCGCGGCGCGGTACCGCACGTCCGGCACCCGGCGCGCGCGCTCGGGTCGACCGAGCTGGGTCGAGCACCGCGCGGCGACACGTGTCATCCGCCGGGAGGAGCCGCGCGGCGGCGTCGTCATCGTGCGGCACGCGGCGGGCGTCCGGCGTCGGAGCACCACCAGGTTCACGGACGGCACGTGTCCGACGCGTCTCGAGGCCCTGCGCGCGTGGCGTCGTCAGCTGGAGGTGTCCGGTGGCCACTAGATCACGCACGAAGACGCGACACACGACGCACGTTCACGCACGTTCACAGGCCCAGCTGAGAGAGGTACCGGTGTCACTGGTGTCCGACGCACTGCCTACCGCCGATGACTCGGTGACCGACGAGGGCCCGACGGCACCTGAGCACGATCGTGACATCCCGGTGGTCGAGGTCGACGACGAGACCGACGACGAGATCAACAACGATGTTGTCGCCGTCGGCACGGTCTTTGACAACGTCGACGCGGCCATCGCGTGGTTGGATGCCGTGGACACGGCCGATGACCCGATGTCACAGTTCATTCGCGCCCAAGCCGCCGCCGACCAGCCTGAAGATGACGTGAGTGACGAGACCGCCGCTGACACGTCCGGTGCGGACGACGCGGGCGACGAGCGTCCGGGTAGCGGCGACGACGAAGTCGCGTCGCCCGAGGTTCCCGAGCTGCTGATCTACGCTGAGGTCGTCAGCAGCACCGGGATCGACCCAGATCACGTGCCGGACGACGTGCGTGACGCGCTCGCGGTGCCGGACGCCGCGGCGTCCGCCGCCGAGAATGACCTCGTCGAGGTTGCCGCCGGTGAGCGCACCGGCCAGGACTCGTCCGGTGCTGATGATGTCGAGGACACCGACGATGTCGACGAGCAGCCCGCGGCTGTGACGACGTGAGGCGCGCACGTGAGCCTCACGAGCCTCCTGCGCCGGCGGAGGCTGTGCCGCGGACGACGCCGCCCGGCGACCCACGCGTCTCGAGCTGTCCGGTGTGCGGTGGCACTCTGCCGACGATCCTGGACTACGTTGTGATCGCCGTCAACCCCGCACCGCCACGGCCACGGTGGTACGGCGGTGACACATCGCACACGCCGCGCGACGCGCGCGTGTGCTGTGTGCTGTCGTGCGGCTGTCACATCGACCGGAGTCGGTGGAACCTGGTGTTCTCGGACAGCGGCTTGCCGCGCTGGGTCGCGGTGACCGCCGCGTAGCCTGCTACCTTGTGACTAAGAGTAGTGATGAGAGTGATGATAGGAGATGATCATAGGTGTCTGAGCACGAGAGTCAGCCGCTACCGGACGGTGTGTACCGCGCGACGGTGACGCACGCCAAGATCTATCGTCGGCGTACGCCGCGCGATGACGGCCAGCCGTTCGAGTACGTCAGCGCGACGTTCACGCTGAACGATGAGCCGCACGTCGGCCGCGTCATCCACAAGAACCTCGTACCGTACGCGTCGGACGGCACACCTCTTCCGACGTTCACTGCCGAGCTCGGGGCGCTCGGTGTGCAGCCCACGCGCACACCGAGCGCGTCGGATCTCGACTACGTGCTGTCCGGCATCGCCGCGCGGATCACCGGCAGGAGCGCTTGCGTCCAGGTGGGCCGCGTCGACGACGTGCACGGTGGGCTGGGCGGCGGCAACGTCATTCGACGTGTGCTTCCCGACACTGCTGCGGCGTCGGGCGTGATCCGGATCACTAGCAGGACGGAGCTCATCGAGCTCGCGCGGGTGCTCGGCGTCCGGTCGGACTGGCACGAGCCGGACGAGCAGGACCTCGGCGCCACGGTCGGCGGCGTCAGCTTCGACAACGCAGGATTCTGGCCTCCGCGCGGCGACGCGTCCGACCCGCCTCCGGAGGCCGGTGAGCTTCACGTGGTGCTGTGGCGCACGGAGGTGATCGCGGGCATCACGTACCACGTGGAGCCGCTGGCGGCCGTCAACCTCGCCACGCTGTTCTCGTGGGCCACCGGTCACGATGACCCGGGAACGTCGGTGATCGACGTACTTCGTCGTGAGCGAGACGACTGGCGCCGGCGCGCCCGGCGCGCCGCGGACCGTGAGGACCAGCTTCGTGAGGTACTCGACTACGCCGAGTCCGGGGCGGGTCACACACTCAGCTGGGCAACCACGGTGCGCGAGGTGCTTCGCGGTGATGACGAGGCCGGCGGGTACGCCCAGCGCACCTCGGCCCGCGTTGCGGATGCGGTCGACGTGGCGTTCCGGCGCGCGGCCGAGCGCTGGCACGCCAGCGCACGTGAGCTCGCCGGTGACGGTACCTTCGCGAACCCCGCCGTCGCGGCCGTGGCCGGTCTGATCGCCGGCATCCTGCACGAGGAGAGGAGCCGGTACCGTGCCGAACAGATTTGAGGGTGAGTCGCCCAGCGTTCACTACCGTCGCATGTACGGCGAGTCGGTCACGCTGGCGGAGAAGTCGCGGGTCGCCGCATCCGAGCGGTACACGGAGCTCAAGGAGAAGGCGCGCCGCGTCGTAGCGCGTACGTATGAGGCGCAGACTAAGAGGGCAACCGGTCCGGTGTTCGAGAGTGATGTCGAGCGCGCCGCAGGTGACTACGCCAAGACCGACACCGTGTACAAGCTGGCGGTTGCCAACGAGCAGTGGGGCTGCCGCCTCGCGACGATGTACTCCGCCGGCATCGCGCACTTCGACGCGCTGGAGACGCAGCGGCTGCTCCGTGATCTGTGCGAGAAACTCACCACACCTCGGGTGCCGAAAGAGATCAACATATAGTGAGAGTACACCTCACTAGGTTGCCCCACGACCCGCTGGTCGTGGGGCAACTTACGCACCTGGCGCGGGACGTCGCGCGGTGGTTCGGAAGTCCGCGCTGGGGTCGTCCGGTCCACCTCATCACCGATGACCTGGCCGACGTCAGGCGGCTCATCACAGGCCACACGGAGTTCCACCCGGATCGGTTTCACGGCTACTACTGGTGCCGTGAGGGCGTCATCTGGGTCTCACCGCGTCTGGGTGTTGAGCACTCCGTGGCGACACTCACACATGAGGTGACGCACGCCGTGACGACCGTGCAGCACGACCGCACGTGGCGTCGCGTGTTCGTGTCACTTCTGCCGCTGTTCGAGACCACGCTTCTGCCGCTCTCGGTGCCGATCACACGTGTCGAGAGCACCGCGCTGGTCATCATCGAACGGTACCGCACCCGCGACGTCCGGGCGGACTACAGTATCGGTATGCGTCACCGTGTTCAGCACGAGGTCGACAGCTGCGCGCGTGACGCCCGCCGGTGCTGGGACACGTGGTCCTCAAGGCTCCCGAGCGTCGGAGGTGTGAGGCGTGCTCATCATCTGTGATCATTCTGACGACGACACGGAAGTTACGTCCACATCTGATGCGCAGCATGCACAGCTTGCGCAGCTTCATCTTGCCGTTGACCAGTTATTTCCTGGTCGAAAAAGATGTAACACACGTTCACTAATACACGCACTAATTGATCTAGGCCAAGTTACTGCCATGCAGTGCGCATGGTCTGCGTGTGTTATCCCGCAGACACCACTTGCACCCGCCGGACGATCAGCTGCATGCGCAACGATTGATCACATTGTGGCCCTGAATGATGGTGGCAGTGATCACTGGTCTAACCTACAGCTACTGCATAACACGTGTAACAACCGAAAAGGTGCGCTGTTTACAGATGAACGACGTGCGCGACTAAGTATGCAGTCACGGCAGCGGTGGAAAGATCCCGCATATCGTGAAAAGACAGCCGCCCACGCAGCGTTTGGCGGTAGGTCAGCGGAAGCACGTGCAAAACGAAGTCAGGCAATGAAAAAGCACTGGTCTGATCCCGCGCGAAAAGCTGCTCATCTTGTGAATTATCCACGGGGCGATGATCACTGGATGAATAAGCCAGGCGCGAGAGACCCGGTACGTTGCACCTGCGGTAAAGTATGCAAAGGTCTCGCCGCACTTCGTCAACATCAAACAAAAATGGGTTGTGCTGCAGGAGGTGATGATCTTGTTAATTCTGTGTGAAGGTCCAGATGGTGCTGGGAAGTCGACGCTCGTCGACCGGCTGCTGGTCAGTCTCGCCGCGTCAGACCCCGACGCCCGGGTCGAGGCCATTCACCGCGGTCCGCCGACGTCCGACCTCATTACCGAGTACGAGACTCCCCTCCTGGACTACCGACCGGGTAGGAACCACCACATCATCTGCGACCGCTGGCACTGGGGTGAGAAGATCTACCCGGGGGTGCTCGGCCGCGGATCCTCGCTGACGCCGGCGCTCTGGCACCACATGGAGCTGCTACTTCGGTCGCGCGGCGCGGTTGTCGTGCTGCTGTGCCCGCCGGTAGACGTGCTCACCGGGCGACTCGGCGTGCGCGGCGATGACCTGGTCGTCCCGGCTATGCTCTCACGCCTGCACACCGCGTACCGCGAAGTCGCGGCGGGTACCGTACTCCCGACCGTGATCCGTGAGACGGACCCGCCGAGTCTCAGCTACATTCTCGAGGTGGCGAGGTCGGCCGAGCTGAACACCGCGAGGCTGAGCCCGTTCACGACGTACGTCGGAGACGACGCGCCGCGGTACCTCCTCCTGGGTGACACACGCGGCGTTCGCGGACCGCGGGACCCCCGTGAGCCAGCCTTCGTGCCCAGGGGGTCGACCTCCGGCCACTACCTCCTGGACGCTCTGCCGAATGCGCTGCGCCGGCAGGTCGGGCTGGCGAACGCGTGCGACGTCGATGACCCGCGCGCCCTGTGGGAGACTCTCGGTAAGCCGCTTACCGTGACGCTAGGCGCGAACGCCGACCGGGCCGCCCACGCCGCCGGGGTGCCGCACGGTGCCGTACCTCACCCGCAGTACTGGAGACGCTTTCTTCACAGGTACCGCAGCTCGTACTACGAACTCATCGAGCAGGCGGCACGTGACAGCACCAACGTTCGCAACTGGCGACCGCCGGGCTCGTGGGTGCTGACCCGCCAGACGGGTGACCTACTGTGACGAGACTCATCACGCGCGCCGACCTCGACACCCTGGGCCGCCCACCCGGGTGTGACTCGCCGACGCCGCCGTCGGTCTACTACGACGGCGATGTTGGGTACCGGTGCCGCGATGTGGTGTGTCCGCGCTGCGGTCATCACACGGGCAGCGTCGCCCGCGGCCACACCCGGACGCGCTGCGCCGTCACGGGTGTCGACTGCACACCCCACCTGTGCTGCCCCGGTGAGGCTGGGTGTGAACTTAGGTGATCGCGATAGCTCTTCACATCGTCTACGTACCCGCCACGTACGTGATGCTTCAGTGGTGGGTGTGCGGTGTGCTGCACGAGACGTGCGCGGACCCGCTGCGCGCGTGGTGCGCCCGGCTGATCTCCGAGATGCGACCCTTCTACGGACCCGCGGTCGCGTACGCGTTCACACACGACCTACACTTCGCGTTCCACGATGACCCGCGCGACGCGTGGTGGATCATTGGCCTAGTCGGCGCGGTTCTCGCGTGGTACAGGTGGAAGGACCTAGGCGACGATGACGACCGCTGGCGTCGTCGCCGCCGCAAACTTATCGAGAGGGTTGTGCCGCGCGGCGGCCGACTCATCACCGTAGGAGCGTGAGCGCACAGGTATGACGGCGATCATAAGTGCGTCGTGCGGACGCACGGCGTACCCACAGGTTGTAGCGCACGTTCTCAAGCACGGGCGGCGACGGTCACCTCGTGGTCTGGCTACCCTCGACGCCGGGTGGGTGACCGTGGCGCTCGACAGCGCGTACGGCGCGCTCCCCCTAGGCACCGGGCGCAACGTGAGTCGCGCGATCGGCGCGGCGGAGGCCGCACAACTCATCGGGGGATACAGCGACCCGGACCTCATGGTGCGGATCGCGTCGCCGTTCGCGCGGTTTCTCGAACCTGAGACCGGACGGTTTCACGGCGCGTACGGCACGCGTGTCGGCAATCAGGTGCTCTTCGCACTCAACAAGCTGACCGCCGACCGCGACACGCGCCAGGCCGTCATCACTCTCTGGGACCCGATCCGCGACAACGAACCGGACCGACGCGACTACCCGTGCACGGTGGCGCTCCGGCTGTCACTGTGGAACGACCGGCTGGACCTCGATGTGGTCATGCGGTCGAATGATGTGTGGCTCGGTGCGGCGTTCGACTGGTTCCAGTTTACGCAGCTCCAGCTGACGTGCGCCCGCGCTCTCGGCGTCGCGCCCGGCGTCTACCGGCACACAGCCTGGTCACTTCACATCTACGAGACGGACATCGAGCGCGCCCAGCAGCTGGCCGTCGACCCGACGCGCGCCGTGGAGTGGCAGCCCGAGGGTCTCGGTCGACCCGGGCAGAACTTCTATGACATCCAGCAGCGCGCGCTGGCACTTCGGTACCCCGATGACCCGAGACGTGCGGACGACACGCCCAGTGAGCGGTGGTACCGCGAGCACCTCGCGCCGTTCACCGCGGGTCGCACACCGCACGGCGTGGTCGACCGGTCCGGAGCTGTGACGTGACGGCGGCACGGGCGTCGTGGGACCAGGTGTGGCTCGACGTAGCGGACGCGGTGGCGCAGCGCAGTCTATGTGAGCGAGACCGCGTGGGTGCCGTGCTGGTCGACGCGGTGAACCGGATCGTCGACTCAGGTGTCAACAACCCACCCAGGGGCTTCCTGCACAACGACCTGTCCTGCAGCCGCTGGTGCATCCGCGCGAAGCCCAGGGTGACCTGGGATCCGCCACCCGGCGTCGACCCGGAAGATCAGGCCGACATCTCGATCACAGGTGACGTCGTCGTGGAGTACCTCAACGGCGCCGCGCGCGCGGTCGATGACCCGTACACGTTTCTCGTCTCACGCGGCTACACGCCGCGTGAGGAGCTGTCCACCTGCTATGAGGACTGTCCCAGCCTCCACGCGGAGGCGAACGCGCTGATGTTCAGCGACCGCCGACTGCGCGAGGGCGGCACGCTGTATGTGACATCTCACGTGTGCTCCGGCTGCGCGAAGCTCGTCGCGAACTCCGGCGTCCGCCGGGTCGTCGTGCGTCCGGGTCGGTACCGTGATCCCGCGCTCACAACGCACCGAAACTCAGAGAAGTGGTATGACTTCATGCGCGCGTGTGGTCTGGAGGTCGACGTCGTTGCGACCTCGTAGCCTGCTCGAGTTCATCATCGCGGCCGTCATTATCATCAGCGTCGTTGTGTGGGTGTACCTCATCCTCACGGGCGGCAGCGCGGGGCAGGACACGGGAGTACCGTCACCCACGCACGTCTAAACCGTCATTACTCACCTAAGAGAGGCCTTAAAGCTATGCGCGTCACACTCATCGGCTCAATGATCTTCCACTCCGAGGCTGCCGAGCGCACCGTCGACCGCAGCTGGTCAGCGGAAGATGATACCGACTCATCGCTTATCGAGTTCGCGGGCCGGGGCTGCTACGAGTCGTGGAGCCGACCCAACCCGGCGACCGCCACGAACGCGGGCTACATCGGCCACATCATCGAGGTAGACCACGGCTCCGTTCTGGAGCACGGCGTCGTGTCGGTGCGCGTCCAGGACTGCTCACGGTCGTTTACGCACGAGCTGGTCCGGCACCGGCACCTCTCATACTCGCAGCTGTCTCAGCGCTTCGCGAGGCTGAGGCGTGACATCTCAGGGATTCACGACTACGTGTGCCCGCCGGTGTTCGTTGAGCACGAGCGTGCCCGTGAGATCCTCACGGACCAGTGGATCAGCGCCGTGTCCGCGTACCACAGCCTCATGGACATCGCCGATGAGATCGTCGATGGTACCGATACCCGCGCGAAGAAGCGCGCGCGTGAGGCCGCGCGGGCGGTGCTGCCGAACATGACACCGACGTCGATCGTCGTCACCGGCAACCACCGAGCCTGGCGTGAGGTGCTCGAGAAGCGCGGCTCGGCGCACGCGGACGCGGAGATCCGGGAGTTCGCGCTGCAGATGTTCGAGATCCTCACCGATGTCGCGCCGAACGTGTACCAGGACTTCTCACGCATCATCGAGCCGGACGGCACAGTGGTGCTGTCGCGTCGAGGCTAGGGTACTAGGATCATCACGTGCCTCTCTTCGTCTTTAAGTTCTCACCTGACTCATACCAGGAGCAGCACGCCGTGGTTGAGGCGGACTCAGCAGCTGAGGCACTCGAGCTGTTGAGCGATGACCTATCGCGCCAGGGTGCGATGAGGAGTCGTCCATCATTTAACGGTGCGAACGGCCTGCACAGTTTCTACCACAATGCCGAGGCACTCGACCCAACGCCGATCAAGGTCACCGGGCACGTGGCGTACACGCACGGGGTCGACGGGTGATTGTCTATGTGGTCATCTCAGATGTCGGACTCAACGGTCCACTGGTTCACGCGGTGCTGACGAGCCCACCCGACGAGAGCGTTCTGGACAACATCCGCACACGCTGCGCTTCACTCACCGGCTACCAGAACACCGAGGTCATCGAGGTTGAGGTTGACCGATGGGCTCGCGGCGCGCGCTTCGACACGTGGTCCGAGGTACCTCCGCGCTTTGAGTACGTGAACGACCGCTGGCTGGACCTAGGAGACGTGTGACCCTCACCGACGTAAAGCTCACACTGGTCGACTCACTGGATGACGTGCTCGCGCTGCGCGAGTGGCTCGGTGGTCGGCGGCCCTACGACGCCATTGCACTGGATACCGAGACCGGCGGGTTTGACCGTGTGCGTGACCCGCTGCGGCTCTGCCAGGTTGGTGACGGCACGCACGGCTTCGCGTTTGAGTGGTCACGCTGGGGCGGCATCCTCGCGTCGATCGTCCGTGACTGGCGGGGCCGGTACGTACTGCACAACGCACCGTTCGACCTCGCGTTTCTCGACCGCGAGGGCGTCGTCATTCCGCGGCACCTCGTGGATGACACCATGGTGATGGCGCGCGTGAATGAGCCTCACATGTCCATGGCACTCAAGACCCAGTGCTCGCGCCACGTCGACGCCGCCGCGGCGGGTCTTCAGGTCGAGTGGGCCAAGAGCACCGGCTGGACGTGGGCGACCGTTCCGATCGACTATGAGCCGTACTGGCTGTACGGCGCGCTCGACCCGGTTCTCACCTACCAGCTCTTCGAGCACCACTGGCCGATCGTCCAGCGTGAGGCACCTCGTGCCTATGAGCTTGAGCTGGCGGTCCAGTGGGTAACCGCGCGCATGGAGTCATACGGTGTTCACGTGGACCGTGAGCTCGCGCGGCGAAAGCTCGTCGAGTTTGAGGCGTACTGCGTCGAGGCCGAGACCTGGTGCAAGACGGCGTACGGCGTCAAGCCGGGGAGCAACGCGGCGGTCGTACGCGTCCTCCAGGATGCCGGCTTCACGTTCACGAAGGCGACCGCGGGTGGAGCCGTCTCACTCGACTCGGAGGTTCTCGAGGGCATCGACCACCCGCTGGCGCAGACGGTGCTGCTGCGCCGCCAGCTCCAGAAGATGGCGAGCACGTACGTCCGGCACTACGCCGAGGAGGCTGACGACAACGACCTCCTACACCCGTCCATCAACACCCTGGGTGCCCGGACGTCGCGCATGTCGATGTCGGATCCGAACCTACAGAACCTTCCGCGTCTCGGCACCAGCCGCGCGGGTGACGTCGTGCGAAACCTCATCACGACACGGTACGCCGACGGGTCACTCATCATGTGTGACTTCGACCAGATCGAGATGCGGCTGCTCGCCAGCATGGCAAATGAGCCCGCGATGATCGAGGCGTTCCGTGAGGCTGGCCGCACAGGTGGTGACTTCTTCGTCAACCTCGCCCGGCAGATCTTCCAGGATCCGACGATCGTCAAGAAGGACAAGCGTCGGCAGATTACCAAGAACGCGGGCTACGCGTGCGTGCCGCTCAGTACTGAGATACTTACGCAACGTGGTTGGCTGTCTCACGATGAGGTGGTCGTAGGTGACCAGACCATTGGGTTTAACCCGGTAACACGTAGAAGTGAGTGGACACGCATCACACAGGTTGTGCACTATGACGACGCTGACGTCGTTCGGCTCTCGAATAGTCATCGGTCATTTGACACCACACCTAACCACCGCTGGGCGTGTGAGGAAGAGAAGGCACCACGTCATAGACGCACGAAGATAGTGTCACCGCGAACACCTAGGTTTGTCGAGACGCAAAATCATCCGCAGGGTGGTTTGCGCATTATTCTCGCCGCGAAGTCAAGTGTCGGTGGCACGCTAGACATCACGGACCAAGAGGCCGCTATTCTCGGGTGGGTTTTCGGTGACGGCAACATCTACCAGGGTAGGTACACAGGTTCACCGTCACAGGGGCGTGATGGCTGGCGGGTTGCGGCCAGCATGTACATCGGCCAGATTAAGCCTGAGCTGATACCTAAGATTGATGACCTTCTTAGTGCCGTGCCACACACACGGCACGTTGCTAAGTCACCTACGTGTAACGGATACTTTGGTGTGACGTGGAATCTTGACCCCGCGTGGTGCAGATCACTGTTCCAGCGGATCAACGTCTGGCAGCCGGATGTTGGTGCTCGCAACATTGGTGATCTTGTTTTTGACCCGTGGCAGTTTGCGTGCGCGCTGTCGCCTAGCCAGCGCGACGCCATGGTGGAAACACTCCACATGGCGGAAGGCAACATCGGTGAAGTTGGTGCGGCACACGGGCGTATGACGATGAGTCAGGCAAATGATAGTCCGGTTAAGGATCTCATGATCGCACTGGGCTATCTCACCGGCCGGTACGTCAAGGTTAGGTATCGACCTGTAGACGAGACTGGACACGGGTGGACACGAAAGTTGTGCGCGAGTATCTCATACCAGAAGGCATTTCTTACTGGACAGCGCTCAAGGATTACTCCGCTTAAGAGGCAGCCCGTGTGGTGTGTTCAGACGGACCTCGGCACGTGGACGATGAGGCAAGATGAGACACCGGTGCTGACGGGTAACACGATCTACGGTGCCGGCGCCGTGAAGTTCGCGCAGACGGCCGGCATCGAGGTGTCGGCTGCCCGCACGTTCCTCACCACGTGGAACACACTCTACCCGAGTGTGCCGGCGTTCCAGCAGGCAATCATCGCCGAGGCGCTCAGCTCGGCGCGCAACGGCGGACCGTGCGGCACGCGCTCACCACTCACCAACCGCTGGTTCATCGCCGACGAGCGCAAGGCATACGCTCTCGTGAACTACCGCATCCAGGGTACGGCGGCGGAGGTACTTAAGACGAAGATCGTTGAGTGCGCGGCCGCCGGGCTCGATGAGTTCATGGTCGCACCCGTACACGACGAGATCATCATGGACGTGCCGCCCGAGCACATTCGCGACGTCGCCGCCACGATTCATAAGATCATGAATGATGACACGATGTTCGCGGTGCCGATCACGGCGTCGGTGTCGGCCGGGGCACGCTGGGGCGAGAAGAGGGACCTGGACACGGGCGCGTTCGCGAGTGTCACATCACACATCGACGCGGCGCTCGCCGAGGTGGAGGACCTGGTCCGGTGACCGACGAAGACACGCGCGTTCCGCCCTCATACTGGCGCATCATCCTAAGTGACTGGTACAACGCCGGCGCGTGGGTGACGATCACACTTCGTAGCGGTGTGCAGCTGACCGGCCAGGTGGACGGTCATCCCGGTTCGTGGCGTGTCGAGCCGTGTGCGTTCCGGCTGGTCGCCGACAACGGACGTAAGAAGATCTCCGGTGAGCTTGCCGAGGTTGCCGCGATCACGGCGAGCGCGATGTGACCGTCTTCATCGGCGTCGACCCGGGTGCCGTGACCGGCCTGTGCCGGTATGACACGGCCACCGGCCCGCGCGGTCCGCTCATCTCCGACGCGCTGACCTTTCTCGACGCGTGCCGGTGGCTCGACGGCGCGATCACGCTTCACCGTCCCGACGTCGTGGTTGCCGTGGAGCGCTTCACGATCGGCGGGTCGCGCCCGCAGACGTCGCAGCCGGACGCGCTCGAGATCATCGGCGTGTGCCGCTACCTCTGCGCCCGCGACGACGTTCGACTCATCGTCCAGGGGGCGTCGGTGGCTGGCGGCGCGCGAGGGGCTGGCTCACCCGACGTGCTCCGTCGCGTCGGGTGGTGGATCCCGGCGGACCCGGACCAGCACCGCAACCGCGC
>Ga0134123_10001835_pt1 | contig 13832 bp, 11 predicted proteins | sample KB303_FD_96460 | JGI IMG/M metagenome (GOLD analysis project Ga0134123, IMG submission 96460) | Terrestrial soil microbial communities without Nitrogen fertilizer from Kellogg Biological Station, Michigan, USA - KB3-0-3 | ecosystem: Environmental > Terrestrial > Soil > Unclassified ...
GCACGGGCGCTGATCATCGCGTCGGGGGCGCAGTACCGCAAGCCCGCGATCCCGAACGTGTCGCAATTCGAGGGCGCGGGCATCTACTACGCCGCCTCCGGCATGGAGTCGCAGCTGTGCGTCGGCGAGGAGGTCGCGATCGTCGGCGGCGGCAACTCGGCGGGGCAGGCCGCCGTGTTCCTGGCGGAGACGACCCGGCAGGTCCACCTCCTCGTCCGCAAGGACGGCCTGGGGGAAACGATGTCGCGCTACCTGGTGCGTCGAATCGAGGAGCATCCGCGGATCACGCTGCGGACGCGTACCGAGCTCGTCGCGCTGAGCGGGAACGGCCATCTCGATCGTGTCCAATGGCGCGACGGCCGCAGCGGCGTCGTCGAGACGCACGACATCAGGCACGTGTTCGTCATGACCGGCGCCGTGCCGAATACAGGCTGGCTCGACGGCTGCGTCGCGCTGGACGGGCGCGGGTTCATCAGGACCGGGCCCGATCTTCTGCCGGAGGATCTGACGGCCGCGCGATGGCCGCTGGCGCGGCCGCCGTTTCTCCTGGAGACGAATCGGCCGGGCGCGTTCGCCGTCGGCGATGTGCGCGGCGGCAATATCAAGCGCGTCGCGTCGGCGGTCGGCGAAGGATCAATCGCCGTCGCCTTCGTGCATCAGGTGCTTCGCCAGTGAGAGCGATTGCGAGCTAGGCCGGCCGTCGATTGAGCTCGTTGATCGCCTGGATGAGCCGTGCCGGGTCGATGGGCTTCGGCAAGTGCTGCTGAAATCCCACCGCCAGGGCCTCGGCTCGATCCGGCATCGTGGCGTACGCGGTCACCGCGATCGCCGGAGTGGCCTGGATGGACGGGGTCGAATGCGCGCGAACCCGGCGGATGAACGAGTAGCCATCCTCGTCGGGCAGCGCGATATCGGCGACGATCACCGACGGACGCAGGCGATCGAGGGCCGCGAACGCGTCACTCGCCGCAGCGAACGCGGCGACGTCCGCGCCGGAATTCCGCAGTGCCTCGACCAGCAGTTCGCGGCTGTCGGCATGATCCTCGAGCAGCAGGATCGAATAGCCCTTCAGGCTGATCGCGTTGCGCGACGGTCTCGACGGGCCGGCGGCCACGGCGGCAGCATGGCTGGCCCGGAACGTCACGGCGAATGTTGCGCCCTGGCCGACGCCGGGGCTCCGCACCTCGACCTCTCCGCCGTGCAGCCGCACCAGATCATGGACAATCGCCAGGCCGAGCCCGAGCCCGCCGTAACGCCGCGTCGTCGCGCTGTCGGCCTGACGGAACCGGTCGAACACGTGAGGAAGAAAGGCGGGATCGATGCCGATGCCGGTGTCGGCCACTTCGATCCGAATCTGCTGATCCACGCGCTCCGCGCTGACGGAGATCCGTCCGCCGTTCGGCGTGAACTTGACGGCATTGGACAAAAGATTCCACAAGATCTGCTGCAGGCGCGTGGCGTCGGCCAGGACGTTGGCGTCGCGCACTCGCCACGAGGTGTGAATCGCCAGCTGCTTGGCGTCCGCAGCTGGCCGCACGCTCTCGAGCGCGGCCTCGAGCACCGGGATCACGGGCAACGGTTCGAGTTCGACCTGCAGCTTTCCTGTCGTCATCCGCGACATGTCGACCAGATCGTTCACGAGCTGGGCCTGCGCTTGCGCGTTCCGGTCGATCAGTTCGAGTGCGTGCTGTCGCGACGACTCGCTGAGCTGGCCGGTCAGCAGCATGCGTGTCCACCCGAGGATCACGTTCAATGGCGTCCGCAGTTCGTGGGACAGCGTGGCGAGGAACTCGTCTTTCAGGCGGTTCGATTCCCGGAGGCCACGCTCGGTGCGCTCGTGAGTGAGGTCGCTGACCACGACGGCGACGGTGCGCACGCCGTCGATGTTCAAGGTGATCGAGGACAGTTGTGCCGGATTCAACGTCCCGGTGGCAGTCTTGAGTTGTACCTCCGCACGAGATGACTCCGAGGTCAACACGCGCTGCAGCGCCTCGGAGTCTTCGGTATCGAGGAACTCTCCGAGGGTGCGACCGGCGATGCGCTCCGGCGGGTGCGCCATCAGCTCCGCGAAGCGCTGGTTGCAATAGAGAATCGTTCCATCCGCGGCCAGCGTCAGGGCGCCTTCCCGCATCTGCTCGACCATCAGCCGGTACGGCTGGTCGGCGGTGCGCAGCGTATAGATTTGCTCGCCGTCCGGGGCGCTGACGACGAGCGCTTCGACGTGTCCTTCGCGGATGGCGTCGATGGTGTCTTCGGCTTCCTGCAGCCGCCGGCGCAGGTCCTCCATCGCCGGCGAGGTTCGGCGCCGCCGCGTCTTCTTAGCCATCGACCCGACCGGCTCGCTGGGGACGGATGTCGAGGCCGACGAGGACGCGTTGTTCGTCCGACATGTCGCCGATCAACCGGCGAAGCGGTTCTGGCAGCCGCTTGATCAACGTCGGCGCGGCGATGATCTGATCGCCGCGTGCCAGCGGCAGATTCTTGTAGATGTCGACGACCTCGAGGTCGTACAGATCCTGCAGGTGCTCCTCGCAGATGCGGCGGACATTCTGGATGGCGCGCATCGACTTCCCGGTCGTGCCCGTCACGTACAACCGGAGCAGGTACTTCGCCTTCTTCTCCGGCGCGCGCCTGGCCTTCTTGCGGACCGGCGTCCTGGTCACGACCGCACTCCGCCGCGCGCGCGCCGTGGCCGCAAGTCGAGCCCCACCAGCACCCGTTCCGCATTGGACAGATCGCCGATGATCTTCTTCATCGGCGGCGGCAAATGGCGGACCAGGGTCGGTACAGCGACGATCTGATCGCCTCGCGCCAGCTGGGGATTCTTCAGCAGGTCGATCAACTCGATGCGATAGCGCCCGGCCAGGTGCTGCTCGCAGATCGCCTCGAGGTTCCGCAGCGCGGCCGCCGATCTCGCGCTCTGCCCGGCCACGTACAGCCGCAGGATCCATTCGTCCGACGGCGACTTCTTCCTGGCTGTTCGCCGCGCCTTCATCCCCGTCCCTTGCGCACGGCCGGTAGTCTTCGAGCCGGTCCGACCGGCACCGGCCCGCGGTCGGTCAACTCGAACGACCGCCGGTCCGACGAGTGCGGCATGCCGCGCGACTTCAGAATCGAGAGATGCCGGCCGCCATGTTCGCCGGGGGGCGAATTGCGCAGCAGGATCCAGCTATCGATCAACGACGACACGCCGACTTCGACTTCCTGCGACGCGCCGCTGCCGGGGATGAGGTGGGTGAACATCGCGGTGATGTTCTTGCCCTTGAGATAGTCAATCAGCCGCATCACCATGCTGTTGACCTCCTCGAACGATCCGCCGGTGAAACTGGACAGCGGATCGATCACGGCGACGGATGGCTGCGCCTCCTCGATCTCGCGATGCATCGTCGCCAGGTGGAATTCGAGGCCGTACAAAGTCGGCCTGGCGGCGTGAATCCGCAGCGACCCTTTCCTGATCCACCGATCGAGGGTGAGGCCCACCGACCGCATGTTGCGCACGTACTGCGGCGGCGACTCCTCGAACTGGAAACAGAGCGCGCGCTCGCCGCGGCGACAGGCGGCGTCGAGAAAATACGCGGCGAGCGTCGTTTTCGCCGTTCCGGCGCCGCCCGAGAGCAGTACGCTGCTGGCGCGGAAATATCCCAGGCCGCCGAACATCTCATCGAGCCAGTCGAGCCCGGTCGAGATCCGCTCGGATGTCGCCCGGTGAATCAACTGCAGCGAGGTCACCGGCAGCACCGCGAGCCCGCGCCGATCGATCAGGAATGGATATTCGTTGGTGCCGTGGCTGGAGCCGCGGTACTTCACGACCCGCAGGCGCCGCGTCGAGATCTGGTCGGTGACGCGGTGATCCAGGACGATGACGCAGTCCGAGACGTACTCCTCGAGCCCCTGACGGGTGAGCGTGTCGGTGCCTCGCTCTCCGGTGATGACTGCGGTGATGCCACGCTCCTTGAGCCAGGCGAACAGACGCCGCAACTCGGCGCGCAGGACGCCGGCATTGCTGAGCCCGGCAAACAGCGACTCGATGGTGTCCAGCGCGATGCGCCGCGCGCGCACCGTGCGCAGCGCGTGGTCCAGGCGAATGAACAGCCCTTCGAGGTCGTACTCGCCGGTCTCCTCGATCTCCGACCGCTCGACGCGGATGTATTCGAGCGCCAGGCGCTTGCGCTCGATCAGACCGGGCACGTCGTAGCCGAGCGACGCCGCATTCTTGAGCAGGTCTTCCTCGGTCTCCTCGAAGGTGACGAACACGCCGCTCTCGCCGTGAGTCGCGCCGTGAACGAGAAACTGCAGGGCGAACAGCGTCTTCCCGCAGCCGGGCCCGCCGCACACCAGGGTCGGCCGGCCCTGCGGAAGGCCGCCGCCGGTGATCTCGTCGAAGCCGTCGATGCCGGTGGCGACTTTGGCGAGCGCCGAAGGTCTGGAAATTGTTCTGCTACGCGCGGGCGGGCGGCGTGATCGAGGCATCTTGAGTCACAGGCGGATGATACCGTCGCGGTGAGAATTGGGCAAAGCTCATCAGAGCTCCTCAGCCAGCGCGACGATGATGCCCGCAGGGCCGCGGATGTAGCAGAGCCGGTACTTGTCCTCGTACTGCGCCACCTCGCCGACGAGTTCGGCGCCGCTGGCGCGCAGGCGAGCGACGGTGTCGTCGACGCTGTCGACGGTGAACATGACGCTCCGGAGGCCCGGCGTGTTCGGCGGCGCGATCGCCGGTTCGATCTTGACCAGTTGTGGATGGCGAAACTTCGTCAGCTCGAGCCGCCCGTGCCCGTCGGGCGTCCGCATCATCACGATGTCGACCTGGACACGGTCGATCCCGTTGACGCGATCCACCCACGGGCCTTCGATCGGCATCTGGCCTTCGAGCGCCATGCCGAGGGTGGTGAAGAAGGCAGTTGCGGCTGGGAGGTCCTCGACGACGACGCTGATGTGGTCCATTCTCTTGATCGTCATGTTCCTAGTCTATTTTTTTGATCCGGATCATCAACCGGCAACGCGGCTGGTCGAGGCTGGTTCGCGCGCGCGGGCGGGCTCCGCGGGAGCGGAACTCGCCGTGGGAGCGTGACGGTTTGCCTTACATCACTAAGCGATACAGGTTAATCGTTCTTCTGGGACTGGTGAGTGTGCTGGCGCTCGTCCTCGTCGGCAGGTGGCTGAACGCGACAAAGCGAGGCGGGCAGGGGCCCGCCGAACCGTTCCGTATCGCCGGCAACTTCTACTACGTCGGCGCGACCGATGCCGCGGCCTTCCTCATCACCGGGCCCGAAGGCCATATCGTGCTCGACGGCGGCTATCCCACCACCGCGCCGATGATCATGGCGAGCATTGCGAAGCTTGGCTTCGATATCAGGGACGTCAAGGTGCTCCTGAACTCGGAGCCGCATCCCGACCACGCGGGTGGGCTGGGTGTGATCAAGCAGGCGTCCGGCGCTGAACTGTGGGCGAGCGAGGCGAGCGCCGTCACCCTCGCCTCAGGAGGCGACGATCCCGACGCAGTCCTGCCGCTGAGGATCCTCATCTGGATGGGGGTCCTTGGTTACCCGAGGATGCGGGTCGACCACCGGTTCAAGGACGGAGACACGATCCGCCTCGGACCGCTCGCGCTCACCGCGCACATCACCGGCGGCCACACGCGCGGATGCACCTCGTGGTCGTTCCAGGTTCGTGATGGTGACCGCGTGCTGAACGTCGTCAGCGCGTGCGACCTGGGGCGGTCGGCCGCATCGCTGTATCAAGGGCAGGAGGCCGACCTCGAGCGCAGCTTCAGAGTGCTCAGGGGGCTCCCCGTTGACATCTGGGTGACATGCCACGCGAGATGGTGGGGCAGATATCGGAAATTCGTCGCCAGCACCACCGCGAAGAACCCGACAGAACCCTTCATCGATCCCGACGGCTATCGCGCCTACATCGACGCCGCCGAGAGAGACTTCCGCAGCGGCCGACTGCACTAGCGTCAAAGGATCGCCACGGTCGGATGTTCGATTCAGCACACGATGCGAGTCCTCAAGCGCAGATGAGCCGATTGCTTCCTCGCATTCACGCGTGCTCCGAGTGTCGGTAGCGCCAGATGTGTGGTAGCGCGGTCGGATGGAGCAGGCTGCGCCACAGCCGCCAGCCGATCGTTCCCAGCCGGCGGCCGCGACGCTGGCTCGGCGCGCCGCCGCCTTCGCGTTCCCGCTCGACGCGTTCGCGATCGTTCGGCGCCGCTGGTTGCGAGGCGGCGGCGACCGCGCGGCCACCGCGAGGGCTGCTTCGAGGGTTGACGCGCACCTCGAACGCCCCCGGGATCATCGGCGCAGAGCCGCTCACGCGCACTTGTGTCTGGACAGCCGCGACGAGTGCGACGCCGTTGTATTCGGAGCTCATCGTTCCACCCACTCGGCAGACGCTGCCGAAACCTGATTGACGACGCATGCGACGCTCGTCGCGCACGGCTGCAGCGGATACCGGTCGCGGCTCCGCGCGGGCGGCGTGCGCGTCTGCCTTCTGCAGCGTGCGCGCCACGCACACGCCCGAGCGTATCGGTGACTCCCACCGTGCGCTGTCCTCGATTGGACAGCAGCGGGGCGATGAAGCCGGACGTCGTCACGGCTGTGACCATGAAGCCTGGCTCGCGGCGATGCCGCGAAAGGCACACCACGCTTTTTCCCCTGATTTCACGCCGGAAGCATCGCCGGCCCGCCCTGGGCTGCAGCTGTGCAGAACAGAACAGACCGCGTTTTTCCCGGAGGATACGATCGGGGCTACTCATCAGCAGCCACCGGCCCTGCTGTGATCGGGCACGTGCCTCGATGCGGCTCGCCGCGGCGTGGCCGTAATGGTGGGCGTCGTCGGGCTCTCGAGGGTGGTCATGCTGTACGAATTCATCGCCATCAACCGCGACGACATCATTCGGCGCTGCAGGACGAAGGTGGCCGGGCGTTCAGTTCCGCCACCGACCGAGGCGGAAATCGATCACGGCGTGCCCGTCTTTCTGGATCAACTGGTCAACGCCCTTCGACTCGGGCTGACTGGCAATCCGGACATTGGCAGGAGCGCGGTGCAGCACGGGCACGACCTGCTGCGGCAGGGGTTCACCGTCTCGCAGGTCGTCCACGATTACGGTGACATCTGTCAGGCAATCACCGAGCTGGCCGTCGAGCTGCATGCGCCGATCAGCACGGAAGATTTTCGCACGCTGAACCGGTGCCTGGACGAGGCCATCGCGTGGGCCGTCACGCAGTACACGCGCGAACGCCATCAGTCTGACACCCAGGGCGACAACACGAGCCACGAAAGCGAGCGGTTGGGGTTCTTCGCGCACGAATTACGGAATTTGATCGACACCGCGATCGTCGCCTTCGAAGTGCTCAAAACGGGAAATGTCGGAGTGGCCGGGAGCACCGGCGGGGTGCTCTACCGGAGCCTCACCGGCTTGCGCGCACTCGTCGGGCGGTCGCTCGCTGAGGTCCGTCTCACCCAGGGGATCCAGAATCGCGAGCCGTTCCCGGTGTCCGAATTCATCGACGACGTCGCGTCAGCCGCGAGGTTGGAGGCGGACAGCCGAAACGTCAGACTGACCGTCCTGCCAGTCGAGGACGGCGTCACGATCGAGGCCGATCGGCAGATTCTCGCCGCGGTCGTCGGCAATTTGCTGCAGAACGCCTTCAAATTCACCCGGCCGCAGACGACCGTCACGCTCCGGGTCGACGCCAACCGCGATCGCGTGCTCATCGAGGTCGAGGACGAATGCGGCGGGCTCCCGGATGGATCCGAGCAGACGCTGTTCCAGCCCTTCGAGCAGCGAAACGCGGATCGAACCGGGATGGGTCTCGGCCTTGCCTTCAGCCGGTGGGCCGCCGCAGCCAACAACGCGCGGATTTACACGCGCAACCACCCCAATCGAGGCTGCGTGTTCGTTGTCGACGTGCCGCGTGTCGCCGTTCGCGCGCCCGCCTAACTGGCCGACGTGATCGACGCCTCCGGCTCCGGGACGGTGCTCGGCTCCGTCTGTAATCCGATCGCCGATTCAGGCGGCACGAGCCGGCTGGCCGGACTGTCTGACGGCAATTGATTGCCGAGAGACCCCAACGCGGCGTCGAACGCTTCGCGGAGCGAGGCGACGTACCGATCGGCGCCCACTGCCTGCTTCGCGTCCTGCCCGGTCCCCAGCGCGTCGGCCGTCGACCACAGTCCAGTAATGAGCGCCGCGTGCGGGGCGCGCTGTCGAAGTCGGCGCGTCAGGTATCGGAGGTGCGCCGGCGCTCCCGCCAGCTCGAGATAGCAGACGATGACGACGTTGAAGGCCGACAAGTCCAGCTGCGCGATCGTGTCGCGCGAGACAACCGTGTGCGGGATTCGGCGCGCGACGACACGCTGTTGGGCCAGCAGCTGCGCGAGCATCCCCGAGACGATTTCGTCGAACGGGCCGCGGCCCGCCACGCACGCGACCAGCCCGGTGACGGAACCCCGTCCCGGTTCCGCAGTCGACGTCGTCGCCGGCCGTGCATCGACCTGCTCTGACAGATCACTGATGACGGCCAGGATGGAGCGAGCCATTTCGGCGACGCGCTGGCGACTGATCGTGCCCCGCGCCTCGTCGCCCGCAGCGAGCCTGAGCGCCGGGAGGACGACACTGTCGTAATAATCGATGAGCGACCGATCGGTCAGCATCTTCTCCGCCTGATCGAGCGCCTCGTCGGGGTCGTTGGCGAGCATCCGCTGATAGAAGCGATTCACGTCCGACAGGGCGGGTCGGTCGCCGAGCAGGACGTCGAAGAACTCCAGCGATTTGACATGCCGTCCCATGACGACCAGGCACAGCGTCAGGGGGGTCGAGAGGATCAGGCCGAGGGGACCCCAAATCCATGTCCAGAAGACCGCGGCGACGATCACGGACATCGGAGACAGCCCCGTGGAATGGCCATACAGCAGCGGCTCCGCCACGTAACCGGCGAGCGGTTCGACGATGACGAACAGCAGCGCCACGTGGACGGTTGTCCACCAGCCGGGGTCGACCGCCGCCGCGAGCGTCAGTGGCGGAACCGCCGCCAGCAGCGGCCCGAGGTATGGGACGAACCGGAGCAATCCTGCCAGGACGCCCCAGAGTGCGGCCGCCGGTAAGCCGATGAACCAGAGTCCCACGCCGATCACCAGACCGAAGCAGGCATTCACGCCCAGCTGAGAGACGAAATAGCGGCTGAGGCGTTGGCCCGCATCGTCCATCGCGACGGTCGTTCGGTGCAGATCGGCGTCGCCGACTAGGCGTATGAAACGGTCGCGGAGATCGTCGCGCTGCATCAAAATGAAAATCGCCACGATCAGTACGATGGCGGTGGTCTCGAGGGGTCCAACGACCGGCTCGATCACGGCGCGAGCCACCGCCAGCACGGAGGCTCGGTGCGGTGCGAGCTCGACGACGACCGGTTGTTGCAACGTGCCGCGGGAAAGAGCTGCCGCCGCATCGCTCTTCTCCCCGCGCGGCCGGACGGTTGGAGCGGCCACGCCGGCGGCAGGCTTGCCTCCGTCGAGCAGCCTCGTGATCGAGGCGACGCGGCTGGTGGCCAGCGCCTGGATTCTCTCCACCTTGCCGTGGACGACCTCGACGTAATGCGGGACATCAGCCGCCAGCGTGGCTGCCTGGCTCCCGAGCAGCGTCGCGATCAAGCCGATGGCTGCCAGTGCGACCAGTACGCTCACCGCGACCGAGACGGCCCGCCACAATCCCGTTCGCTGCAGGAGGTCGACCAGCGGCGAGAGGACGAAGGAAAGCATGACGGCCAGGGCAATCGGCACCAGGACGTCCTGGGCGAAATACAGGGTCGCCACGACCAGTGCCCCGACAACGACGGCCGCCAGAGTCCTCAGCTCCTGAGAGGCGGCGGGAACATGAGAGGCGGTCTCCAGAGGCGGCGGAGCCGGACCGCGGCCGGCTGCATCATCGTCGTACTCCGCCAACCGCTCCTGATCGGTCATCTGCTCCCTTCGACAGATGCCGCGCCGGCTGAGTTCCGATCGACTGCGGTGAGTGTGCCAGCGGTCGAGGATCGTGAAGCGGAAGGAAATGTATGGCGTTGGATCGCGACTCTCCAGTCTGTGAGCGTACGCCAGCGGTGAGGATGCCGCTGTGCTGAACGGAACACCGCCCCACGGCTCGACGTGGGGTGGCCGGATCGAAGAAGCACCGATGTCGCGTGCGGTTCGGGACATCTCCCGTTCGGCATTTCGCGGTAGTGTGGCGGCAGGTGATGTCATGAACGAATGCCGTGGGGACGACGTGGTGGGTGGGCTTGCGGAGAACGGCGTCGCCGCGGAGGCCGGCAGGAACAACGCGGAACAGTTCAGGCAGCTCGCGGAGGAAGCGCGTGAGGCCCGGGATCACCATCGCGAGGAGCTCGAAGCCGTCCGACAGGATCGAGAGCGGCTGAGAGAGACTGCTGAGACCGGGCGCGTTGCCACCGAGGAGGCGCGCATCGCAGCCGAAGCGGCGCGCACCGCGGGCGAGGCAGCGCGAGTCGCCGCCGACGGCGCGCGGTACGCGGTGGTCGACGCAGTACGCGCGACCGCCGACGCGCTGAACCTGTCGCTCGAACGCATGCAGGGGGTGGAGGAGATGCGAAGGACGCTTCGCGCGATTAAGGATATCAATACGCTCGACTCCAACTAGCGGACCGCTGTCGCGTCGACGACGGAACAGCGCGTCGGATGCCGAGTTCCACAGCGTGATTCCGTGCGGGTCTCTGGAGGAATCTCGCTATGCAGGCTTCGTCGGTTTGATCTGAACGGATGCGCCGGCTTTCAATTCATCGGTGCCGCGCACCACGATGTCATCGCCAGCCTTCAAATCCCCGAACACTTCGACCAGTGGCCCAGACGTCAGCCCCGCCTTGACATCGACCCATTCCGTGCGACCGTTTCGAATGCGGATCACAAACGTGCGGCCGGTGGTGCTTGCAACACTGCCGTTCGGGACAAGCAGGGATAGTGCCGTGCGCCGCACGGGCCATTTGACCTGGCAGAACGTGCCTGGTGCGAGACGGCCGTCCGCGTTGTCGACGTCGAGTTCGATCGCCATGGTTCGAGTGGCGACATCGACCGACTGCGAGCTTCGCGAGACAGTGCCGGTGAATGTCTGTCCCGGGTAAGCCGCGACCGTGAATGTCAGCGACGTCCCACTCGTCATCCCGGCGGTGTACGCCTCTGGCACAGGAACGACGAGGCGGAGTCGATTGCTCTCGACGATCCGGACGATAGGCGTCGGCGTGCCTGGCCCTCCGGTTGGTCCCACCAGCGCCCCGGGATGGACGTTGCGTTCGGTGACGACGCCGCTGAAGGGAGCGGTGATCCGCAGGTAGCCTTCCATGTCGCTGACCGATTTCAGCGCTTGCCGTGCCGCTTCGACGTTCTGCGTCGCGGCGGAAATCTGACTCTGATCGGCCTCCATCGCCTTCTGCGCAAGCACCACATCGTTACCGGCCACCACGCCGGGCGTGGTGGATGCCGCCTTCAACTTCTCGTACGTGCTCGCGCTCGCCTCCGCCTTCGCGCGGGCGGCGGCCAGTTGCGCCTCGGCGCTCTGCAGCTTGGACTGCGCCTCGCCTCTCTGTGCTCCGAGCTCGGGCGCTTCGAGCACGGCCAGCTGCTCGCCCGCGCGGACTCGTGAGCCCCGATCCACGGCGATCGTCTTCACGAATCCGGTCACGCGCGCATACAGCGCGACGGTCTGGTAGGGAGTCAACTCGCCTGGCAGCGACAACGTCACGTTCAGTGGCTGTTCCACGACCTTGACGACTTCGACCGTCAGCGGTCCTGCCGGTGCGGTCTTCTCCGGGGCCTGGGCAGTTGTATTGCCATGGCAGCCGGCCATCAACAGCGCCGAGAGCGCGCCGTACATGGCGCGCGCTCGCCACACGTGCGTGTGCAGGCTCATACCGTTCCCTGCCTGCGATACGCACTCGCTGGATCGTCGGGATCCATGGAAGGAGATCCAATCCGCGCTGACTGCTGCGCGAGTGCATATACGGACGGCAGCACGATCAACGTCGCCACGGTGGCGGCGGCCAGGCCGCCAATCACCGCACGACCCAGCGGCGCCGTCGCCTCCGCACCCTCACCCAAGGCCAGGGCCATGGGAATCATGCCGGCGATCATCGCGGCACTGGTCATCAACACCGGCCGCATGCGAGACCGTGCCGCGTCGATGGCCGTCTGCACCGGCGAGCTACCCTGCACGCGCGACTGTTCGGCAAATGTCACCAGCAGGATGGCGTTTGCCACGGCGACGCCGATCGCCATGATGGCGCCCATGAACGACTGCACGTTCAGCGTCGTGCGCGTGATCGCCAGCATCAATACCACGCCCATCAGCACTGCCGGTACCGTCGAGACGACGACCAACGCAAGACGCAGCGACTGAAAGTTCGCCGCCAGCAGCAGAAAGATGACGACGACCGCGACGACCAGCCCCGCTGAGATGTTCGTGAAGGTCTCGCGCATGGCACCGATCTGGCCGCGCACGGCCACCGCCGCGCCGCGCGGGGGCGTCCCTGCACGCGCGATGGCCTGATCGACCTGGCCCAGGATCCGTCCGAGGTCCTGGCCTGCGACGTTCGCCGTCAGCGTCACCATCCGTTGGCCATTGATCCGATCGTACTCGCCGACGATCGTGGCGTTTCCGATCGTCGCCACGTCTCCGAGCAGCGCATGCGAGCCACGATCGCCGCTCACAGGGATCACGCGCAAATCGTCGAGGGTGGTCATTCGTGGCTGTGGCACTTCGATCTGCACCTGAAACGCGATGCCGGTGTGCGGATCGGCCCAATAATTCGGCGCGACGAACCGGCTGGACGAGGTCGCCGCTGCGAAGGAACGTCCCATTTGATCGACCGTGACACCAAGTTGACCGGCCATCTGACGGTTGATGTCGACCTGAATGGCAGGATAGTCGAGCGCCTGGCCGTACTGGAGATCGCGAAGGGCGGGAATCCGCCTCAGCTCCTCTCGGACCCTCTCCGCGAATGTCCGGCTGGCGGAGAAATCCGGTCCTGTGATCGCCACCTCGACAGGGGTCGAGGTGCCAAAGTTCATGATGCGGTTGACGAGGTCCCCCGGCTCGAACGAAAACTGCGCGGTGGGAAACCGCTCGCTGAACCGCTGTCGTAACGTTTCCTCGAAGTCGCTGACTCGAATGCCTGCCTCATGCTTCAACGCCACTTGGAGCACACCCTCGTGCGAACCACCGGTCCACAAGAAGATCGTGTTGATCGGGTACGACGAGGGCTGCACGCCCACATAGCCCAGCGTGATCTCCACGTTGTTCGGACCGGCGGCCTCGTTGATCTCATTGAGCACGTCGGTCGCCAGTCGCTCGGTCGATTCGAACTTCGTCCCGGCAGGGGCTCGGAACCGCAGCTGGAATTGACTGACGCCGCCGGCGGGAAAGATCTGGCGGCCGAGGGTGAGACCGACCACCGCGACGATGCCGATCGTGACAGCCGCATAGGCGGTGACGAGAATCCAGTTTGCTGGAGCCACCAGCTGCAGGAACCGCCCGAGGCGATTCCGAAGTCGCTCAACCCAATCCTCTCCGTATGAGTGGGTACCCGCCGTCAGGCGACGGCTTCCGAGGAGCCACACGGAGAGAACCGGCACGAGAGAGCTCGAGAGCAGGAACGACGCAATCATCGAGAAGCCGACAGCGAGCGAGAGTGGAACGAACAGCGAGCGCGACACGCCCGTCATGAAAAAGGACGGCACGAACACCGCGACAACTGAGAGCATGGCGAGAAATCGTGGGACCACCACTTCCCCGCTCGCGTCCAGCACGCCTTCGGCGACGGGCACGCCGC
>Ga0134123_10001836_pt1 | contig 13830 bp, 10 predicted proteins | sample KB303_FD_96460 | JGI IMG/M metagenome (GOLD analysis project Ga0134123, IMG submission 96460) | Terrestrial soil microbial communities without Nitrogen fertilizer from Kellogg Biological Station, Michigan, USA - KB3-0-3 | ecosystem: Environmental > Terrestrial > Soil > Unclassified ...
ATATGAATGCTATTCTTCCGCCCTGGCAATTCAGCCGTGGATGATATTTTTTCAAATGTTACCACTGGTGTGCCGCTGCTTCAGGGTTGGCTTGGCACTCCAGGTTGATGTTCTGCCATCATGGTTTGTGATGATCGAAAGCGAACGTTGTGACTGCAAAAGCGTTATCAAAATCTTTGCCTAACTACTTGCAACCGAATAGATTTCTGTCAAGTCGATCCGGGGAAACAAATTACATTAGTCCTGATCGGAAATAACGTTCCGCTGCAGTCCCGAAGGTCTATGTGGCGTGATTGGGCACCTGACCGCAACCTTCGGGACGTTTTCCCAATTACTATACAGTCTATTGCTGTCCCAGCTTCTCAGGACTAAAACAAGGCTGGTAGTCATATCCCAAGATCAGGAGATATTGCGCGGAACTATTCGGGTCGGCCGCTGGGATGAAGCCGCCCGGCAGCATGCCCATGACATCGAGAATATTGCCGCCGATGGAACGATCTTGCGCCGCCGATTTGTCGATCAATACGGAGTAAGCATAATCCTGCCGGTCAGAGGGGATGATGCGGGTTTCGTATCCTGCATAGTTGAGTCGGTTGGAAGCGAGGGTTTCATAGCCTGCCACGGATGTGCCGTTCATCACATCGATCTTGATGGTTTGATGTTCGACAGTCTTTGTTGAAGCGGAGAGCGCCTCCGTTAGCAGTTGTGGGAGCAGCTCTTGATTGGGTAACAGCACATACGCGCCGCCATCGGTGATCCAGGAGCTGACGTAAGGCGGCCTGATGTAATAACTGCGGATATCGGCACTGGTCATTTTGGGGGCGTAGAGAGAAAGTTGCAGGATATCGCCGAGTCCCAGGTCGGTCTCGACTGTGCTGTTGAAATCATTATACAGTTCAGGAATGCGACTGATTGTCCCCGTTTGAAGTGCCTGTGAGAATAGGGCGCGCAAGACTTCCTGCTGCCGACGGCCGCGGTCAAAGTCGTTGGATTTCTGGCGTGAGCGCGCATACCAAAGGGCGAGATCCCCATCCATGTGGACAACGCCCGAATCAACCGTATATAAACTCCAGTTGGTCTCGACCTCGGGGTTATACGTTGGGTCGATCAGATGCCAGTCTGTGTAGGGACACGAGACGGGAACATCCACACCGCCCAATGTATCCACGATCTGCCGGAAGCCATCAAAATCCACGAGGGCAGTGTGGTCAATGCGGATGCCCAGATTATACTGAATGGTGTCTTTGAGCAAGCCGGGTCCACCCCCGGGATAATCAGTGAGAATGCCATGTTGATAAGCTGTATTGATGCGCTGATTTTCCCAGCCTGGGATGGATACCCACAGGTCGCGGGGAATCGATATCAATGAGACCTGACCTTCATTGGGGCGTAATATGGCGACAACCATCGTGTCTGTGCGGAAGGATGTGCCAGGGCGTTTATCGGAACCAATGAGCAGGAAGTTAACGGTCTCCTGTCCATTGTTGAGGACCTGGCTTCCGGATGTGTCAATGGTTGGTTGTGGCGCCACGGTGTTGATGAGCAGGTTTGGATCCACGGTTGGGATTTCAGTTTGAGTTGCGGCGGGGATGGCTGCGATGGAGGACGCTGAATCAACTGCCAGCTGTGAAAGAAGCGTGCCGGTGGGCGTCCAGGGTATGGGCTGGAAGGGTGTTGCAGTGGGCGAGGCATTCGGCGCGACGGTCACCAATTCGAACGGAAGAGCCGGTTGTGCAGACGCGTTGAGTCCACATCCGGCTAGTAAGAGCGCCGCGATGATCGTGATCTGCCAAATGGATTTCATTGGGAGGGCGTGGCCGGTGTGAAGGACGGCGTGAATGTACTTGTGGGTTCGCTCGTGTTTGTTGGGGCGGTGGTCAACGAGGGCGTCGGAGAATCAGTAGGCATAAAAGTTGCAGTGGGCTGCTGTGTGAAGCTTGGAGTGGCTGTGGGGAAATTGGGAACAATCGTGATGCCCGGTGTTCGAGTCGGAACATTGGGCACCCAGAGCAACTGACCCGCAAATATCGTTGTGGATGACCCCATGCAGTTGGCACGTTGTAATTGTGGATATGTGATGCCGTAGGAAAGGGCAATACGGAAAAGATTATCACCGGGTTGAACGATATGGTTTTTTACCCAGCCAACTGGCGGTCCACACGGAATGACAGTCACCGTGGGAACCGGTGGAACATAAAGCAGGGAATTAACTACTGGGATCGTATTATTCAAGCAATTACTCGAATTTAAGATCTCGGTGGTGGTTTTATATCTTTCTGCGATGGTATAGAGAGTATCGTTGGCAGTCACTACGATCTGGATCCAGCCAGCCGGTGTTGTGCAAACTGTGGCGGGTGCCAATGGTGTTACGCTGGCTATTGGGGTGGAAGTCAGTGTGGCTGTGAGCGTGACAGACTCAATAGTGTTGATGGGAATGGGAGTTAGAGTTGGCAGTTCAATGGAGGTGGCGATGATCGGCGGCAGGGGAGACGGTGTTGGTTGCTCCGGCGAATTTGTCTCCGAAAGCGAAAGCGAAATTCCACCGATTACCAATAAGAGCGAGATCACGGCGATGATGAGTCCCCCGCCCATTTGACGCAGGGCACGCATGTTTATTTCTCCATGCCGTGAGAGGCGGCGTTCCGGGAGATAGGCAGCAACACGCTGAATGTTGAACCAACACCCGCCTGGCTTTCAACCCAGATGCGCCCTTTCTGCGCTTCGGTCAGGGTCTTGGCAATGGACAATCCCACACCTGTGTCGCCCACCCCCTGGATGAGTACATTGTCCGCGCGATACAAACGGGTGAACACGCGCGCCAGGTCTTCGGGCGGAATGCCGCCGCCCGTGTCTGTGACCTGGATCAGGACAAATTCCCTGCCATCCTCCGTTCGCGTTTGAACGGTAAGATGCACGGTGCCTTCCACCGGGGAGGCTGCGCCGGCGTTCTGGAGCAGATGAATTAATATTTGCTGGAGCGCTTCGCGGTCGGCATGGATCGGCGCCATACTCTTCGGCAGGTCGAGGTGCATGGATATATTCTTCTCGCGCACCTGACTGCTCGTGTAGGACATGGCATTGTCAATGATCAGGTTCAAATCCACCTGTTCAGGCTTAAGCTCATTGAGTCCCGTTTCGAGGGTCGTGACCTGAATCAAGTCATCGATCAAGGTGCCAATGCGTTCCGTGGAGGCTTTGATGCGTTCCACGAATTTGCGCTGCAGTGCGCCAAGAATGCCCACTGATTCACCCAGCAAGAGGTCTGTGTATCCAACAATGGATGACATGGGCTGGCGCAATTCCTGTGAAATGGATGCGACCACCTCAGCCTGTTCCGTTGAGCGCGTCGCAGCGACTCCCTTTTCCGCCTCGATCACGCGCATGTTGGCTTCAGCCAATTGGTTTTGTAAATGCGCCACTTGTTCAAGCGTCATGCGCAATTCGCCTTCCACCTGTTTGGATCCGGCGGAGGAGCCGCGGGAACCTCCGGAGCTTTTCACTTCCCTGGCGTTGCGCAATTCTTCGTTTTCCTGCTTGAGCCGTTCGAGTACCTTTTGGGTTTCCTCCTGCATCGTCCTCAGTTCGGCGAGGCTTTCGGCTTGCGACAGGCCCTCTTGCGCGTCCGCTTTGACGGCCTCCATTTGTTTGAGCAGTTCGCTGTTTCGGCGTTCAAGGTCAGCCATGCGCGTTTGTGCCATATCCAGCGCCTGGCGGGTCTGTTCGCCTTTATTTTCGAGCGATGCCATTCTCTGCCCGCGTTGGATGATCGGCACAAGTGATAGGGCAATATTCGCGAGGAAGGCCTGATCCTCCGCGCTCCACAAACGATTGGAATAAGGCGAAAGCATCAACACGCCGCCAATGGGATCCTTTTCAGGTGTCACGATCGGGACGCTCATCAGATGGCCCGGCGTGGCAAGCCCCAATAGGTCGCTCAAGCCTCTGATATCTGCGGAAGTACTGCTGGATGGCAGCCGCAAGGGTCGTCCGCGTTGAATGGCATTGGTGAGCATGGGGATCATGTTCTTATTCATGCTCCCGCCATCCAGATTTTCTTCGCGGATAAGATCATAGCCGCTGGCGATCTGCAGCTGATTGTTATTGTCCGTTAAATAGATGAGGAAACATAAATCCGCCAGCATGGTCTGTGCAATGGCGCGCGTGATCGCCTGGCTTAATTTATCCGCGCTGGATTCACCTGCCAATGCAAGAAGCGCATGAAATGTTTTTGGGTCTGTGCTATAACGCCGGCGTTCATCCACCGGCGCGGTTTGTTTGCTGACGGTGGTGGTCCCTGCGGCGGGGGCCGGGAAGCGTTGAGGCAGCGTCATCAGGACTGGGGCGGTTGCCAGGTAAGCCAGCCGCACTGCACCGGGAAAATCTCCTCCAACCGTCCGGCCAAATAGCATATAAATGGTATGCCCTGCCAGCGCAAGTAGGAAAACAGCCATGCCATTGCCCCAACCGTTCGGGTGACGGACGATGACGAGGATTAAACCGATCCCCGCCATCGCAATGCTGGCTAATTGCCAGAATGTATCTAAGCTCGTCAAATTGAAAGAGGACGTCGCGTTTTGTGAGTGCGCAGAGAGAGTCAACGCAAATCCCGCGGCGACCAGCAGGCTGATCAAAGTGGTCGCCACATCGGCGGGCCGGCTGGGTTCAGGGAACACCCACAGCCAGATCATCCATATTAAAGAGAAGAGCGTTAATGCGCGGTCGATGGGCGGCAGGAAGGCGGGCAGGCTGATAATTCTTTGTGCGGCCAGAGCATTAAATAGAAAAAGGGCAATTTGTGCCGTGATCAGGATGGAAAGCCCGAACACAGCACGCCTGGCCTGGGGGAACCCGCTGGCGCGCGCATGGAAGTATGCGGACTGAAGTGTGGTGATGATCGAGAATACCAGGACGATATGGTAAACCAGACTTCCTTCAGGGGTCGTAAGGAAAGTAAAGATCGAATTAAGTGATGCAACCATGTGATATCCGTGATTATACTTCCACTTATGAAAATCTGTCTTTTGCGGCGCTACCTATTCAAGACAGTTATCGAATTGGAATGTTACTGATTGCATTGTGCTGGTGCCGGCCGCTTTCGCGCAGCAGGGGGCTGTCCCCTTTATAATACTAGCCATGCGAAATTTGCCGCGAACACTGCCAATCCTGCTTGTCCTTATGTTGGCGATCACAGTGCCCATTATGCTCTCGGGTTATTCCGAGCTGGCGCAGGCGCACGCCGCGCCGACTTACCTGGCAGCGGCGCAACATTACCGGTCCGCGGCCTGGCGGATTCCATGGCGTTCCGACCTGCATGAATTGGCAGGACATGAATATTACTATGCCAAGGAATATTCCCTGGCAGAGGCACAGTATAAAAAAGCGTTTCAACGCGGCGCGCTTTCTGCTGATGGCTGGGTGGCGTGGGGGGATGTCAATTATTTTCTCGGTGATACAGAACGCGCCGCCGCGATTTGGGAACAGGGTCTCGAACAATCGCACCCTTCGGAAAATCTTTATTCGCGTTTGGCGCAAATATATAAAGAAGCGAAAGACTATGCCAGGGCAGCTGAATATCTACAGCGTTATGTAAATAATCATTTGGATGATGCTTCAGCCCATTATCGTCTCGGACTCCTGATGTCTCTTTCTGATCCCGACACGGCCGTCTCGGAATTGATCACCGCTTCGCAAATCAATCCGGAACTTGATTCGGCCGTTGAGACTCTGCGCACCGCCTTGAACCTCGCCGCGCTAAGTGACGCGCCCTCTGCGCGGCTGGTCATTATCGGGCGCGGATTGGGACTCGTCGACGAATGGGAGCTGGCACACGCCGCATTCGAGCAGGCTGTCCAGGAGGATGAGCAAAATGCCGAGGCATGGGCCTGGCTCGGCGAAGCGAATCAACAAACAGGTGGTATCGAAGCGCTGACTTATCTTGATCGCGCTTTGGCTCTGGATCCAAATTCAGCCGTTGTGCACGGACTGCGCGGATTGTATTACGAGCGTGTTGGAAATAATCGGGAAGCGCTCACGGAATTTCAAGCGGCAGCTGTGCTCCAACCGGACGATCCAACTTTGTATGTTTCCATTGGCGAGTCATATTCCAAGTTGGGCGATATGATTCGCGCGCTGGAGGCGTATCAATATGCCACATCACTGCTGCCGGACGAGGTCAGCTATTGGCGTTTGCTGGCGCAATTTTGTGCGCAGAATAATATCCATGTAGAAGATGTTGGCATCCCGGCGGCGCAGCGTGCGGTTGTGATCCAGGCTGATGACTCTGGTTCGCACGATTTGCTGGGCTGGCTGCTATTGCTCGATGCACGTTACCCGGAAGCGGAGAGGACCCTCCTCCACGCACTTGAATTGGATTCACAAAACGCCTCGGCGCATTTTCATTTGGGGATGGTGTATCTGCAGATCAATAAGCAAGTGTCTGCTCAAGAGCATCTGGCCCGTGCGCGTGATCTGGGGAACAGCGAGGCTGCAGCGGTGTTGAATCAATATTTTCCGTGACAGACTCTGGCGTCGGGCGGCTCAAATATCCTGTGGGTGCTTTCCGAAGATCAGAGGCAAGCTTCTGGACTCCAGAGTCCTGATTCCAAAAACGATGCCCATGATAAAATCCCACCTATGAAAAGCCTTCATATTCATCCCTTATCTCTTATCTTTCTTTCTTCTTTCTTCTTTCTTTTATCCGCCTGTGCCGCCGCGCCCACACCTCCTCCCACACAGGCTGCGCCTTCGGGTACGATTCTCTTTCAGGATGAATTCGACGGCAGCACCACGGGCTGGGACCGTTTTGCCAACGACGGCGGCATCATGGATTATTTCGAAGGCGGCTTTCGGATTCTGGTGCAGAAGCCGGGCTTGAATTTCTGGTCCACGCCGCAAAAGAATTATGGCGATGTGCGCATCGATGCGGACGTGTTGAAGCTTGCAGGTCCCGACGAGAACCGCATGGGCTTGATGTGCCGTTATCAGGGCGGCAATTATTATTTCTTTATTATCTCCAATGACGGTTATTACGCCCTTGGAAAATTCATCGACGGTCAGACCACGCTGCTGGGTCAAAGCGAAATGCAGCCGTCGCCCATTGTTCAGCCAAATATGATCAATCGTTTGCGAGTCGATTGCATTGGTAAAGACCTGACGTTTTCGGTGAACGGTACGCAATTGGCTGAGGTACAGGATGGTGATTTGAAATCTGGTGACGTGGGCGTGGTGGCTGGAACATTCGCGCAACCCGGCGTGGATGTGTCGTTCGATCATTTTATGGTGACGCAGCCATAAATATTTGTAGGGGTGGCTGCGAAGCGTCCCCGCCCATTTGCAGAATGATTAATACGGGACGAGATAACTTCACCCCTGCATCATGTTGATATGAAAATCTATCTCGATACCATCGGTTGTAGACTCAACCAAAGCGAAATTGAAACCATGGCGCGGCAATTCCGCGCGGCAGGGCATGAGATCGTTGCCACGGCTGATATGGCGGATATGGCAGTCGTCAATACCTGCGCGGTGACGAACGATGCCGCCTCCGTTTCGCGCAGCAAGATCCGTCAGATCGCGCGGGCGGGAGTCAATGAGATCGTCGCCACGGGTTGCTGGACGACTCTGCAACCGCAAAAGGCAATGGAGTTGTCTAATGTCCTGCGCGTGGTTTCGAATGACCGCAAGGATCATCTCGTTGCTGATGTGCTCAACCTGCCTCAAGAATTATTTGATCTCGAACCGCTCTCGCGTCAGCCTTTACCGGGTCTGCATCGCCGCACACGCGCTTTCATCAAAGTGCAGGATGGCTGTGATAATCAATGCACGTTCTGCATCACGACCGTCGCGCGCGGTGAAGGTCGCAGCCGTCACATTGCGGATGTGATTCTGGATATTGAATCCGCGCTGGCTGGCGGTGCAAAGGAAATTGTTCTCACGGGCGTACACCTCGGCTCATGGGGTTACGATTTCAAATCGCATTTATCTGAACTCATCAAAGCTATTTTGCGCGAGACGGATACGCCGCGCTTGCGACTCTCTTCCCTCGAGCCTTGGGACCTGTCGGCCGACTTCTTTTCTCTCTGGGACAATAAACGCCTCATGCCGCATTTGCATCTGCCTCTACAATCTGGCTGCGAATCCACGCTGAAGCGGATGGCACGCAAGACCACGCCGAAATCCTTCCGAGAATTGGTCGCGGCCGCACGAGATGTGATGCCGGATGTTGCCATCTCCACGGATATCATCGCGGGCTTTCCTGGCGAGACGGACGAAGAGTTCGGTCAGACGCTTAAATTTGTACGCGAGATGAATTTTGCCGATGGACATGTCTTCACGTATTCGCCGCGTCCGGGTACAGGGGCGGCGCGGATGAAGGGGCAGGTCAAGCCCGAGCTGAGGAAGCAGCGGAATCACATCCTAACGGCTTTGCTGGCAGAATCGGCGAAATCCTATCGTCAAAGATTCATCGGGCGGCGGATGTCTGTGTTGTGGGAGTCCACTTCAGAGATGGGTGAGTGGGGCTGGCAAATGGAGGGGCTGACGGAAAATTTTCTGCGCCTGCAGGCGTTTGCTCCCTCGCCACGTTGGAACGAATTGGATGAGGTGGTGTTAGTTCAGATGACAGACAATTGCCTGAAAGGTACCATCATCTGAGCAGAGGCCCATTAAGGAAGGTGATCCATGGGACATGTTTTTATTTCCTACAGCAAGAGAGATATTGTATATGCTGAAAAGTTGATCAATGCGCTCAGACGCGAAGGCTTCAATCCGTGGGTGGATATGGAAGGATTGGGCGCCGGAACATTCTGGCAAACCCGCCTGCAGAAACAGATCTATACTTGTGATGCTTATATCCTGATCATGTCGAAGAACGCCTTCAACTCGAAGTGGGTGCCGGATGAGTTGGTGACCGCCAAGACCAAAGGTAAACCGATCTTTCCGCTTTTATTGGATGATACGGAAATGTTTCTCGCAATTCAGACGATCCAGGTCGAAGATGTGCGCGGAGGCAAGCTGCCCTCCGAAACATTTTATCGAAGCCTGGCAGCCGTAACTCCCAGACGCAAGAAAGCCAGCCAGAAAGTGGATTCGATCAGGATCACCGAACAGGCGCGGAAACAAAAAGTGGATGCCGCCGCCGAGAAAGCCTCCTATTATTTATCCAAACTTTCCAGCAATGTGAAGGATGTCTTTGCTGTGGCATCCAGGGTATCCTCGGACGCGTATAAATCCATGACTCAAAGTGAACTCGTGAAAAAGATTTCGCCCAAGACCAAACCAGGACCTAAATCGGTGAAGAAGAAAAAAAACGTCAAAAGCAAATGAGGGTTTGTGAAACGTGGCATTGAAAAAAGCGTAATCTGCAGGTCGGGATAAGTGTCACTTCTGCGAATAAGGCTGGGACTGTAAAATAGGAATGATCGCGATAAAGGAGACTATACATGACTGCCCAATTAATTGATGGAACTGCCATTGCGCAAAAAGTACGCGATGAAGTGAAAGAAAAAGTGACCAAGAGAATTGCGACGGGGAAATCCCAACCAGGGTTGGCGACCGTGTTGGTTGGAGAGCGTGTCGACTCAGCCACCTATGTCAATATGAAACAGAAGGCTTGTGCCGATTTGGGGATGACCTCCTATCACCATCCCGTCCCGGCGGATATTACGCAAGAGGAATTGGAAAAACTCATCAGGGAATTAAATGCCGACCCGAAAGTGAACGGCATTTTGGTGCAGCTGCCTTTGCCAGCCCATTTGGATGAAGAACGTATCTTGCAGCTTATCAGTATCGAAAAAGATGTGGATGGATTTTCACCCATCAACCTGGGCCGTCTTGCCCAAAAAGGGCGCGAACCTTTATTCGTCCCATGCACGCCTTATGGTTGTATTTATTTACTTAAGGAAGCTGGTGTAAAAATAGACGGTGCGAATGCCGTGGTGTTGGGTCGTTCGAATATTGTCGGCATGCCTGCTGCGCTTTTGCTCGTGAAGGAAAATGCCACCGTAACAATTGTCCACTCGCGGACGAAGGATATCCCGGCGATTTTACGTCAGGCGGATATCATCATCGCGGCGATCGGTCGCGCCGAAATGGTGCGCGGCGACTGGGTCAAACCCGGCGCAGCGATCATCGATGTGGGCATCAATGGCATTCCCTTGCTCAATCCCGATGGCACGCCGGTCATCAGTCAGAAGACCGGCAAGCCGAGACAGAAACTCGTTGGTGATGTCAATTTTGAGGAAGCGAAGGAAGTCGCAGGTTTCATTACACCGGTCCCTGGTGGAGTGGGACCCATGACGATCGCCATGCTCATGTCGAACACATGCCGCGCAGCTGAGATCCAGGATAAATAAATTCGAAACAGGAACAACCGAGGCGCCGCATGCCGCGGCGCCTTTTTGAATCCTCGAAGGGCTTTTGAACTGCCTTTTAGGGTAATTTACCCAAAATTCAGGCGATTCAGCCTGGAATGGCAATTATTCTGAATCACAACGTGCTTGCATACGCTCTGTGGGGTTGTTATACTTGAGCACAATGACTCCCAGAAAAATAGGCAGGTACGAGATCAAAGACGTGATCGGTCACGGAGGCATGGCGACCGTTTACCTGGCTTTTGACCCAAGCTCAAAACGGGATGTAGCCGTTAAGGTTTTGCCGCGCGAATCGTTGGGGAAGGAAGCGAATTCCCTCGAACAGTTTATGAAAGAACTCGAAACGATCGCCTCGCTGGAACATCCGGCGATCGTCCCGGTGTACGATGTGGGGGAGGAGGAAGATCAGCCCTTTTTTGTGATGCGTTATATGGCCGGCGGATCACTTTCCATGCTCATCGAAGAAGGGAAATTCTCTATTCAGGATACAGCCCGCATCATCGAACGCATCACCGTTGCCCTCGACCATGCGCATAAACGGAACATTATTCACCGCGATATCAAGCCAGATAATATCCTCTTTGACCTGAACGATAATCCATATATCTCGGACTTCGGCGTTGCGAAACTGACGGAGGTCCCCGGCGGTGCCAATCACGAAAGCAGGGTTGTGGGCACACCGGGATACATGAGCCCGGAACAGGCGTATGACCAGCACGTGGATGCCCGCAGCGACGTGTATGGCCTGGGCGTCGTCATCTACCAGATGTTAAGTGGTAAAGCCATACAAAGGTTTTCAACCAATACCACGCTGGATAAGGTGCGTGCCTACGTTGACCAGCCGATTCCTGAAGTCCTAAAAGTCAATCCCGAACTGCCGCCCGAGGTCGATGCGATCATCAAGACCGCCATGGCACGGGATAAAACAGAGCGGTTCCCCACTGCCATCGATCTCGCGCGTGCGTTGAACCAGGTCGCATTTGGCGAGGACCGTCTGTTCAACCCGTCTGCCACGCTGGTGGATAGACCCGGAATCCTGGCAGCCTCACGCGGACGTTGGAGCGGCTGGTTGGTTGCCGGGGTTGTGACGCTCCTGGCTGTTGCTGGATTATTTGCGTTTAGTGGAAATATCCCTTTTCTCGCTCCCGCCTCCAACCCGACCCCCAGCCTGAATCCTGCTTCCCCAACCGTCCAGCCCACTGAGACATCCATCCCGCCAACGGGTACTCCTGTTCCCATAGTGACACCGATCCCCCCGACCCTCGTTCCGATGCCCGGCAATGCAGACCAGATCGCGATCCTGTCTGGCAATCAGATATACCTGATGAATCTCGATGGCAGCAATTTGATCCGTGTGCGAACCGACAATTCGCCAAAATCAAGCCTGCAATGGATTCCCGGAAACCAGCTCGTTTATATAACGCGCAATTGCGCCTATGTCCTGGATGCCGGCACCAATCAGACCCAGCAGTTGACCTGTTTTAATTTGAATGAAACCTTGGAAGGGTTTCGAGTATCGCCGGATGGGAGCCTGGTGGCGATCAGCATCCAGAAGACGTTGAACATTGTTCCATTCGATACCGCGGCTTTGCGCGAGGTGACTTCCAGGTTCAGCCTCCTGACCATGAAAAGCAGCTGTTTTTTCAATCAATATTCATTCCGCGAGGTGCTCTGGTCAAAAGATGGAACCCAGCTGGCTGCCCGGGTGGTGGATACTGAATTGATAAACTCTGATCAAATTTTTCTTCTCAACGTGGATGTTGAGAATTGCACCAATGTTGGACCGGTGCGCGTGGATAAATTCCCCGGGCTGCATTTCGGCTTTTCGAAGGAAAGCACCAAGAAGATCACCCATTACGCCTGGGATGGAGATCATCAGTTCCTGCTGAATGATTCCATTCGCAATGATGGGTTTGGCGACCTGTATCTGTACGATAGCAAGACCCAACGGGATACCTTGATCAATCCAATTGATGGTGTTTGTTGTTATCGCGACGCAACCTGGAGCCCCGACGGGAAATACATCCTGTTTGTATTTCAGCGTTTCGACAGCAGTGATGTTGGTTTGTACTATGTGGCCATCAGCGACCTGCAAAGCGGGAAGTCCTTTACGCCCATTGTCCTGCCCGATCAATTTATTTCACAGCGCGAAAAACCTCAGCCCGTATTGCGCCCGGCTCGCTAATATTTGGCTGGCAACCAGACCCCTCCGGCAAAGGAGGGGTTTTTCTATTTCATTGCATTGCATGAATCTCCAAATCTGGGCAGCCAAAACCTTGACATACTCGCAATCTGATGCTATTATTAATCTAATAGTAGTAATAAACTCAGTCTACTGAAAGGAGTACTATGGTTGACTCACCTACTGTTACCAAGAAATTCCAGAAAGAGTTGAATGCTGGGATCGCATCGCTGGTGTTGCTAAGCGTATTGGAGAAAAGCAGCGAGCCAATGTACGGCTATCAGATCGCCAAACTGCTAGAAGATTATAGCGGTGATGCGTCCTTCATGAAACAGGGCGCGCTGTATCCCGTACTGCACTCGCTGGAGAATGGCGGCTTGTTGGAAAGCAAAGTGGAGCCTTCGGTCTCAGGCCCGCCCCGCAGATATTATGAGATCACATCAGAAGGCAAGGAAACGCTTGGCGTTTGGCAGGGCGTTTGGAAACAAATGAAATCGTTCGTTGACCGGGCGATCAAAGGAGGCTGAATCATGATCAAGTCTATTGAAGAATATTTGGATTTGTTGAAAACCGAATTGCAGGGCAGTGATGCCGCCACGGTTCAAGATGCGCTTTCAGACGCGGAGGAACATCTCAGAGCCGCGATCGTTAACTTGCGCGAGAAACAGCCTGAATTGTCGGAAGCCGAGGCGCTGAATTCGGCCATCGAGCAATATGGCTCACCAACCGAAACTGCGTCCGCTTATGCTGAAGTGGAACGTCGTACCGTTCCGCAGTTGGCGCGTGAGAATGTCCAAAATGAATCTGCATTAGCCCGCTTCTTTGGCGTCTATACCGATACGCGCGCATGGGGCGCATTGCTCTATATGTTGATCGCGTTTGTAACGGGCATCTTTTACTTCACCTGGGCGGTGACGGGCTTTTCGCTCTCCGTTTCGTTCTCGATATTTATCTTTGGACTGCCCCTGGCTCTGCTGTTCTTTCTCTCCGTGCGGGGGCTGGCGTTATTGGAAGGGCGTCTCGTGGAGGGCCTGCTCGGTGTGCGCATGCCGCGTCGTCCTTTATTCACGCAGCAGAATCTCAAATGGCTCGACCGTCTCAAGGAACTTGCCATGGACAGGCATACCTGGTTTTCGATACTATACATGCTCATTCAATTTATATTGGGAGTCGTGTACTTTATTGCGATTGTTATTGTGTTAAGTTTCTCGGTTTTTTTTATTGTTTTTTTTTTTATGCAGTTTTTTTTGTGGTTGTGTTCAGTATTCTATAATGGTA
>Ga0134123_10001841_pt1 | contig 13810 bp, 11 predicted proteins | sample KB303_FD_96460 | JGI IMG/M metagenome (GOLD analysis project Ga0134123, IMG submission 96460) | Terrestrial soil microbial communities without Nitrogen fertilizer from Kellogg Biological Station, Michigan, USA - KB3-0-3 | ecosystem: Environmental > Terrestrial > Soil > Unclassified ...
AACAGACGCACCACGCGATGGGTCCGCTCGGCCAGGCGCGGGTCGTGGGTGACCATCACGATCGTGGTCCCCTCGTTGTTGAGCTCCTGCAGGATGCCCATGATCTCGTCGCCCATCTGGCTGTCGAGGTTGCCCGTGGGCTCGTCGGCCAGGAGGACGGACGGATCGCCCACGATGGCGCGGGCGATCGCGACGCGCTGCTGCTGGCCGCCCGAGAGCTGGCCCGGGAAGTGATGGATGCGCGAGGCGAGCCCCACGCGGTCGAGGGCGGCGAGCGCCGCGCGGCGCCGCTCCTTGTTGGACATCTTCCGGTAGAGTAACGGGATCTCCACGTTGTCGACCACCGAGAGATCGGCGACCAGATGGAACTGCTGGAAGACGAAGCCGAGCCTCTCGTTGCGCACGCGGGCGAGCGCGCGGTCGCCGTAGCGGTCGATGGCTTTGCCGTCCAAGGCGATCTTCCCCTGCGTCGGCTCATCGAGCAGGCCCATCAGGTTGAGCAGCGTGCTCTTGCCGCACCCCGAGGGCCCCATGACCGAGACGAGCTCTCCTTTTTCGACCGTCAGGTTGATGTTGTCGAGCGCGGTCGTCTCGACGCGCTCCGTGCGGTACTTCTTGGTCACCTGCTCCAGATGGATCATGATGCGATCTCCTGTCGATTCGATCTTCACTCGATCTTCACTTTTTCGAGATGGAGGTAATCTTTCATGTCGGAGAGAATGATCTCGTCCCCCTCCGAGAGCCCGTCCAAAACCTCGGAGTGGTCATAGCCGGAGACGCCGAGCCGGACGTCGCGCCGCACGGCCTGGTCCCCCTGGACGACGAAAACCTTCTGGATCACGCCGCCCTGGAGGAACGAGCTCTTCGGGACGCGCAGGGCGTTGGCCCGCGAGCCGGTCACCACGAGGACGTCGACTCCCAGGTTGTTGCGCAGCTCGGCGTGGCGCGGATCGGCCAGCTCGGCGGTGAACTTGACGGCGTTGTTCTCGATCGTCGGATAGATCTGGGAGAGCCGTCCATTGACGAGCCGCTTGCCGTCGAGGACCACGCGCACCGGCATGCCCGGGCGCAGGCGGGAGGCGTGGATGTCGGAGACCGTGGCTTCGACGCGGTAGGAGTCGAGGTCGGCGATGCGGGCGATGACCTCGCCGCGCTGGATCGTGGCGCCCTCCTGGGGCACGACCCAGGTGAGGACGCCGGAGCGGTCCGAGCGGGTGGTGGCGAGATCGAGCTGCCGGTGCGCCTCATCGAGGTCCTTGCGGAGAATGGCCAGGTCGAGGTCGAGCCCCTGGAGCTGCGCCTCGGTCGAGCGCCGGGCGTCGCGCACCGACTGTTCGAGCTGGGAGAGCTCGATCTGCGCCTTTTTCGCCTCGACCTCGGAGGCGCGCAAGGTCTGCTCGGAAACGAGGCCGTCGACGCGGAGCTTGCGGTTCTGCTCGGCGCGGTATTCGGCGGCCTCGGCGTCGAGGCGTCCGCTCTCGATCCGTCCGCGCAGATCGCTCAGGCTTTTCTCCAGCGTCAGCCGGTGCTGGAGCTGCTCGTTGACCTTCTTCGAAAGCTGGTCCTGGAGCCGCTCGAAAGCCAGGCGGGACGCCGACGTATCGAGCTTCAGGATCTCCTCGCCGGCCTTGACCATCTCGCCCGGCCGCTTGAGGATCTTTTCGACCCGCGCCTCGACGGGGCTCGAAAGCACCCCCTCGAACGCGGGGATGACCGTACCGGACGCTTCGATGACTCCTTCGACGGGTCCGCGGTCGACCGTGCCGATGCGGATCCGGTCCCGGTCGAGAGAGGGGCGGAGCCACCCGGGGAGGAGCAGGAGGACCGCCGCGATCAGCGCCAGGCTCCCCCCCGTCCAACTCACCCGCCGCCAGATCTGCCGTCTCCTGAAGCTGCTGTCGAGCTCGCGATCCATCCGATCCATGTTCGTTACCCTCCGGACACCGGCCTCTCGGGGCAAGCCCTGTGCCACAGGGGAAACGCCGAAGAATCAGTGACTTGGGAGGGATCGAGAGGGTCCGGAAGCGTCCGGGGGCGGACGGGGGTGTTCGGAAACGGACGGTTGAGGGGCTGCTAGACTTTCCCCCGATGCCGTTCACGATCGAGCAGATCCGCCAAGCCCTGGGACGCCATCAGCCCCAGCTCCTCGAGCAGGGACCGGAAGACACCCGGGCGTCCGTGGCGCTCGTCCTGGCCGGCACGGGGGCCGAGCTGTCGCTCTGTGCGATCCTGCGGGCCGAGCATCCGCTCGATCCGTGGTCTGGGCACATGGCGCTGCCCGGGGGCCGCTGCGATCCGGAGGATTGCCATCCGCGGGCGGCGGCGGAGCGGGAGACGCTGGAGGAGGTCGGGCTCGCCCTCGGCGATTCCCATTGGATCGGCTCACTGTCGGAAGTGCAGGTGCGGATCGGCGGCACGAACCGGAAGATGATCCTGTCGCCCTTCGTCTACCACCTCGGTGAGGAGCTCCTCCCCTTCACGCCGAACCACGAGGTGGCCGAGGTCTTCTGGATCCCGCTCGCCCATCTCTGGGACCCGGCCAACGCGAGCAGCCTCGAATGGGGACGGGACGGCAAGCGCCTCCTCTACCCCGCCATCCGCTGGCAGGAGCACGCCATCTGGGGACTCACCTTCCGCGTCCTGACGCTCTTCTCGGACGTGCTGGATGCGCCTCTGCCTCATCTGGAGGAGATTCCGGGGCTGGGGCGGTAGGGGGGACCTCACCCCTCGTCTCCGCGCCGACAAAGTCTCCTCATCAGGCCGCCCGGTCTCGTTATCGGGTCAGCCGATGAGCTTGTTGGATGCCGATGAGCTTGTCGGCGGAGAAAGTCCCGGGACTTTCTGACCCGATCGCCTTCTCTGGTGGCCGCATCTGCTCGTCGGCCGAGACTTCCCGCCATCGGACCGCGCCCTTCGGGGGACATGCCACTGGTTGAGCTGGCGCTCGGGCTGTCCTCAAACGCCACGGCGCCTTCTGATGGTAGACCACTTACCGGCTTGCATGCAGACGCTGAGTGTGTATACTTAGGCGTATGGCCCGCATGCAAGTTTACCTCCCCGACGACTTGTATGAACAGGTGAAAGCCCAAGGTCTACCGGCCTCGGAGCTGCTTCAGAAGGCAGTGCGTGCGGAGCTGCGCCGGCTGGAGTTGCTCGCCGAAACCGACCGCTACGTCGAGGATCTGGTGGCCGAGGTGGGGCCACCCACAGCGGCTCAGCGCACGCGCGCCGCCGCCGTCGCGCGGCGGCTTGCGCGACGCGCCACCCGTCAGGTGGGTTGACCGTCGTGCTGGTCCTCGATTCCGGCGGAGTCAGCCGTCTGGCCGAGCGGTCTCAGCAGGTGGCAGCGTTGATCTTGGCGCTTCGCGAAGAGGATCTGTGGCCGCCCCTTGTTCCCTCCATCGTGCTCGTGGAGTGTTTGCATGGGCATCCGGGCCGCGACGCTCTCGCGAACAGCTTTCTCAAGACGTGTGACGTCGTGGAAGAGATCGGCGAACCGCTGGCACGGCGAGCGGCGCTGTTGCGGCGGCTGGCACGGCGAGGCTCCGCAGTCGATGCGCTCGTAGTCGCTTTGGCCGAACCGGGTGGAACGGTGCTCACCTCGGACCCTGGAGATCTCGGCGCCCTCGCTCAATACGCAAACGACGTCCTGGTGGAGAAGGTCTGACTACCGATACCTGTACTCATCCAATCCCACCCGCCCTCGGTCCTGGGGATCGAACCGGACTTTCACGATCTGGCCGGGTTGGAAGCGGGGGATGTCGAGGCGCGAGATCAGGCTCTTGGGGATGGTGGCGCGCCAGGGCTCGCCTTCGGCGGGATAGACTTCCACTTCCATCCCGATCACCGGATCGTCGTTGACCGTGATCCCGGTGTCCCAGATCCTCACGATCGTGGCCTCGGCGGCGACGCCGGACTCCTGAAGAGCCTTGGTGTCTGCCACGCCGCTCATGCGGTCGATCATGGCGCAGCCGGTCGTCAGGACCAGGAGCGCCGCGAGAAAACGTTGCGCAGAAATCATCTCGACCTCTTTCTCACCGTTCCACCTGGATGACCAGGTATTTGGAAATGTCCCAGAACTGATAGGGATCGGAGATCACGAGGACGGTCTCGTCCCCGTTCTGCTGGAACCGGTAGAGCTTCTGATAGCTCTGGTGGAGCGAGACGATCTCTGCTCCTCGCAGGCGGCTGCCGATCACGATCCGGTCGGCCGTGGGGTCGATCCTCCGGTACCGGTAGCGGTAGTTGTCGGAGCCGGCGCGGTAGAGGCTCTGGGTGAGGCCGCTCCTCTGGCGCTGCAGGACCCCTTCCTTGACGAGGGACCGCAATTCGTCGCCCGTGCCGATGACGTAGAAGGCCTCGCGCAGCTCCGACTCCAGCCGGCCGATCTGCCGGTCCTTCTCTTCGATGGCCGTCTGCTTGCGGGCCACCTCCTGCCGCAGCACGTGCGAGGTGGTCTCGAGCGCCGCCACCTGGCGCCGGAGCTGCTGGATCTCCTGCTCCTTGGCGGCCAGGAGCCGGCTGAGCCGCTCGACGCTCGCGGTGATCCCCGCGGCCCGGCCGCCGGAACGGTCCGCCAGCCGCCGGATTTCCCCTTGATACATCCGGCTGGTGCGCAGGCGCTCGTCGATCTCGGCCAGGTTCGACCGGATGCGCACGTCGATGTCGTAGCGGGATGAGACGAGGCTCCCTTCGGGTCCGCGGATCATCAGCCGGTCGATCTCGTTCTGTTTGCCGTTGATCGCGTCCAGGGCGTCGAGGATCTGGTTGAGCTTCTCCGTGTATTGGACGAGCATCTGGCTCTGCTGCTCGTTGACCATCTCCAATTGCGCGTTGCGGTCGCGCAGATCCTGGTTGTCGGCCTTGAGCTGATCGACGTTGTCGACGGCTCCGGCGGGAGCTCCAGTGCCGGAAGCGGCCCCGCTCTTGCCCTGGCAGGCCAGGAGGGCGGCGCCAAGCAGGCAGAGCGCGAGGCTTCTCTTCATTTCCGGGCCTTCCTGAGCCGGGTATCTTGGATCAGGTCCTCGATGACGAGCCGGCCGTCATCCTCGGAACGCATGCGAAGGAACCCATACCCGGGGACATCGATCATTCCCATGTCCAGGACGCGCCCGACGCCGTCTTCCCTCTGGTCGCGGGTGTTCAAGGTATAGCGGAAGTCCGCTTCGCCATGTCTCGGCGGTGACACATCGAGGATCCGGAGGGTCACGAACACGGCCCGTTTTCCAGAAGACCGTTTGAGCATTCCGGTGTACGTGCCCACGAGCGCCTGAGGGTTCTGGAGAATCCCGGTGTATTCATAGGCAGGGATGGGAAGCGCCGGCGGGCGCTCGTTGCCGATCCGGATCGGAGAGCGGTCCGGAGCGATGTACAGCACCAGGCCAAGGAGAACGGCGATGGTGATCGTCACGATGGATCCCCCTCCCAGTTGCCAGCGAAAAGACTTCGTGACCACCGACCGCGGGGTCGGGGAGACCGGGGAGGCCGGTGCAGACATCGACGACACCGGCCGTGGCGTGGCCGCGATCTGCTGCCAGCGATAGGTGAAGGGATCGAAGCCGTAATCCTGCTCGTACCGGCACCAGGGGCAGTCGATCAGGTGCCCGCTGTAGCGGTGGACCTGCGACCGCTGGCAGGTCCGCAGATTGCGATGGGCGGCATCGAGCGCGTCGGCCCAGTCGTCGGCCGTGGGGCGGCGCCGCGGGTCGGCGTGCCCTTCGCGGAAGCAGCGGATCAGGAGGTCCTGGAGCCGCGCCGGGAGGACGTTCGGCGGCGGAGTGCCGGCCGGCGGCTCTCCGGAGATCAGCAGGAAGCTGTCCTGCCGCAGGATGTTGTCCTCGATCCGCGGGCTCGATCCTCCGGCGAACGGATGGCGCCCGAGGAGCAGGAGCTGGGAAATCAACACGGCGAGCGCGAAGGCGTCGCTCTCCGGCGTCCGGTCGACCGCGCCGAACGAGACTCCCTGGAGCTCGGGCGGCGAGTACTCCCCCTTGCCGACCGGGCAGCGAAAAACCTGGCCGGTCGCGCCTTCGCGCACCTGCATGGAGTCGCAGTCGACGAAAGTGATCAGATCGTTTCTCGCCACCAGGAGATTGCTCTCGTTCAGGTCTCCCACCACGTAGCCCTTGTGATGGAGGGCGGCGAGCGCCACGGCGAGGTTGCGCGCCACCAGCAGGAGGTCGGCCCAGGTCAGGCCCTTGGGATAGCTGGAGACGTTGTAGACGTCCACCAGCTTGCGCGTGGCGCGGGTGTCGATGCCGGGCATGAGGAAGCCGAGGAAATTACCGCGGTCGTCCATGACGAGCTCGCCGGGCCAGGCGATGGAGGCGTGCCCGCGCGCCCGTTCGGGGTCCTCGGGCGGATCGGCGATCATCAGCTCCAGCTTGCGCCGCCGCTCGGCCGTCCGGTGCTGCGGGTGATAGATCTTGGCCACCTGGAACGACTCGGAAACCTGACCGAAAGGAGGACCAGAAATCTGATAGACCTCGGCTTCGCCTCCTCGATCGAGAGGGCTCGCGAACCCCAACGAGCGGCCGTGAAGGTCGAAGAGCTGCATGAGTCAGCTCTCTCCGGTCCGCACGGCGAGGATCAGGGTCTTGTCGTCGTCGGTGCGCTCGGCGACCCGGTCCGAGCGCAGGAAATCGCCGAGCTCGCGCTCCTTCGCCTCGGCGCTCTCGCCGGGATCGCGCGCCAGCTCGAACAGGCGTTGGAAGAACGGCGCGTGAGGCGCGCCTTCCACGAGGTCCATCGAAATCATTTCGAGACCGTCGGTGAGCACCGCGACACCGCTCACCTCGTCGCCTTCGACCACGGCGTAGCGCGCGTGCTCGGCAAGCCCCGAGGAGGTCACGAAGACGGTCTGGTTGAAGTACTCCCCCTTGACCGGGTCGATCAGGGCGCGCAGATCTCCCCCGCTCTCGGTCACGATCCAGCCGTCTCCCACCTGGAGGGCCGCGAGGTGTCCGGGGCTCCAGAGGACGCCCAGGAGGGTGGTGGAAAGATCGCGGAGATCATCGGGCGCCTCCGCCTCGAGGCGCGCGCGGGCGGCGCGGACGATCCCCTCCAGGATGGGGCGCCAGCCATCGGCGTCCGCCGGCTCTCCGGGTTCGAGCGCGATCCGGGCCGCTTCCAGGGCCGCGTCCACGGCGAGACGGGAGCCTTCATCGGCGCGGGCAGCCGATCCGGCGCCGTCCGCGGCAAAGAGAAGGAGGCTCCGGCCGGCCTGCGCCACGGCGAAGGTGTCCTGGCAGGGAGTCCCGGTGCGCAGATGGCTCGTGCCTGTCTCGCAGGCGGCGACCACGCGCCACATCAGGTGGGGATCTCGCCCCAGCCGGTGGGAGACGGGATCTGCGCCTTCTCCCCCGGCCGCGATCCGGAGACGCTCTTCTGGCTCTTCGACAGCCAGAGGAACAGCTCGCGGAACTGGAGACCCTTGAGCCGCATGGGCTCGCGCTTGCGCGAGATCTGCCGCAGGACGCCGAAGTCGGCCTCCTCGACGCCGATGGCGAAGACCACGAGGCCGTTGCGGTCCTCTTCCGCGGCCAGCTCGGCGGCGGCGGCCTGCCATTCGTCTGTGGGCGCGCCGTCGGTGACCAGCATCACCCAGGGGCGGTAGTAGTTGATCTTGTTCCGCTTGAAGTCCTCCTTGCGGCCGCGCAGCAGCTCGAGCCCCCGGCGCAGGGCGCCCCCGAGCGGTGTGTTTCCGCCAGCGGCGAGGCTCGGCACCTGGAGCTCCTGGGCGGTGACGAAGTCCTGGACCACGCGGACCGTGTCGCCGAAGGTGACGATCCCGATCTCCACGCGCTTCTGGGCCAGGCTGTCCTGGACCAGGTCGTTCTTGAGGACCTCGAGGCCCTCCTGGAGCTCGGCGATGCGGGCGCCGGCCATGGAGCCCGAGGTGTCCAACAGGAGAAGACAAGCCGCCCGCGGCTCGGGATTGACCTTCAAGTCGATGTCGTCGAGTTTGCCCATCCGGCATTCCCTTCCTCTGCGGTCTGGCAGGATTTTGCCGATATTATAACCGAAAGGTTCTGCCCCTCGCAGTCACTTCCAAAGTAGGGTCAGTGTCCAGCCGGTGCCTCCCGGGGCTCCGTGGGTCCTGGATCCTCCCCCGCTCGTAGACATAGCCATATCAGAAAGGAGCACCGCCATGGAGGTTCTTTGGAGGTCCGCCCTTCACCGGCTGGCCCACCACCGCCCCAGCCTCGTCGTCGCTGTTCTCCTGGTAGCCCTCGCTTCCAGCCAGCGGGCGGAGGCTGCTCAGCCTCCTCCAAAGCAGGGGGCGCGTTGGACTGGAGACCTCACCAGTACAACGGCCGCCAGCGATCTGACTTTTTACAAGGATGTGAAGGTCCTCGTCACCTTCACCCAGGGAAACCAGTCGTTCCAGACCTATGCGTTCTCGCGTGGCAACAAGAAATTCTCCTTCCGGGCCGCGTTCCCGACCCAGGGAACCTGGACCTGGTCGTCCCAGTGCATCACGCCGACGACGATCTGCAACGGCAATTCGGGCCTCAACGCCTCGGGAAGCGTCATGGTGGATCCTCCCGATTCGACTAACAAACTCTACAGCAAAGGTATGATTCAGCCCTATCAGACGTCAAGCCCTCCCACTCGCATCTACTTCAAGTACGGGGCGACGAATGAGATTTTCCCGTGGCTCGGCGACACCGCCTGGAGCGCGCCGATCCGCGCCGAGCCCGCCCAGTGGACGACATATATCCAGCGCCTCTCGACCGCGGGGTTCACGGTGGTCCAGATCGCCACCCCCGTCGACTACATGGATGGCACGAGCGGCGAGCAGCCGGAAACGCAGGCGATTCCTCCGAACATACCTGCCTTGAAGCCTTTCAGTTGCCCTTCCCCGGAGCCCAACCAAATCCCCAACGTACTCTGCTCGATGAACAATGCCTATTGGAACCGCTTCGACGACATGGTCAAGGAGGCTAATGACAAGGGAATCGTGGTCGTCGTGGTCGGGCTGATGGAGCGCGTGGTCGAGGACCACAACCCGTATCCCGACCTCGACGCGACAAAAACTTTCGCCCGCACCCTCGCCTCCCGCCTCGCCGGTAGCCACGTGATCTTCTCGCCGGCGTTCGACCGGAGCCCGCACAGCAAAGACGACAAGACCTGCTGTCCACCAGCGCCAAATCCTTGCCCGCAGAGCCCGACGACCTGCATGGAGCAGCGCATCGATGCGATCGGCGCCGAGATCCTCGATGCGACCCATACCGGCAAACTGGCGACGCCGCCGGTCTCGATCCGCCAGTTGATCACCAATCATTCGGCCGGCAGCGACTCTCCCTCCGACTTGCTCAAATTCAAGGACAAATCCTGGCTCAGCTTCTACCTGTTCCAGAGCGGCCAGGCCGCGAACCTCGCAGCGGATGCCGGGGGTCCGCCCCTCCAGGCGCAACATCGATTGATCTTCGAGCGCGCAGCAACCTTTCCGCCTGCTCTCGCCGCCAAAGCGAACGTCAACGCCGAGCTGATCTACGAGGGGGTCCAGGCGCCTTGCGCACTCTGCCCGGGTCCCTGCCAACAATGCCCGGTTACTTGCGCACTCTGCCCGGCTACTTGCGCACTCTGCCCCCCGGTTCCTTGCGCACCCTGCAAGATTCCTTGCACAGAGTGCCCGGGGCATCCTTGCCACAAGTGTTTCGATCAAGCGACCTACGGCGTCTATTACTCTGCCGACTCGCAACGCAAGGGCCTCTGGATGTCGTTCTTCAACGGCGCGGCCGGCGGCACGATCGGAGTCGGCGGAACCTTTGACTGGCAGGGTACGGGCCTGACCTCCTCGAACAGTCAATCCTGGATCGCGGTCAAGCGGCTCAAGGCCTTCCTGGATCTGACCGACTGGAAGGCTCTGCGCCCGAGCCCGTCGGACACCCAGCCCCGGCTCCAACCTCAGACGCTCCCCGCCTGGCAGAAGATCTATGCGATCGAGAACAGTGGGCGGACCGAGGTCGCGGTCTACTTCCCCGAGCGGGTGGCCGCCAGCGTGCGCGTCAAGGACCTGCCGAGCCGGACCGCGTGCTGGTTCAACCCCCGGAACAACAACAACCAAACTGCCACGCCTCAGGGTACCTGTCAGCCAAGCGACAGCAACCCCTACTGCACCTACAACCCGCCCGCCGGCGGGGACTGGGTCCTGCTGTTCCGCCAAGCGGCCTGCTCCGCGTCGGCTGGCTCGCTGAGCGTCACCTCGGGAACCGTCGCCCTGACAGAGGACGACACCGGCTGGGCTCTCTTCAGCCAGAGGCTCGATGCCCAGGGCGAGCCTTTCGGAGAGGCGGTCCAGATCACCGACGCGCAGATCGGTGCGAGCCCGAAGAAGACCCGATTTCTTGAAGGCCCCGGCGATGTCAACCTCGTCACCTGGGAAAGCGAGGATCCTGTGAAGGGCACGCCGTCGCGCATCATGGCGCACCTACTGGACACCAAGGGCAGCCCCATCGGCGAGATGATCAAAGTCGGAACGGCTGCCGAGGGCCGGGCGACGGATCCGGCGATCGCTGTGACTCCAGGAGGCGACTACGTCGTCGCGTGGTCGATCCTGTCGGACAAAGGCAGCGAAGTCCACGTCCAAACGCTCGACTCCAAAGGCTTGCTGGGCGAGGATTTGACTATCGCCGTGCTGCCGCCGGAATCGGAGCCGGTCGAGCCGATGGTTTCGGCCGACGCCGAGGGCAACGTTGCGGTCGCCTGGACCGAGGTCGCCAAGACCGGTGCCTCCATCGGAGTCCGGAGGCTCGAGGCGACGGGCAAGCCCGCGGGCACCGTCGCCTATCCGATCCTCCAAAGCAAAGACACGTTCGAAAGCCTCTCCTCCGTCGAGCTCTCGGGAGGAGTGCTCATTCTCACGTGGGAAGTCCACGACTCGGAGGGGGTCACACAAGGCATGTTCTCCCGCGGATTTGACGCCGCCGGCGAACCCACGGGTGACGTGCTCACTGTCTGGGACCCTCATGGCGCAGGCGAGTCTTGATGCCTGACTCTCAGCCGGCGTGTCGCAAGCAGGCCCCCTCGCCCATCCGGGCGAGGGGGAGGCGAGGTGTATGAAAGGTTCCGCCGCTCCCGGTCACTTCCAGATGGCCCCTTCTCTACCGACCATCCATGGAACCTGAAACGACGCTCCTCCATCTGGGTCAGGACCTGCCTCCCGACCTGCTCCCGTCGACCCTGGCTCCTCCTCCGCTTCCGATCCCCACCTCCCGCGCGCCCGAGCGGATCGGGCCGTACAGAGTCGTCGGCCTGCTCGGCGAGGGGGGCATGGGAACGGTGTATCTGGGCGAGCAGCGCGAGCCGTTCTACCGCCGGGTCGCGGTCAAGGTCATCCGCAGCGGCCGCTCGTCGCTCAGCCATGCGCTCCGTTTCGAGCACGAGCGCCAGGTCCTCGCGCTGATGAGCCATCCGGGGATCGCCCGGGTGTACGACGCGGGCACCACCGAGGACGGCGAGCCCTGGTTCGCCATGGAGCACGTCCCCGGAATCCAGATCACCGAGTTCTGCGACCGCGAGCGGCTGACCACGCGGGAACGCCTGGAGCTGTTCGTCGAGGTCTGCGACGCGATCCAGCATGCGCACCAGCGCGGCGTGCTCCACCGCGACGTCAAGCCGCAGAACGTGCTGGTGACCCGCGAGGACGGCCGCGCGCGCCCCCGCGTCATCGACTTCGGCCTCGCCAAGGCGTTCGACAGCCCGCTGCTCGACGGCCCGGCGCTGACGCAGCTCGGGTTCGCCGTGGGGACCCCCTCCTACATGAGCCCCGAGCAGGCGGACCGCCGGCTGACGCCCGACATCGACAGCCGCGCCGACGTCTATTCGCTCGGCGTCCTCCTCTATGAGCTGTTGACCGGTTGCCTGCCGCTGGAGCTCGGGCGGGATGCGAGCTTCGTGGAGCAGCTCCTGAAGACAGAGCCGCCGGCGCCCAGCCGGCGAGTGTCGACGCTCGGCAAGCCCGCCTCGGAGATCGCCTCCCGCCGCCGCAGCGGCGTGCCGGAGCTCCGCCGCCAGCTTTCCGGAGATCTCGACTGGATCGGTCTGAAGGCGTTGGAAAAGGACCGCGAGCGGCGCTATGCCACGGTCTCCGAGCTGGCCGAGGACATCCGCCGCCATCTGCGAGACGAGCCGGTGCTCGCGGGTCCTCCGTCGTTCATCTACCGCCTGAGAAAGCTCGCCCGCCGCAACAAGCTGGCCACGGCCGCCCTGGTCCTCATGACTCTCGGGATCGCCGTGGGGACGGCGGGAGTGGCGACCGGATGGGTGCGCGCCCTGCGCGCCGAGGAGCTGGCGCGCCGCGAGGCGGACAAGGCGACCGCGATCAACCGCATGCTCGACGAGATGCTCGCCTCGGCGGCGCCGGTCCAGAGCGGCCGCGACGTCCGGGTGATCGACGTGCTCGACCGCGCGGCCGAACGTCTGGAGAGGGAGCCGCTGGCCGATCCGGAAGTGGAGGCGGGGTTGCGCGCCACGCTCGGCCGCACCTATCTCGGGCTCGGCCAGCTCGACAAGGCCGGTCCGCAGCTCGAGAGCGCCCGCGCCCTGCACGCCCGGACGCTCGGCCCCGACTCTGCCGCGACCCTGGCCGTGCGCATCGAACAGGTCCGCTGGTTCTTCGAAAGAGGCCGGGGCGCCGAGGCGGAGCGGCAAGCGCGGGACGTGGCCGCCCGCGCCCGCGCCGCCCTCGGCGAGGAGCATCCGGTCACGCGGAGAGCGGTCGGCCGGCTCGCCATGATCCTCGGCGAGGCCGGCCGCTGGGACGAGGCGGTGGGGCTGATCCGGAAGCTCATCCGGAGCGAGGAGAGGACGCTGGGGGCGGCCGATCCCGAGACGCTCCAGTCGCACAACGCGCTCGCGCGTCTCCTCGTGGGCCAGGGCCGGTTCGCCGAGGCGGAGACGGCCGCGCGCCGAGCTTACGAGGGATTGAAGAAGCTCCATGGAGAGACGCATCCCGACGCCCTATCCGCCATGAACACCCTGGCGGGCGCGCTCTTCTTCCAGGAGAAGCTGGCGGACGTGGAGCAGCTCACCCGCCGGGGCGTCGAGATCCGCGTCCGGACGCTCGGCAAGGAGCATCCGGAGACGCTCGACGCGATGAACAACCTGGGCGAGGTGTTGAGCTCGCTCGGCCGGATCCCCGAAGCCGAGGCCCTCCACCGCGAGACCTTCGAGATCCGCCGGCGCGTGCTCGGACCCGAGCATCCGCGCACGCTCGATTCCCTGATGAACGTCGGTCACACCCTGGCCCGGAAAGGCGATACCGCCGGCGCCCAGGCGCTGTACGCCGAGGTCTGGAAGCTGCGGCTGCGGACGCTCGGAGCAGACCATCCCGACACCTGGTTCGCCCTCGCCGAGAACGCCGGCGCCCTGGACGAGCTGGGGCGGCACAACGAGGCCGCGCCGCTCCGCAAGCGCGCGGTCGCGGAGCTGCAGCGGCTGCTAGGGAAGGATCATCCGGCGGTGCGGGGGCTCTGAGGCCCTCCTACCGTACCCGCACCAGCCGCAAGCCCGCTGGCACCGTGGCGTTCGCCAGATCGAAGTCGTCGTTCTCGACCGGGATGCGCACGACCTCCCCGTTGTCGGGAAACGTCAGCTCGACGCGGAAGCCGCTCGATCCCGAAACGGGCAAAGCTTCGTTTCATCGACGTGGTGCTGGCCCGAGCCCGGGATTCTGTCCGCCCTAAGGGCTTGCTGTAGAATTGGGCGGAACCCATTCCCCGATCGGCTTCCTCAGCCGGCCGATCGCCTGACACCCCTGGAGGTCGGCAAGATGGACCTGATCAAGGACCTTTTGATTTCTGCC
>Ga0134123_10001847_pt1 | contig 13771 bp, 33 predicted proteins | sample KB303_FD_96460 | JGI IMG/M metagenome (GOLD analysis project Ga0134123, IMG submission 96460) | Terrestrial soil microbial communities without Nitrogen fertilizer from Kellogg Biological Station, Michigan, USA - KB3-0-3 | ecosystem: Environmental > Terrestrial > Soil > Unclassified ...
CGGCCGCCCGTAATTCCGCACGGGGATCGTGTCGGCGTGCCCACAGCGTCTGCACGGGACGTCCGGCAATTGTTTCGCCGTCACGAGATTGCCCGCGCCTGGGGCAGCAGGGCGTGCCGAGCGCTCGTCTCCGCGCGCTCTAGACACCTGCGCGCCACAGCACGCAGACGCCATAAAGCACGAGACCGCGACCGCACCATTCACCGATGATCGCCCAGCCGAGAGCGCTAGGGCCATAGAAACTGCGCACGACGATCACGATTGTCATGATGACAGGCCCCAAGCAGAACATGGAAAAAGCGCTCCGGGTCACGAATTCTCCCCTACGTCAGGCGCGTTCGGATCGTGCGGGATCCGCACCACGGCGGCGAGTCGATAAAACCTGCCGGTCTCGAGCTGCCGGGCGTGCGGCACGCAGCGACCGCGCCCTGCGTTCGCGAGCTGTTCGATCGCTGGCCGCGCGGCGTCGAGAGCTTCTGCCTCGTCGCCCGCTGCAACGATCGCGAGCGCTATGTCAGGCTCCCGGTAGAGGGTCTTATCCTGGATCGTCACCAGGTACCTGTCTCCAGAAGGCACGCTCGGTGGCGTATCCTGCGTGGCCTCGATGACCTCGGCGGCGATCGCGACGGACGCCAGCTCTTCGACAAGGTAGCTTGCCGCGGGATCGAGCGCGCGTCCCGCGAACGCCTCGATCTTCTTTGAGAGCCACGCGGCCCGACGAGCCAGCGCTTGCAGGACCTTCATGCGTGAGGGGCGGCTCCCACCCCGCAACAGCGCGATCGCGTGCTCCTCGGCGAGGCGCGCGCCACTCATCGCAAGGTCCCGCGGCGACGACGAAGCATCGCCTCGTAGCCCAAGAACCCGACGATCAGGACGAGCGCGCCGATCGCGGCGACCCACGCGAAGACGCCGATCGCAAACTCCCATGCGTGCTCGCGCCAGGTCACGCGGTCCTCGGCAGCGGGCTGTTGTGCACGAACGTGCTGCTGCATGGCGAAGAGCTTCTCGCGACGGTGTGCCTTGCGGCTGCTCACGCGGCCTCCTGCGTGTTTATGTCGAGGTAGCCACAGCCCGTCGCCTTGGTCGCACGGTTCGTGGCTCTGCAGATCGTGGAGGTCGGCGCTCATCGTGAGTCCTTGCGGAGCCGAGCGCCTTCAGCCAGCTCGGCTTCGATGTCCGTCGCTGTGACTATGTAGAGAGGACGCCCCGCGCGCTCGTACGCCGCGCGCTCGATGTAGAGCCGCGTGAGCCACGCGGGCATCCAGGGGCACTGGCTTCGGGGGTCACGCACAACCGCACCTTGCCCAGGGCCGGGCGCAGACCTGGCTGCCTCCATAACTACCACTCCCCACGGACGATATCGCGGATGAAGAAACCGAGAGGCTGGTTGCACTCGGCTTCCAGGTTGAGCAGATCCTGGATGTTCTTGGGCAGCTCATCGTCGTTGACGTGCAACTCCGGGAGATAGTAGTCCGCATCGTCGTCCGCGGGCCGCGAGATAAACCACGTACCGTTACCAGCCTTGTAGTCGAAGCCGTGCTTCTTGAAGTACGGCAAGATCTCGGCACGCGCTGCCTCGGCGAGCTTCTCGACCTCAGCGCGGAACAGCGACTGCGCGGCCTCTAGCGCCTTGGAGAACTGGCCAAGCTTCTTTTTCGACAGGTCCTTCATGTTTGGGGTTGTTACATAGCAACCGCCGCGCCATCCTAGCGCCCGCACCCCAATGGAGCCAAGTGCCTGGCACGTACCTGCGGGGTACTTTATACCCAGGCTCCGATATTCACATGTCTCTCGACGTTAAGACACGGGTAGCCAGCGACCCACGAAGCCAGCCTAAGAACTTGGCGGGCCAGGTCGTCTCTCTATGAAACGTGTCAGGTCGTGGAATGCCGGTTGCTCTATCTCCAGACATGCCCAAAGAGAAGACCAGCATCGAGGCGATGTTCCCGATCGGCCGCCCTGCGCCTACGTCCGCCTACAAGACCTGCCTCCGCTGCAAGGGCACGGGTTGGCGGCAACTCGGCCGCAAGTGTTTCGGCTGCGGCGGCGCTGGTCACGTGGAAACGGTGACGCGCGCGACCAAGCTCCGCGATGCTCGCGCCCACCTCGCAGAGCGCCTAGCGATGGTCGCCGACAACCGCACGCGGCTCGCGCAGAAGCTCGCGGCCGGGCGCCCGCGCTGGAGCTACGATCGTGACATCGAGCGCGATCTCAATACCATCGTCGCTATCGAGGCCGAGATCGTAGCCCTCGAAGGCGGTGCGCAGTGAGACTCACGGCAGAGCAGGAGATCGCCTTGCACGCTCGATTCCCGCACGCGTTCTTGCTGCGCGACTTTCCCGGAGAGACCTTCCGTGTGTCCTGCGCCGACAGCTACATGAACGATAACGCCGTTCTCATGATTTACACGCAGCGTTGGGATGTCAAGGAGCAGACCTGGCTGGATTTCGCGAAGGGTACGGCAGAGGAGCTGAGTTGCGAGATCGTGCCGAGCCGGACGACAACGGTCGGAACGCTGGAGCCTATCGTGAGCAAGAACCCACACCACAAACTCGGTCAGCGCTGCTCGTCGTGTGGGCAAGCGTGGCCGTGCTCCTTTCAAAAAGGTTCACTGTGACCGGGATCGAAAAGACGCTTTCGAACACCGGCTGCCCCTGGCCCGGCGGCGCCGAGGTGCTGTTCACAGAGGCCGACGTACACCAGCTCGGCAAGCTCTACTGCTGGGGCAGCGCATGCGTGCAGTTCATCGCGCGCTTGCGGGACGGTCGCGAGATTTTCGTGCGCGCGGACAGGCAGGACAAGGCCGCCGAGCGGTTCCTCAGGCGGCTCGCCAAGCCGATCCGCGGTTGGCGGCCCGGACGCGCGGAGGGGTTCCGGACGGTGTGGGGCGCTGAGATCGCTCCCCACTAACGACGCGTGATCACCACTCCCTTGCGGCGACTTCTGTTATCAAGTGCATGCACGTGAATGAGGCCAAGCGAGATCTTAGCGTGAGCTCGCTCCTCTCCGAGCGCGATTACTACCGTCGTCTAGGCAGGCTCCTCGTCGCTCGCCACGAGCCGTCCATGCTCATGGCACGCGCAAGGCAAATCTGCCGCACGTGGTGCGCTTACCTTGCGTGGCGTCTCGTCAATGCACTCGATGATCTCGGCGCTGCTGGCGGTAGCTGGCATCGCCCATCCAAGCCTGCAAGCCTCCGAGCCACGAGCCTCCGAGGCGCACCAGGATCACGGTAAGCGTGGTAGGGGGCCCCCTCGGAGCGGCCCGCGGTGCGGGTCGCGAAGAGTTTCCTTTAACCGCGGGTGACGACCGCCTCCCGCAATCACGTCGACCAGGCGCGCCACTGCGCGAGGGCGTGCCACTGCGCGAGGGCGCGCACAAGAACGTACTACGCGCGCTTGTTGCTGTCCTCAGGACTATCTCTGCTACGCTGAAGCGAATGAGGACACCGGCGCGCCAGTTCGACCGCGAGGTCGAAGGTTACCTGGCGCGACTGACGCCCTCCATCTCTCCCGAGAGCGCACAACGTGTGCGCAACTACGTTGACAAGTACATGCGCATCTTGAGGGTGCCCGGCGATCGGCCGCGCGTCTGGATCCACAACGACCCTGAAGCACACTGGTTCGGGCGCACTACCTGGGATACGCAGCGCCCGCGCGAGGCAGTGCTGGAACTTCAGGAAAGGCTCTTCCAGCACGGCGGCAAGCATCTTGAGCGCGTCGTCGCGCATGAGTTGGTCCACCACCGAGACTTCCGCGCGATGTCCGAGAAGCAGATCGCCCAGATTGGCGCCGGATCCATACCGAACGTGCCGTCGAAGCACGAGGCCAGCTTCGACGAGGGCGCCGCGCGTATCAACGCGATCATGGGACGCGGGTTCGTCGTGCGCGAGGAGTCCGCGAAGAAGCTGCCAGCGTATTTACTGCCTCGACGAGACGGTGCGAAGCTCCTTCTCGCGATCGGCGTCGGCGGAGCGCTCGCACTAGCATTCGCTCTGCGAAACGACAGGACCACGTCGCTGCCTGCGCGGCGCAAGAACGCGCGTGGTAGCTACGGCTGACCGTGGACTAGATTAAATCCTCGCGCAAAATGTCGTCCACTTTGTGCCTCCGGTCGTCGAGGATCTGGGCGGACTAGTTTCGGTCCTTGCACGTTGACGTCGTCCAGTTTAAAGGGCGCGATCGGATTTGCTTTGTGCTCGACGCTGGTCCTGGGTCATCGCTAGGCGACGCAGGCACCAGGAAGAAGCGCTCGTTCCAATAGTCGCGGCCCTCGGACGCCTCATGCGGCGTCGTTACCGCCCTTTACGCCCCGATTGCTGGATGTACCGTCTCCGCGGTCGCCTCATCTACGAGGGCGCCCAGCTCGAGGTCATGCCGAGCTCGGTGCTCATCCACCTCACTCCTCGATCAGGGCGCCCGCTCGCTCCGCAGCCGCGCGTCCGCCCTTTGTGAACGGTCCGACAACCACGAGGTTTGGGGACACGTACGATCGGAAACCGTCGAACAACACCTGTGACAACCCGCGCCCGCGCGCGTCGGCATCTACCCAGACGTGATGCACGTAGGGTCGACCGTACTCCGTCGCCCACGCTAGTCCCGCGAGCGGGTCGGTCAGGCCCCCGAGCGTGACGAGGATGCGACCGCCGTTGGCCCCGCCGTAGTTCCGCCCGCGGGTGAATACGAGCTTCCAGTCCTCGGGACCGATCGAGGGCAGGAGCGTGATCTGGACGTCGTCCGTGCGCGCGATCTGCTCTCCCGCCAGCGGCTCAAGCACACGTTCCCGCGTGACGCGCTCCATGGCGGTGCTGCCGGCCTTGCTGACGGACTTGCCGGCGAGCACCTCGCCGATCTCGCGCTCGAGCTGCTTGCCCCGACTTTTGCTCACGCGCGAACGCACATCTAGTCCTCGGTCTCGGCGCTCTTGATTGCAGTCTGAACCGCGCGCTCGAGAGCCGCCTGCTGGCCCTTGGTCAGCGTCTTCCATCCCGCGACCGCCATCGCACTCGGCGTGGACCACTCGAAGGCGGCGATCATGTGAGTCAGCGCTGCGCTGCGGTTCATGCGTGGGCTGTTCAAGACGCGCTTGGCCAGCTGCATCGGGCCGAAGCCGTAGTCGCCGCCGAGAAGCCACTCGATGCGCTCTGCAACGATCTGCGGCTGCTCGCGCATCGCCGTCAGGAACGCGGCCGCCGCTTCCTTGCGCTCGGCCAAAGGAGCCTTCTCGATCGAGCGCAGCTTCTGACTAGCCTCGGCGAACTCGCGGTGCTCGTACTCGGCCTGACTCGGGATCCCTGACGATCGGCTGGCAGGCAGCGCCGAGCGTTCACGCGCTTCGCGCCGCTGCCGAGCGGCCAGGATGTCGTTGACCTCGCCGTCGAGCTGCTTGCGCGTCTTGCCCCTGCTGTTGGCCATCGTGGTCCTCTGTCTGAGAGTGTCCTTTAGATCCAGCGGATGCCGAAAGATATTCGCCATGCCCTCCTGCGGGCGTGTAGAGCGCTGGTGATGCTGGGGCATCGTGCGTACCTTGAGATGACGGATTGTCGTACAATTGACGACAAGTGTCCAGACCTGACCTGGCCGATGCGATCTGCTGGGTGATCTTCTACCCGTGTCCAGCGCAACGCGGATCGTGAATCGTCGCCCCGGGTGGCCAAATACCCGTCCATGCTCCTTCCATTACTTGCGCGCGCTCTGATATCGGCACATAAACTGCTTTACCTATCGCCATGGCACGGCAACGACTCTCGACGTGGAAGGACGGGAGCTTGTGTTGACAGAAGACGACCTCAAGCGGATGCAGGACGGCTTCATCGAAGGCTCAAAGAAACTCCTACTGAAGCGAGGCCACATCGGACCTCTTGGCTTCGTTGTCACGCTGCACAAGCACCTCGACAGGCTCTTCGAGAGCGGCTACGGCATCGAGTTCATCGATCCCGCATCCTCGTGCGTCCGCGATCCGAAGGACGACGCGATCGCCACGCTAGTCATTGATCTGTCGATGAACTGGAAGAAGCTCTACCACGCGGTCCTGACCGTGTTTCCCAAGATGCAGGCGTCCCTGCCGGATCTGCTTGCGATCGGCGCCGAGACCAAGGTCGACGACCCTTACATGCGCCTGATGCGGCCGTTCATGGTCGCCACGCGGCTGGACGAGAAAGACATCATCGCCGCCACGATGCGCCAGATCTGTGACAAGGCCAGCGCGTTTGCCAGCATCTTCCACTCCGAGGCGTGGCAGCGCACAGCTGGACCTGAGGAAGATCGGAGCCAGATTCCTAACAATCTCGGCGACGATGAAAAGTCCATCGAGGTCCTCATCAGCACGATGGAGACCTACGCCTTCGCGCGCATGATCGCCACGCCCATTCACCGCGCGCCGGCACCGCCGTCGAATAAGAAGCAGCGCGACGACGGCAAGGTCGAAGGCTTCGGAGAGCCGACCGAGCGGATCGATCGCCCTGGGGGCAACAACAGGCTGGAGGGGCGCTTGAGCCGCTTCCTCAAGTCCCAAGGAGCTGCTTCATGAGGCTCTTCACGCTTGAGCACACGTGCCTTGTGCGACGAGGCCGGCGTGAAGAACCATGGCCACGCCCTAGCGATCGTGCGCGCCGATGCTCGCCCCGGTTTCGGGACCCTCCGCTCGGCCACGTCAGTCGCGGCTTCCCCAGGAACGTCCGGTGAAAACGTCGTGGCAGATTACACCAGAGGCCGGCCAATCAGCGCCAGCTATCCCGAGCGCGCTCGCGGTGGCGACGATTAAGACTCGCGAGATCGAGGCCGTCGCTGCCGAACTGCTGAAAGAGCGCAGCGGGGAGAAGACACAATGAGCACCTGGTTGATGGCGAAGCCGGACGAAGTCGAGATCGCCCGTGGCATGCTGGTGCGCTACCGCACCGCCGTGCTCTCGATGGAGATGGCGCGCTGGCACGCGATGAGCCACGCCGCGGACAGCGCTGTTTGCGCACACTGGCTGCGCGTGCGCGGCGCGATCGAGCGCCTCAGCAAAGCGTGCGTGTGCGGTGCCGCGCTGCACGACGATCGTGGCGCGCGCAAGATTGTCGATTCGAGCTCGGACCACCGCCATTTCGGACGAGACATGGACGGCGAGCCAGGGGAACGTTAGCGAATGACTGTGCACCTGCTCGTCGACGGCTACCGGGTGATCGCGTGTCGCGATGGCGAGGGCGTGCCTCCAGGCGACAAGGATACGAGCGCCGTCACTAAAGTGACGTGTCTGTCGTGTCTTGAGCGCGCGCTCAAGCTGTATGAGGCCAAGACAGTAACGATCGCCAGGCGCCTCGTCGAGTTGGGAGGTACGAAGCTGTGAGACGGACCATCGGAGGCGTTGAGTTTGAGTGTGTGCGGGCCGGTCTGTGGGTCACGGACGATCGCCGCTACGCGATCGTCGAGCAGATGCAGGACCATCTCGACCACCAGTGGCTCCTGTTCCGCACGAATCTCCACGAGCTCTCGGCCGATCCGATCGCCCCGCCGATCGATCTCGAAGACGCCGCCTTCTGGTACGGCGACCAGATCGGCTACCACTTCACGATGGGCGAGTTGGCACACGATATCGCGACCGAGTTCTTGACCGCTGACCAGATCACGAAGGTTCGGCGCGCCATGATCGGCATGCCGCGCAAGAGCGCCGCGCACCGTGCTCTCATCAAGGACTGTGTGCGCGCTCTTAAAGGCGAGGGGGGACGCGCGAACGTCGCACGCGCTTGGCTCAAGATGAATGAGACACGCGTTCCCGCCATCTTCGAGGACATCTTCTCCAGCCCCAAGGTCACGTAGCACATGCGCGTACGCATCCGATGGATCGACGAGAAGACGTGCGAGGTCACGCTCATTCCTGGGCGCGTCGGCCACTGGTTCGGCGCCGAAGCGCGCGTCGGTGTCGCGTACCGCAGCTACTACGACACCACGGCGGAAAACGAGGACGGTGAGAGCTACAGCTACCGCGAGGTCATCTTTCGCTGGAAGACGACCGAGCGCTACGTCGGTCGGCGCGTGATGCGCGCCATTGAAGCGGCACCCGTGCAGAGCATCGACGACATGACGCTCGAGCAACTTCTCCTTGGCGACTCCTCCAAACAGCACCTATGAGCCTCCGCGCACGTACTCCCGGCTCGCTCGCCGCGAGCCCCAAGCGGAACGCCGTCCGCCGCTCACGCTGCCGGCAAGCTCCACGGGGACCCGAGCTTCGCTGGGTAGGATTGGCTGTGATCTGCGTAGGGAGATACCCGTGTCTTGAGCACGACGGCTGCATCTGCGCGGAGACGGGGTCTGTGCGCAGCAAGCACTTGCAGGCACGAGCGTCGCGCCGCCGCAGGCACGCGATCTGCTATATGTTCGAGAATGTCCAAGTCCAGGCGCCCCCGGACTACGAGGTGATGCCGTGAAGCTCCTCCGCATCGGCCGCCGTGAGTACGAGACTGCTGACAAACGCTTCCACGCGAAATGGCACCAGTACCAGGGTGCGCGGTCGCGCTACACAGTTCACGACCGTCGGACCGGCCGTACGTTGCACGCACACCGCGTCGATGAGCTGCGCGAGACCATCGGTGCGCTGCTGAAGGAGGACCAGTGAAGACGCGCGAGTTGACCGACGTACAGAACGCCTGCCTCGAAGCTGTGCAAGAGGCTTCACGAGACCCGAAACGCTCCAGCCTGATCAGCGCAGACGATGCCGTGGCTTATGTCGAAGGACTTCTCGGCCATGAAGAGGTATCCACGATCTCGCGGCCAATCTCGAAGTCTCAGGCAAGCCGTGCGCTTCAACAGCTCTGTGCTTGGGGGCTGCTGCGTCGCGAACCGCGCAGCTCGCGAGGCTGGGGCCAAGGCTGGGAGGTTTCCTACTACGCACTGCCAACTAGCGGTGCCTCGTGACAAAGACGCTGAACAAGAGTTTCGCGTTCAGCCACGTTGATGTCCGTGGGGTGCGTTGCCTTCGCATCGGCGGCTCGGAGGAGACCGACGTGCGCGTTAGGCTCGATGAAGCTGCGCTCCTGGCCGAGCCTCACAAAGAGGAACGATGACGGCTCTTGACCGTGCGGTCGTGCTCGCTCTCGACATCCGCGCTGAATTGTTGTGCATGCACGATACGCCCCGCAACCTCGTCGGGGAGTGCGGGCTCGCGGCAATGCTCGTGGCATCCGCCCTCGGTAAGCCGCGAGCACTGTGCACGGGTTTCTACATGAAGCGCGAGACCTTCCTCGGCAAGCGCGGACGCTACCCCCACCGCCACGCCTGGTGCCGCGTCGGTCCGATGATCGTCGACGCCACCGCGACGCAGTTCACCCGCAACAACAAGGGCGTGCACGTTGTGCGCTTCGATGAAGACATCCGCTATATCGAGATCGCACGCGGCGCGGATGCGATCGACGACATTATGACCAACTGGCGCGGGCGCGAGTTGCGGGTGTACGCGCAGCTCGCCCGGGGCTTGCGCCGGAGCTTGCGATGACCAGAACGACCGCCATCGCGAGGTACTTCCAAGAAGGCAGCAACGTCTGTCCGTTCGCCAAGACATGCCAGCTCGAGCTGGCCGCGGTGTCGGGGAACCCGCGTGCCGATCGAGCGGCCCTCCTCCGAACCGTCACGGCGTTCGCAGCAGCGCGCGGCAACGCGATTGTTCTTGTAGCGCGGGCAGCCAAGGGCTTCGAGGCTACGGCGACCTGGGCGGCGGAAACCTTCCTGGAGCTGATGATCTGCTGCTTGCAGATCGATCATCCAACGCTCCCGATCGCGGAAGTCGAGCAGCACGTGGAGCAGGTCATCCGACCTGCTCTATGCTCAAGCGTGATCCGTCCGCACCTCACCCTGCACGGCGCAGCCTTGATGACGATTTGCATGAGTCCGCTCTACCCGACCACGCATCCTCGCTACGCGCCGCACACGATTCTCGTGACAACCTGGAGCGCCGACGTCAGCGCCGCTGGATCGATCCTCAAGGTTCGCGAGGCAATGGTCAAGGAGCACGGCACCGTCTACGACGCCAACGAGCTGGTACTGCCCCTGCCAAGCACGACGCGGTCCCACAAGCTGAAGATGTGGATCGGCAACTTCGACGGACTTCGCCAAGGCCTCGTGATCGCACCCAACAAAGAAAACGCTCGCAAGATCGTCGGCACCGGGCGCGCAGACTTTGACGGCTACTGGGCGGAGCAGCCTGTCGATCCGACGCTAGAGTCAGAGGTCCTCTATACCCGTGCGTCTACCAGGAACGGCGGTCAATCAGGATTAGGCCTATGGCAGCGAGGACGTTGCCCGCTGCCTCCCAAGGAGAAACCGTGAAGCCAACATCAGCTGTACGCTCGGCAGCTCCGCGCTGCGAGACAGGCGCCGCGCTGCACGAACTACCTGGTTCCGTGCCGCAAGCGGGCACCGAGGATGGCGACGTTCACGAGGCTTGGCGGTCGCCAGCGATCGTGCCGAGGTGCCGTCGTGAGCCGTGACATGCCGAGCTGGTGGCCTCCGAAGTGTCGATGCAGTGCTCCACGTCGTCTCCGTCTTCAAGGACAAGGGCGGCGATAAACGTATCGTCACCGCGGAGTGGTTCCCCGCCAAGCGTTGCTGGAACTATGCGGTGTTCTGGTGGTACGAGGCCGCGATCGGCATCATCTGGCGGGACGGCGCCTCGAAGCCGAAGGATACCTGATGCCGAACTTTAACGCCTGTGCGACGGTAAGGTCCTCGACGAATAATGCCCTCGACCCGTCGAGATTGCTGGTGCGAGACCAACTTCGAAGGCCCGCTGGTGGTAAGGGAAAATGGGGCTGAGCACATGAGCCGTGTCGACAAGCAATGTTCCAAAGATCCAAGGATCGTGTTCGCCGAGCAAGTCGTCGGCGTGGGAGGGCCGCGACGCGAGTGGCGCTGGTTCATCGACGATGACTGAATCGTCTGCGAGGTTCCCGGCCGAAGCGAGATTCAAATCGCGGAGATGCAGGCGATCGCCTCCTTCCGATGTATCACCCACGTGTCCGCGGTGTTCAGGCACTCACCAAACCCGGGTGTCTACCTTCGCTGTAAGTTCCATATGTGGAAAAGCCAGGGATCGCGCGACGGCGAAGAGCGCGACGAGCACACGCACGACCCCTACGACAACTCGATTGGCGGTCTAAACGACTGCGCCTACGGAATGTGACGCCGTGACGTTATTCCCCAACGGAAGTTGGCATGAGTCGCGGGGATCTTGCGCGTGCCGAGCGTGGCAGCTATCCGAAGGCACACGCGTGGCAGGCTGGCTGGCTCGCCGCGACGATCTACAGCGGCGTGCACCGCGAGATCGCGCTGCCGCGCCACTGCTCAAGATCGCGGTGACGGAGCTGCTCGGTGGCCTGCGTGACCACGTTCAGCCCCGAGTGCATCCCGAGCATGTGTGAGCATCAAAACTACCGCCGCGCAGACCGCCACGCTGTTTCGCGCTGTTTATGACGCGCGTCAGGAGCGCCGTCGCGCGGGCAGACCGTGGCAACCACCACAAACGCCGACCGTTGAGGCCCTGGCCGCGTTTCGCACGCTGGTGCTGGCCAACCGCGATCCATCAGGACGTCGAAGCTGAATGGGGCGAAGTAGATCGACGACGCGTCGATCGTGCGCTTGTATGGCTCATCGCTCTCGGTGCGGTAGCCCGGACCTCTGAAGGCTATCTGTGCGTACGAGTCTGCGGTCAGCGAGCGCCCGTCCGGTAGCCGAAGCGCCGTTCGGCACGATCCGTGCGCGGTCGCACGCCGACGCCGCATGTCCCCTGGCGAGCGGCTCGGGCCGGCGACCGTCGTCAAGAAAAAGGAGCTAGATGCGCCCGTCGGCGGGCTTTCGCCACGCGCTGCGGTCGCAGTACGCCGCGAACACAACCTTGTCGCCGTCTTTCGGGGCGCCGTTGCGGTTGACCGCGACGATGAACGGCCCGTCAATCTTGACGGTCCGGTGACTGCTCCTCGTAACCGCGACCTCCGCTGCCGCGCTCGCGCGCCCGCCGACCTCGTTTAGTTCCAGACGGAGCTGCTCAGCGGCCTGCGTGACCATGTTCAGTCCCGAGTGCAGCCCGAGCATGTACCCAGCGTTGTCGTGGACGCGCAAGTCGACCATCGGAAAGTCGAAGTGGACCTCCTCACTCGCCGAGCGCGAGACCATGTCGAGGGCCCGTGCCAGCAGCTCGGTAATGCTCGGCGGAGCGTCGTCTACCTGCTGGAAGCAGAAGGTGAAGCTAGGGTGTTGGGTGGCGACCTCAACGACCGGCCGTTGGCCGTTTTCCGGCGTTGAGGTTGTGTACGCGCCCTTCTTTAGGCCTACCCGGTCGACGCCGCCCTGCTGGTATGCATGTCCAGCCTCGCGCCACTTTGCGACGATGTTCAAGGTTGCAGCGAGGAGAATGTCGTGGGGCCCTCCTTGCGTGATCTGGGCATCCCAGCCCTGGGCATGCAGCCAAGCCGCGTGGTGCTCCGCGATCACGGTGGCGTGGCTGTGGATCTCCGAGATCCCGGCAGCCACTTGGGATCGCCGCCGGAAGGCCACGAGCCAAGCTCTTTGTTCTGGGGCGCCTTGGTCACCCGACCAGGACGGCACACCTCCAAGGAGTTCATCGGCCGCGGCGAGCGCGGCAGGCATCGTGAAGGGCGAGACGGCGAGGTATTTCTGATGGTTCATGGTTCTGTGTTCTTCGTGTTTTGGCGTGAGGTGTCTGTCGTACTACAAGGTGGTCGACGCTGAGCATTTCCTGCCGTGGCGCGCGGAGCACTTGTGCCCGATTGCGCGCAGATACTCGACCGTTGCGATCGCGGCGGCGCACGAGTCCTTGCCACCGGATACACCGATCGCGACCGGCGCATTGGCGGCAAGGAGGCCGGTGATTGTGGCGTCGACCTCGACGCCGCGGTCGAGGCGAGCGATCGGCTTGGCGCGGAGTTGAACGAGCATGTCCATGAGTCCTGGTAATTCACGCGGGATGCCAGCCGCGTAACTACGCTAACATATCGATCTGACGTTCGTGGGTCTTCCTCTACCCGGGAAAAGATTCACGTGCTCGTAGTGACGCGGACACTGGGTGATCAGGTACCCGCGGCAGGCGGTCGCGAGCCGCGAGCCCACGCGGCGCTAATCGTGCACCTCGATCCAGGGCATCCGTGCAGCAAAGCGCGTCCGATCCGTGCCAACCTCGCCCGCGTCCCGTTAGGGTACACGACCTGTCGCCGCGACCGCGTCCCGTTCGGCCTCGATCGGTGCAAACCAGCTCGACGCTCGTGGCGCTCGGCGATCTTGCTAAAACGCATGCTCAGCCTTGCCGCTCCTTGCACTAATAGGGCGAAACCTGGCATATACTTGCTGGATGCCGTCGAAACCCAAGAAGCGTGACAACCGCATCGTCGCGTACGTACGCATGCAGCCGGAAGACCACGCGCAGATCACTAAGATCGCTCAAGATCGCGGCTACCCGCACACGTTCGCGAGCGTCGTTGCCGAGGTGATCTCGAGTGGCTGCAAGATTTTGATGGCGAAGACCACGAAGCTGGCCTCGTGATCCGGGGCGCCCAGTACCCGGCTCTGGGGCACCACGAAGAGTGAACCACGTGCACGGGTATTCTGCTACCCAGTGCGCGTTGCCGCGCGCTTAGTAGCGCGCCTGATCGGCATGGTAGTTGCTGTCACGAGATGAACGCATCGAACCGGACTCAAGGATCTTTCAGCTACGTCCCCCGTCCCCCCGCCCCCCCCCCCCCCCCCCCCCCCCCCCCCCCCCCCCCCCCATTTACTTTTTCCCTCCC
>Ga0134123_10001850_pt1 | contig 13760 bp, 14 predicted proteins | sample KB303_FD_96460 | JGI IMG/M metagenome (GOLD analysis project Ga0134123, IMG submission 96460) | Terrestrial soil microbial communities without Nitrogen fertilizer from Kellogg Biological Station, Michigan, USA - KB3-0-3 | ecosystem: Environmental > Terrestrial > Soil > Unclassified ...
CGAATGTCCTGTTGAAATCGTCGATCTCGGTCTGCGCTTTTACGCGGAACTGGCCGTTGCGGTCCAGGACGATGTTGGCTTCGGTCTCGTCGAAGTCGAATTCGTCCTCGATCTCGCCGACGATCTGTTCCAGCACGTCTTCGATGGTCACCAGGCCGGCTACGCCGCCATATTCGTCAACGACGATGGCGATGTGGTTGCGATTGCTGCGAAAATCCTTGAGCAGCACGTTCAGGCGCTTCGATTCGGGGATGAATACTGCGGGCCGCAGCATCTCGCGCACGTTGAATTCTTCGCCGGCGTAGTAGCGCAGCAAATCCTTGGCCAGCAGGATGCCGATCACGTCGTCCTTGTTGTCGCCGATCACCGGAAAACGCGAGTGACCGGTCTCGATGACCCAGGGGATGAACTTCTCCGGTGCATCCCCGCTGTCGATAACGTCCATCTGCGAACGCGGAATCATGATGTCGCGCGCCTGCATCTCCGATACCTGCAAGACACCTTCGATCATCGCAAGCGCGTCGGCATCCAGCAGGTTGCGCTCATAGGATCTCTGCAGCAGCTCGATCAACTGCTCGCGGTCCTCCGGCTCGCGCATCAACAGCGCGCCCAGGCGTTCCAGCAATGAATGTTTTTCCTGCTCTTCTTCCATGTGAAAAGTCAGGGATGACGGAGGAAGGATGAAGACGGAAGAAAATTCAGGAACCGTACTAGAGATTCCATGTGATCTCGCATCGATGAATCGCTTTTCACTTCATCCTTCATCCTTCATCCCTCATCCTTGCTTTTGTAGGGATCAGCATACCCCAGGCGGGTGAGGATTTCCGTTTCCAGCCCTTCCATGGCCCGCGCGTCGGCGGCATCTTCGTGATCGAACCCCTGCATGTGCAGCATGCCGTGCACCAGCAGATGGGCGTAGTGCGCCTGCGGATTCTTGTGTTGTTCCCGCGCCTCGCGCTCGACCACCGGGATACACAGCGCGATGTCGCCGGATAACGGGTCAGTTTCGGGATAGACGAAGGTAAGTACGTTGGTGCTGTGATCCCTGCCGCGGTACTGCCGGTTCAACGCGCGGCCTTCTTCGGCATTCACCAGGCGCACGGTGACCATGGCGTCGCGCCGCAACGCGGCCTTGGCCCAGGCGCGCAACTGGCTGCGGGTGGGCACTCCGTCAGCCTCCGTGGCGTATTGAACGGTGAGCCCAAGCCTGTATCGTGGTCGGGAGCGCACAACGCGACCGCGTGCGCTGGCCATCGCCGGTTCAACCTTCCCTGCGCGAGCCGTGCTGTTCATAGGCATGAACAATGCGCTGTACCAGCGGGTGGCGCACCACGTCTTCGCTGAGGAACTGGGTAAAGACGATTCCGCGCACTTCCGCGAGTATCAGTTGCGCCTCGATCAGACCGCTTTTGTGTCCCTTGGGCAGATCGATCTGAGTGACGTCGCCAGTGACCACCGCCTTGCTGCCGAAGCCCATGCGGGTCAGGAACATCTTCATCTGTTCGGGGGTAGTGTTCTGCGCCTCGTCGAGAATGATGAAGGAGTGATTGAGTGTCCGGCCGCGCATATACGCCAGCGGCGCAATCTCGATCGAACCGCGTTCGAAAAGCTTAGCGACTTTTTCGAAACCCATCAGGTCATAGAGCGCATCGTAAAGCGGCCGCAGATATGGATCCACTTTCTGTGCCATATCTCCCGGCAGGAAACCAAGACGCTCGCCGGCCTCGACGGCCGGGCGCACCAGCACGATTCTTTTCACCAGATCGCGCTCGAATGCGTCCACCGCGCAGGCAACCGCGAGATAGGTCTTGCCGGTGCCGGCCGGACCGATGCCGAAGGTGATGTCGTACTCCTTGATCTGCCTGATGTACTGAACCTGGCGCGGTGTGCGGCCGTGCAGGTCCCGGCGCCGCGTGTGCAGCACCAGGGCTTCGTCTACCGGCTGCGGATTCGGCCCGCCTGCGACCTCGATCAGGCCCAGTTGGATTTCCTCGAGGCTCAGATTGCGGTTCGCCTGTCCGTAGAAACGCTGCAGAGCCTCGGCTGCAAGCCGGGTCTGTTCCGCGTTGCCGGAAACACTGAAATTTTCCCCACGGCGAGCAATGGACACGTCGAGCGCCGTTTCGATCTGCTTGAGGTTCTCGTCGAGCGCGCCGCAGAGATTGGCGAGGCGTTCGTTGTCCACGGGGGAGAAAGAAAGTTCGAAGGGCTTCAAACTGCTTCTGTCACCGGCATTTCGCCGCGCAGCGAGTGCGCCATCGCTGTGGTAATGCGGACGTCCGCCATCGACCCGATAAGGCGCCGCGGACCGCGAAAATTGACCATGAGATTGTTGTTGGTACGGCCCGCCAGTTCCTGCGGGTTCTTCCTTGCGGGGCCTTCGACCAGGATGCGCTGGATCGAGCCGATCATGCGGGTGCTGATCTGCGTGGCCTGCGCATCGAGTTGCGCCTGCAGGCGCGCGAGCCGTGCCTGCTTGGTTGTCTGCGCAACCTGCTCGGAAAGACCCGCCGCAGGCGTGCCGGGGCGCGGGCTGAACATGAAGCTGAAGCTCGCGTCGAAGCCGATTTCCTCGACCAGCCGCAAGGTCTGCTCGAAATCTTCGTCGGTCTCGCCGGGGAAACCGACGATGAAATCGGAGGAGATGGCAGCGTCCGGCTTTGCCGCGCGCAGCCGGCGGATGATGGACTTGTATTCCAGTGCGGTGTAACCGCGCTTCATTGCGCAGAGCACACGGTCCGAGCCGGACTGCACCGGCAGGTGCACGTGGCTCACCAGTTGCGGGATCGAGGCGTGCGCAGCGATCAGCCGCTCGCCAAAGTCCTTGGGATGCGAGGTGGTGTAACGCAGGCGGTCGATGCCCGGTATTTCGGCGAGATATTCGAGCAACAGCGCGAAGTCGGCAACCGCGCCGTCGGCCATGATGCCGCGATAAGCATTGACGTTCTGTCCGAGCAGCGTGATCTCCTTCACGCCCTGCTCCGCCAGTTCGGCAGCTTCGGTCAGGACGTCGTCGAGCGGACGCGAGACTTCTTCGCCCCGCGTGTAGGGCACTACACAAAAACTGCAATATTTGCTGCAGCCCTCCATGATCGAGACGAAGGCGCTGACCCCGACTACCTTCGCGGGCGGCAGGTTGTCGAATTTTTCGATTTCGGGAAAGGAAATGTCCACCTGCGGCTTGCCACTGCTGCGCCGCGCGCGCAGCATTTGCGGCAACCGGTGCAAGGTCTGCGGGCCGAATACCAGGTCGACGTAGGGCGCGCGGGCAACGATTGCCGCGCCCTCCTGGCTCGCGACGCAACCGCCGACGCCGATGATGAGGTCGGGGCGGGCCTGCTTCAGCGGCCGGATCCGCCCGAGATCGTGGAAAACCTTTTCCTGGGCCTTCTCCCGTACCGAGCAGGTATTGAACAGAATGACGTCCGCCTGTTCGGGATCGTCGGTGGTTTCGAATCCCTCGGCTGCGCCCAGCACGTCGGCCATCTTGGCCGAGTCGTACTCATTCATCTGGCAGCCGAAGGTGCGAATGTATAGCTTGCTCATGCCGCGTTACTTTTTGATCGGATACCTTGCCGCTTCTTCCGCGGTGAGCAGCCAGACGCGCGACAGGTCGCCGTTCATGTCTGTTGTGTACATGATCTGAGCCGTCTGCGACGGCAGTGAAGCAGGCATGATGATCAGGTTCTGCTCGTTGAAAATCTTTCCCCCGGGTGGAAGGCGCAGCGTCTTGCCGCCGATCTTCATGTAGGGGTAATTGTGCGCCTTCATCTCCCCACGCACGGCCTTCTCCGGAAAAGTGCGCGCCGCAAACGCGGGCAAGATCCAGATCGCGGCAATCATCGCGACCACAATCCTGAACACGATTCTGCGCGTGCCGGTGGCCCGCTGGAGCCTTACGTCACTCAAATGACTACCTTAAAGGAAACAGGAACTTATAAGTATACCGCGTTGCATCTCGGAAGTGCCGGGGGAGCCATGGTGAACCGTCATTTTTTGGAGAGTCATCTTCTGGTGCGCGATGCAGCAGTGCGAAACACCATGCAATCATTGAACAGAACTGTGGCAGACAATGCCCGGTATTCGTTGCAATAAAGTCAAAGGGCTTGCATTCCTGCAAGCCCCTTGATCGGCATGTTGGTGGTGGTGATAGGTGGACTTGAACCACCGACCCCAGCATTATGAGTGCTGTGCTCTAACCAACTGAGCTATATCACCGCAAGACTTTGATTCGATTTGCCGGGATGGCGCAAAAGGGTGCGAAAGGGTACTGACCACCCCCTGCCTTGTCAAGACAACTGCCTCGGGCGAGGGCCCGGTGCCGCATAGTAGACTGCCGCATGAACGTGGATATTGCCATTGTAGGCGGAGGCTTGGTCGGCGGCTGCATGGCGCGCGCGCTGGGCCATAACGGGCTGAGCGTGGCGTTGATCGAGCCGCGATCTCCACGCCCTTTGCCTGCGGCGGGCTTCGACTTGCGCGTCTATGCGCTCAATCCGCAAAGTGTTCGCTGTCTGGAGCGCTGGGGCGTCTGGCCGCTACTGGCGCAGCAGCGTATTGCGCCGGTGCACGAAATGCTCGTTTTCGGCGACGACGGCAGCTCGAAGATCGAATTCAGCGCGTACCGCAACGGCGTCTTCCAGCTTGCGGCAATCGTGGAGGAATTTAATCTCCAGCAGGCACTGACTGGGTCACTCGAGGAGCAGGCAGATCTCGCGTTGTTGAACGGTGTCGAGTGTTTGCGCGTGGACTGGACGGACGCCGCCGCCGTGCTTGTTCTTTCCAACGGAGCGCAGTTGCATGCACGGCTGGTGATCGCCGCCGATGGAGCCGAGTCGAGCCTGCGGTCACAAGCAGGAATCGAAGCCGATGTCCGCGAGTATGGCCAGAAGGGTGTGGTCGCCAATTTTCAGGTCGAGCGGCCGCATCGAAACGCAGCGTACCAGTGGTTCCGCAAGGACGGGGTCCTGGCCCTGCTTCCGCTGCCGCAGGACCAGGTGTCCATGGTTTGGTCCACTGCGGACGCGCATGCGCAGGCTCTGCTGGCAATGACAGGCGACGAGCTAGCGCGGTCGGCGGCGGATGCAGCCTCACACAAACTTGGCATCATGCGTGCAACCGGACCCGCCGCGGCCTTTGCGTTGCGGCGTCTGCGTGCGAAGCGTTTGATTGCGCCGCGCCTTGCCCTGTTGGGCGACGCCGCGCACCAGGTGCACCCGTTGGCGGGTCAGGGATTGAACCTCGGCATCGCCGATGCGGAATTCCTTGCCGGAGTGATCGGCGCCCGCGGCCTCGAAACTGACTGCGGGACAACGGCGCTGTTGCGCCGTTACGAACGCGGTCGCAAGGAGGATCTCTGGGCCATGGAAGCCGTCACCCATGGACTGCATACGCTATTCAGCAGTTCCCTGCCCGGCCTGTCACGGCTGCGCAATGCCGGACTGAATATGACGAATCAACTTCGACCGCTCAAGAAACTATTGGTGAAACGAGCGCTGGGCAAAGCGGTCTAATTTTCCCGCTCAATCAGAAATCCGGAGCTTTTCCACCCGACCCAACATGACCCTTCGCATCCTGACCGTATTCTCCCTGATTGTTCCGCTCCTGTCCGGCGCCGCCTGCGCGGATGAGGCATCCATTCGTGCCGAGATCGCCAAGAAGTTTCCCAAGGCCAACGTAGAAAGCGTGACCAAGACCTCCCACCTTGGCCTGTATGAGGTCGTGGTCGATGGGCAGATGTTCTATGCCGATGAAGCCTTCAATTACCTGATTGACGGCAGCATCATCGACACCAATAGCATGACCAACCTGACCGCCGCCAGACAGAGGGAATTGGAAGAGTCGAAACTCAAGAAGCTGGCCTTTCCTTTCGAGCAGCTTCCGCTCGATCTTGCGATCAAAAAGGTCAAGGGCGACGGCAGTCGCAAGATCGCCGTGTTCTCCGATCCGGATTGTCCGTTCTGCAAGCGGCTCGAGCGTGACATGGAAAAGGTTACCGACGTGACGATCTACCTGTTCCTGTACCCGATCGAGCAATTGCATCCGAAGGCGCCCGCCGTATCGCGTGCCATCTGGTGTTCGGGCGATCGAGTGAAGGCCTGGGACGAGTACATGCTGAAGGGCGTATCGCCGAAGGCTGCGGGCACTTGCACAAACCCGGTGGACAAGCTTGTTGAATTCGGCAAGTCCAAACGCATCAGTGGTACGCCGACCCTGTTCTTTGCCGATGGCAAGCGTGTTCCGGGTGCGATCCCGGTCGACCAGATCGAGGACCACCTCGCAAAAGCGCAGCCCAAGTAGATACTTCCCGGCCTTCCCTCCGGCGCTTTAGAATTCTGATGTCGGCGTTTCCAGGGGGATCGGTCGGTGCGCAGGATCAGGCAGGTTCCCCAAGGCGTTTCCCAGGAAGCCTTCGCGCGCCTTACCGTCGCAATGGCCCTGTCCGCGGCGCTGCATGTTTACCTTATATATGGGCTGGCGCTGCAACAAGCTGAACAATCGCATCTGAGCATCATCAATGCCAGGCTGGTGCCTGAATCCGCCGCAAAGAAGCCGAGAAAAGCCTTGGCCGCGTCGGCGACGCAAGGCAAGGATATTCGTCCTGCGCCGCCGCAGGTTGTACCGTTGCCTGAACCGGATGAACGAACAGAGCCGGTCGTACAGACTCCTTCGACCGAAAATCCTGGCGACGATACGGAATTTGCTGCGTTAGGCCTTCCCGATCCGATCCACTATCCCGTAAAGGACCTCGATGTCTATCCGCAACTGCTTAACCGCCTTGAGCCGGACTATCCACCGATCGCTCTCGCCGCCGGAATTGCCGGTTCGGTGACGTTGCTGATATTGATCGATGAATTTGGACGGGTCACCGATGCATCGGTCGTAGAAGCGTCTCCCCCGGACATGTTCGAAGAATCGGCGCGCCGCGCCGTTGCCGCTAACGCGTACGCTCCGGCGCAAAAAAACGGCCACCCGGTTCGCAGCCGCATTCTGGTAAAGGTCGATTACGACCCGGCCGCCAATACGCTCGAAAGGTGACCGCGGACGAACGTACGGCAACGCAATTTGCGTTCGGCTTCTAATGTCCTGCACGCGCTAAGGCAGCCGAGGCTCGAACCCGAGCGGATAAAGTACCCACATCCGGCCGCTCTGGCGCATGCGCCCGGCGATTTGCCCTGCCTCGTCGCCAAATCCCCAGAAGAAGTCCGCGCGCACCGCGCCCTTTATTGCGCTGCCAGTGTCCTGGGCGAAAACCAGGCGGTTCAGTGGCCGCTGTGATAGTGGCCAGCTGCTGGAGAGAAAAACCGGAGCACCGAGCGGCACGACCGAAGGGTCTACCGCTATGCTTCGGCCCGGTGTGAGGCCGATGCCGAGCGCGCCGACTGGGCCGGATGACGACAAGGGCATTTCGCGAAAGAACACGTAGGCAGGATTTTGTTGCAGCAACAGCGGCAGCAAGTCCGGGTTCTGCCGGCCCCATTGCTTGATACCCTGCATTGACGCTTTGTCTTGCGCTAATTCCCCGCGCTCTACCAGCACCCGCCCGATGGACCGGTAGGGATGGCCGTTATGCTCGGCGAAGCCGAGGCGCACGATTTCGCCGTTTTGCAGGTTAACCCGCCCCGATCCCTGGACTTGCAGGAAGAAAAGTTCGACGGCATCGTCTACCCAGAGAATTTCGCGGCCGCGTACCGACGCTTCGCCGCGCTCGATTTCTGCGCGCGTGTAATACGGCACCACCTTGTTTCCCTGTAACCGGCCACGCAGTCGCACGCCCTTGAGGTTCGGCTGAGTCTCCGTGAGATCGACGACCAACAGGTCGTCCGGTACGCCATACACCGGAAAGCGATACGTTTTGGTCGGTGTGCGGCTGCCGCGCAGCAGCGGTTCATAGTATCCGGTGACCAGCCCATCGGTGCTTCCATCGGCGTTGTGCACCGCATAGGGCGCGAAGGTGGATTCGAAAAACTGCCGAATTGCCTTCGGATCATCGATCGGAATCCGCGCCGCGGCGGCACAGGCAGATTGCCAGTCGGGTTGGGATTTCAGGTTGCCACACGAGAGCAGCAACGGCGGTAATGCTTCGGTGAGCTTGTCGTTGCCCCAGTCAGGTAGCGCGCTCCAGTCGGCGGCCCGTAGGGTCTGCTGGCGCGCAGGCGGCTGCGGGACCGGCGCAGGCTCGGGCGCGGATTCGGGCGCGGTCGCGATCGCTGCCGGTGTTGCGGGAAGAGGCTCGACAGGAGCTGGTGGCCACGGCGGCGGGGACTTGGTTACACTCGCACAGCTGCTGGCAAGCAACCCGAGCAAACTCAGTGCGATGGCCGGCCATTTTCTTTTCTGCATTGGGGGACTCTTTGCATGAACTGTTGCGCCTTCGAGTATAACAAGGCGGTGGTGCGCCTCCCGCGGTGCCACTGCACATGATCTGGCTGATACTCGAAGGTGGTCTGGCGCTGGCGCTGTTTGCGTTCATCATCTGGTGGACACTACCGCGCAAACGGGACCGCGACAAGAAAGACTAGGACACGCACTTCTCGAGCTGGATCACGCGAAACCAGCCACCGAGCAGCACCGGTTCGTCTTCCTCCACGCGCAGTTGCGGTACATTTTCGATGAGCTGTTCGAACACGACATCGGTGCGAGTGGCGACGTGTCGGCTGAGCAGGTTGATCAGCCGGCGCGCGGGGGCGAGTTGGCCGCGGCGCAGGAACTTGTCCAGTAGAAAGACCTTTCCCGCCGGTCTGAGCACCCTGGCCGTTTCCAGCAGCAGCGCGGCGCCATCCGGCACAACCGCCACGATCAGATGCAGGATCGCGTGATCGAAACATTCATTCCTGAACGGCAGTCTCTGGCAGTCTCCCTGTACCAGCGACGTGTCCGGTGAAGCGATCCGCGAGCGGGCCCGCCGCAACATCGCGGCGGTCAGATCGATCCCTACATACTTGTGCAACTTAGGAAGGTACGGCAGGTCGAGGCCGGTGCCGATACCGGCTATCAGGATTCGGCAGGATCTATCCACCGGCAGCGCGGCAAGGCTGCGGCGACGGGCCCCGGCAAGCGGCCGTCGAATGATCGCGTCGTAAGCCGGCGCGATCAGGGTGTAACTGTGCTTGAGCGACATTTATGTGCGGACAACGAAGACCGGCAAGAAGCCTCCGGTGCCAAGTGGGACAGGCAATTCAATGCAGAACGCGCGGTACGCTCAGGGCGAACTCGGGAATGGGGGCTTCGAAGGCTACTCCGTCTTCAGCGACCATCTGGTAGCTGCCGCGCATCGTGCCTACCGGAGTGGCGATCGCCGTGCCGCTGGTGTATTCGTGTTTCTCCTGCGGCCGCAGCAGAGGTTGCTGCCCGACAACCCCAAGGCCACGCACTTCCTGCACCTTGCCATCGGCGTCGGTGATGATCCAGTGACGGCTGACAAGCTGAGCGGCGACGGTGCCGGTATTGGCGATGGTGATGGTATAGGCAAATACATAACGACCGCCGGCTTCATCGGATTGATCGGGAACATATGAAGTCCGTGCAGTCACGGCAATTTCGTATTTCTTGTGCTCGGCCATGCCTGGCATTGGACAATAAACGCGATCAAGCGGCAAGGCCGGCGACATGCGCGTTCCGCGCAGCGCCGTTTGCTACAATGCCGCGGTCTTGCGCCCGCGCGGTATCCATCTACTATCGAATCGCCTATGCATCGAATCGCTCCCAGCATTCTTTCCGCGGACTTTTCCAGGCTAGGCGAGGAAGTCCAATCGGTGATAGCCGCCGGTGCCGACATCGTGCACTTCGACGTGATGGACAACCATTACGTGCCGAATCTGACCGTTGGCCCCGTGGTCTGTGAAGCGATCCGGCCGCTCACCGAGGCGATCATCGACGTTCACTTGATGGTCAGTCCTGTGGACCGGATCGTTCCCGATTTTGCCAAGGCGGGCGCCAACCTAATAAGTTTCCACCCGGAGGCCTCGGAGCACGTTGACCGCACCATAGGACTGATCAAGGAGTGCGGGTGCAAGGCGGGACTGGTGCTCAATCCGGCAACCCCGTTGTCCTGGCTCGACTACACACTCGACAAAGTGGATCTGGTGCTGATCATGTCGGTCAATCCGGGATTTGGCGGGCAGAAATTCATTCCTCTGGCGCTTGCGAAGCTGCGTGCAGTTCGTGAGCGCATTGACAAGACCGGCCGCGATATCTGGCTGGAAGTGGACGGCGGAGTAAAAGTGGAAAACATCGCCGAGATTGCCCGCGCGGGAGCGGATACGTTCGTCGCCGGATCCGCGATATTCGGCACCAAAGACTACAAGACCACCATCGCCGCCATGCGCGCGGAACTGAAAAAGGTCTGATTGCCGGGGACCGGCCCCGAAGCAATCGAAAAAGAACGATGCCCTCTGTTATTGATGCCACCCTATCAAGGCAGTGGCACTGTTGAACCGAATCTCCCGGAATTTCTCCGTAGCCTCGTGTCTTTGTCGTTCAGCCCCTCAAGGAATTTTCCTCTGCCGGTATCGGCGGTGGCGTTCGACCTGGATGGCACCTTGGTCGACACGCTTCCGGACCTGCACGAGGCGGCCAACCGGATGCTCGGTGACCTCGGGCGCTCCCACGTCGACGACTCCATCGTGCGCGAGTATGTGGGAGACGGGGTGGATCGTCTGGTCAAACGGTTGTTGACCGGCGATCCCGACGGCGAGCCCGATTCGGTGTTATTCGATCGTGCCGGAAAGGTTTTTCGCAGTTACTACGCCGAAGTGCTGTCGGCCGCCTCACGGCCCTTCCCTGGAGTGATGGAAGGCTTGCAGGAAATGCGCCGCCAAGGCCTCAGACTCGCATGCATAACTAACAAGCCCGTGGTTTTTACCGAACCGCTTCTGCGCGATATGGGACTCACGCCGCACCTGGACCTGGTATTGAGCGGGGACAGCCTGCTGCGCAAAAAGCCGGATCCACTGCCGCTGGAGCATTGCGCCCGGGTTTTTGGCGTGCCGCCTTCGCGCCTGCTGATGATCGGCGATTCCGCCAACGATTGCCGCGCGGCACGGGCGGCCGGCTGCCCGGTATTCTGCGTCCCCTACGGCTACCGCGGGCGGCTCGGGGTGCATGAACTGGACTGCGATGCTATAGTACCGGCGCTTCTGGACTCCATGAAACTGATCCAAATTTCGCAGTCATGAACCTTTTGAAACTCGAAAACCTGAGGCTGGAAATCGGGGCCGGCTGGCGCTGGTGGCGCCCGTCCGTGTTCTGGCGCTGCGTCTGAGCGTCGCCGCTTTTCCGTTTCCTCGTTTTCGCCGTTTCAGGAGTTCGTCATGACTGAGCAGGAATTCAAGCAGCTTGCGGCGCAGGGTTTCAACCGCATCCCGGTTGTGCTCGAAACCTTTGCCGACCTCGACACCCCGCTTTCGGTCTATCTCAAGCTCGCCCACAAACCCTATTCCTATCTGCTGGAATCCGTGCAGGGCGGCGAGCGTTTCGGCCGATATTCGTTCATCGGCTTGCCCGCCGAGACCCGCTTCGAGGTCCGTGGTCATGTCTGCGCCGAGTACCGGCGCGGCACCCTGGTAAGCCAGGCAGAGTACGGCGACCCGCTCGATTTCGTTGCTGCTTGCCATGCGCGCATCCGGGCGGCTTCGCGGCCAGATCTTCCGCGCTTTCTCGGCGGTCTGGTCGGCTGCTTTGGCTACGACACGGTTCGTTACGTGGAAAAAAAGCTTGCGGCCACGCAAAAGACCGACACCTTGAATACTCCGGACATCCTGTTGCTGCTGTCGGAGCAACTGGTGGTCCTGGACAATCTCTCCGGCAAGCTGTTTCTGGTGGTCTATGCCGATCCGCGCGAGGCCGGCGCGTATGGGAGGGCCCAGCAACGCCTTCAGGAACTCCTGTGGATGCTGCGTCAGCCCGTGGTTGTGCCGCCGGAAGCGCCCGCGACGCCGTCACAGCCTCATTCCGAGTTCAGCGAAGACGCTTTCATCGAGGCGGTCGAGCGGGCCAAGCGTTACATTTTCGACGGCGACATCATGCAAGTGGTGCTTTCGCAGCGCGTGAGCTTGCCCTATCAGGCCTCGCCATTGGCGCTGTACCGTGCCCTGCGGGCGCTCAACCCCTCGCCCTACATGTTCTATTTCGACATGGGCGGATTTCATGTGGTAGGCGCCTCGCCCGAGATTCTGGTGCGGCTGGAAAGCGGCATGGTGACGGTGCGCCCGATTGCGGGCACCCGGCCACGCGGAGCCAGCCGCGATCAGGATGCCGCGCTCGAGCGCGAACTGCTGGCTGACCCGAAGGAGCGCGCAGAGCACGTGATGTTGATGGATCTGGGGCGCAACGACGTCGGCAGGGTGGCGCAGGTCGGCAGCGTGCACGTCACGGAGAACATGACCATCGAGCGTTACTCGCACGTGATGCACATCGTCTCCAATGTGGACGCCAAGTTGAAACCCGGCTTGGACGCCATGGCGGTTCTGAAAGCCACCTTCCCCGCCGGTACGGTGAGCGGCGCACCCAAGGTGCGTGCGATGCAGATCATCGACGAACTGGAACCCGCAAAGCGAGGCATCTATGCTGGTGCGGTGGGTTACCTCGGGTTCAACGGTGACATGGACCTTGCCATTGCGATCCGCACAGCGGTGGTGAAGGACGGCAGGCTGTATGTCCAGGCCGGCGCCGGCATCGTCGCCGACTCGGTGCCGAAGAACGAATGGGTCGAGACCCAGAACAAGGCCCGCGCGCTGCTGCGCGCCGCCGAAATGGCCCAGGCAGGCCTCAACAGCGGCATTCGATAGGAGAAGAGCATGCTGCTGATGATCGACAATTACGATTCCTTCACCTACAACCTGGTCCAGTATCTGGGTGAACTGGGCGAGGAGGTGAGCGTATTCCGCAATGACGAGATTACGTTGGAACAGGTCGAAGCCCTGCATCCATCGAGAGTCGTGATTTCCCCGGGCCCGTGCACACCCGCCGAGGCGGGAATTTCGGTTCCGCTCATTCAGCGATTTGCCGGCAAGTTGCCGATTCTCGGTGTCTGCCTGGGCCACCAGAGCATCGGACAGGCCTTTGGCGGAAAAATAGTTCATGCCGCACAACTCATGCATGGCAAAACCTCCGACATCCGCCACGCCGATGCCGGTGTTTTCCACGGGTTGCCCAATCCGCTGACGGCCACGCGCTATCATTCGCTGGTCATCGAGAAGAAAAACCTGCCAACCTGTCTCGAAGTGACGGCGTGGACCGACGATGGCGAAATCATGGGCATTCGGCACAGGGATCTGCCTGTCGAAGGGGTACAGTTCCACCCCGAATCGATCCTGACCGACAAGGGACATGAGTTGCTCGCCAATTTCCTGCGCACGGGATAGGCGAGCCTGTTTTCGTGCACTCAGGAGCGAGTGCTTGGGTTGGGAAGCTATCGGAATCGATCATGACACCTCAGGACGCACTGGTTCGAGTCATCGAACATCGCGAGATTTTCCACGATGAGATGCTGGCGCTGATGCGCCAGATCATGAACGGCGAAATGTCGCCGACGCTGATTTCCGCGATCATCATCGGGCTGCGGGTGAAGAAAGAGACTATCGGCGAAATTGCCGCGGCTGCGCAGGTCATGCGCGAGTTCTCCACCAAAGTGGAGGTAACCGACCATGCGCACCTTCTGGACACCTGTGGAACCGGGGGCGACGGCGCCCATACTTTCAACGTTTCCACTGCGGCAGCATTCGTCGCGGCGGCGGCTGGCGCCAGGGTGGCCAAGCACG
>Ga0134123_10001851_pt1 | contig 13759 bp, 8 predicted proteins | sample KB303_FD_96460 | JGI IMG/M metagenome (GOLD analysis project Ga0134123, IMG submission 96460) | Terrestrial soil microbial communities without Nitrogen fertilizer from Kellogg Biological Station, Michigan, USA - KB3-0-3 | ecosystem: Environmental > Terrestrial > Soil > Unclassified ...
CTGCGGGCCGGTGATCTGCCCGCTGATCTACCTGCCTGTTTGCGGCCTGGACGGCAAAACCTACCCGAACGCCTGCAGCGCGGGCGCGAGCCACGTCGTCGTCGCCCACACCGGTCCCTGCGACAAGGAGTGCGGCGGCATCATCGGCAAGCCCTGCGACAAGGGGCAGTTCTGCCAGCAGCCGACCGGCCAGTGCATCATCGCCGACGGCACCGGCACCTGCGCGCCGATCCCGCAGATCTGCACCTTCATCTACAAGCCGGTGTGCGGCTGCGACGGCAAGACCTACGGCAACGACTGCGCGCGGCAGGCCGCCGGCGTCTCCAAGCTGTGGGACGGCCCGTGCCGCGAGACCTCCGACGAGAAGTCGCTGAACTACTCGACCCTGCCGAAGTCTTGCGCGACCAACGCGCAGTGCGGCAACGACGAGCTCTGCTACAAGCCGGACGGGCAGTGCGACGACGACAACGGCCGCTGCCGGCATCGTCCCGAGCTCTGCCCGGACCTCTACAAGCCCGTCTGCGGCTGTAACGGCGTCACTTACAGCAACACCTGCTTCGCGCGCATGGCGGGCACCAACGTGCGCCACAACGGCAAGTGCGGCGAGCCGGAGACCGAGGTGAAGGAAGGCCACGGCGCGCCCGAGGACTGAAGCGCTAGCGCCCGCGTAGTCGTGCACGCCCGAGTGGCTGCTTTCGAAGGGCGGCCACCCGGGCGGACTGCGTCGTTCACGGCTCGCCGCCCCCGCGCGGGCGCTCGATCCCTAGCGCCGCCGCCTTCTGGTGCAAGTACGTGCGCTGCAGGTCGAGCAGCCGCGCCGCGGCGGCGAAGTTCCAGTTGGTGCGGCGCAGCACCGCTTCGAGGTACTCGCGCTCGCTCGCCGCCTTGAACTCCTTCCACGGCGCGATCGCTTGCAGCTCGTGCGGGCGCAGCAGGCCGGTCTCGCGCGGCGGCGCCGCCGCTTGGAAGAACGCCGAGGGCAGCTGGTCGGGCGTGATCGGATCGCTGCCGAGGATGGTGAGCCGCTCGCAGAGGTTGCGCAGCTCGCGCACGTTGCCTGGCCACGCGTAGCGCAGCAAGAGCGGCATCACGCCCTCGGCGACGCTCTTCCGCCGCAGCCGGTGGCGGTCGGCGAAGCGGTCGAGGAAGTGGAGGAAGAGCAGCGGCACGTCCTCGCGGTGCTCGGCGAGCGACGGCACCTCGATCGGGATGTGGTGGAGGCGGAAGTAGAGGTCCTCGCGGAAGCGGCGGGCGCTCACCTCGGCGTCGAGCCGGCGGTGGGTGGCGGCGAGCACCCGCACGTCGACCGTGCGGTAGCGCGTCTCGCCGAGGCGCCGCACGTGGCCGTCCTCGAGGACGCGCAGCAGCCGCGCTTGCAGCTGCAGGTCCATGTCGCCGATCTCGTCGAGGAAGAGGGTGCCGCCGTGCGCTTCCTCGAAGAGGCCGGCTTTCGCGGCCTTGGCGTCGGTGAAGGCGCCGCGGGCGTGGCCGAAGAGCTCGCCTTCGATCAGGTGCGGCGGGATGGCGGCGCAGTTGATCTTGACGAATGGCCCGTCGCGGCGGCGGCTCTTGCGGTGGAGCGCGTCGGCCACCAGCTCCTTGCCGGTGCCGCTCTGCCCGAGGATGAGCACGCGCGCGTCGGTCGACGCCGCCTTGTCGATCGCCTCGCGCAGCCGCCGCATCGCCGGCGAGTCGCCGAGGATCTCGGGCGCCGGCTCGAGACGCGATTCGAGCGCCGCCACCCGGCGCTTGAGCCCGGCGGTCTCGAGCGCGTTGCGGATCGACTGCAGCAGCCGCTCGCGGCTGAACGGCTTCTCGATGAAGTCGTGGACGCCGAGCCGCACGGCTTCGACGGTCTCGCTGATCGAGGCCTCGCCCGAGACGATGACGGTCGGCGGCAGCCGGCCGCGGGCGGCGAGGCGGCGCACCAGCTCGACGCCGCTCATCCCGGGCAGGCGCACGTCGAGCAGCAGCAGGTCGGGCGGCTTGCCATCGGCGTCGACGAGTTCTGCCCAAGCCTCTTCGGCGGTGGTCACCGAGCGCGGCGCCATGCCTTCCGAGCGCAGCTGGAAGAGCAGGCTGGCGCGGATCTTCTCGTCGTCCTCGACGAGCAGCACGTCGGTCATGCCGGCACCGGCGCGGGGGCGGGGAAGAGGAGGCGGAAGGTGGTGCCGGCAGCGGAGGTGTGGAACAGCTCGAGGTCGCCGCCGTGGTCGAGCAGCACCTTGCGCGAGATGGCGAGGCCGAGACCCATGCCGTCGCCGATGCGCCGCGAGGTGGTGTAGGGCTCGAAGAGACGGTGGCGCAGCTCGGGGGCGACGCCCGGGCCGTCGTCGGCGACGTCGAGAGCGATGCCCTGCTCGACCGCCGCGAAGGCGAGCGTGAAGGTGCCGCGACGGGCCACGCCGCGCAGCGCCAACGCGCTGTTATCGGCGAGGTTGACCAGCACCTGGCGCAACATCTCGGCGTCGACCATCGCCTCGACGGCGCGGCCCGGATCGGCGAAGCGGACCTCGAGCTCGGGCCAGGCGGCGGCGAAGAGCTCGGCCCACTCTGCCACCACGCGCGTCAGGTCGTGGCGGACGAGCGCGGGATGTGGCAGCCGGGCGAACGAGGTGAAGCGCTGGGTGAAGTCGACGAGGCGGTCGAGCTCCTGGCCGAGGCTCACCTGCAGGCGTCCGAGCTCGTCGCGCGTCTCGCCCACCGGGACCGTGCTTGCGAGGTCGCCGATGCGGGCGAGCTCGAGCCGCGCGGCAGCCAGCGGGGTGCGGATCTCGTGCGCGTGCCGCCGCGCCGACTCCTGCCACGCCGACAGGTTCTCCAGCGAAGCGAGCCGGCGGCGGTCGCGCGTCATCCGCCGCGACGTCTCCTCGACCATGCCGGCGATGCGGCCGATGAGGTCGCCTCGTCGCTCGCCGACGCGGACGTCGGGTTGGCCGGAGGCGAGGTCGCCGAGGGCCGACTGCAGCCGTACCAGCCGCCGCTCCTGGCGCGCCTGGCGCATCGCGCTCGCCGAGCCGGAGAGGACGATGATCGCCGCCACCACTACGAGCAGCGCCACTTCGTAACGCCGCACGATCTCGTGGCGGTTGTACTCCAGCACGCGCAGCCGTCCGAGCAGCCGCTGCGTCTCCTGGAAGCGCCGGTGGTAACCCGCCTCGCCGCGGGGATCGAGGCGGGCGAGGCGTTTCTGGTCGTCGCGCGACCGCTCCACCGCTGCCACCACCTCCGGATGGACGCCGAAGGCGAACCAGGAGCGCGACAGGCGGCGCTCGAACATGTGGAAGACGAGGGCGGAGGCGACCGCGAGCGCGAGCAGGGTGAGGAGCGCGGTGCGCTGGCTCAGGAGCGCGAGCATACCGCTCAGGGACCGCGCGCCGGGACCGGCCGCGGCGTTGCCGGCCAGGCGTAGCGGACGATGCTACGCCGCTGGATCGAGGTGGCGATGAGCAGGTCGACGACGCCGTTGAGCCGCGACTCGCCGGGGCTCGTCGTGGCCGGCTCGCTCGCGGCGTCGTCGCCGGGCGCGCTCGAGAACCAGCGCTGCGCGTCGCGTTGCTCGGACTGCGAGAAGGGGATCACACTGAGCTCGACGCGAACCTGCCAGCTGCCGAGCGGCAGCGCCAGCGCCACCGGCAGCTCGAGCGACTGCCACCAGCCGGCGAGCGCTGCGAAAGAACGATGCGTGTCGCGCCGCACGCGGCCGTCGGCGCCCACGGCGGTGGTCAAGAAGACCTCATCCCACGGCTCCCAGCGCACGTCGATGCGCGCCGCGCCGCGCACTTTGCGGCCGGGCTCGGCCGCGGCCTTGACGACGACGATGAAGCTGGTGGTCAGACCGGTGTTGAGGTGCGGGCGCACCTCCGGCAGCGACAACACCTCGGGCAAGGCGCTCACCGCCAGCGTGCGATCGCGGCCTATGGTGTAAGCCGGTCCCTGCCCGCCGTGGAGCGCGGCAGCCGCGAGCAGCAGCCCTGCTGCCGACGCCGACAGCACCGAGCGCCTCAACGGCCGCCCTCCAGCTCGGCGACGTAGCTGAAGCTGAGACGGTAGACGCCCCAGGCATTGCGGAAGAGGAGCGAGGTCCGCAGCTGGCCGTCGAGCGCGTCGTAGTCGAAGGAGTCGCTCGAGTAGCGCGACGAGTCGACCCGCGCCACCGTTTCCAGGCGGAGGTCGCCGCCGCGCCGCTCGCGAATGGCGAAGTCCCAGACGTTGAAGGCGTGGATGGCCTCGACGTAGACGCCCGTCGAGCCGCCGGTGACGTCGAAGCTCTCGCTATGTCCGGCGCCGGCGCCCAAGCCGAGCGATTGCTTGGGGGTGACCGGCCAGTACTGCCGGCCCTGGACGGAGAGGAGCCAGGAGTCGTCGCTGAAGCGCTGGTCGAAATCGAATTCGCCGTTACCGCCCGCGCGCATGCGATGGGTCTGTCGCCGGCTCGCGTAGCCGCCGGTGCCGGTGATCCGGCGGCCGCTGGTGGCAAACAGCGGATCGTCGGTGCTGTCGTAGATCCACTCGAGCCCGCCGCCCCACTCCTCGAGCTGCACCTCGCTGTAGCCGCCGTAGGAACCGAAGCGGCTCTCGATCGACGTCCAGGCGGCGCTCGCCCGCAGCGCGTGGTTGCCGGTGAGCGGAATGCCCAGCTGCGCCGAGGCCTGCAGGTTGCCCTTGTCGTAGCGGTCGCCGACCGCGCTCGACAGCGCTCCGCTGGCATAGCTCCCGGCGCCGAAGAGCCCGTAGCGCGTGTAGCCGAGCTGGAAGGTGCCGACGCCGAGGTCGTCGTCGAAGGCCTGCACGCTGCCGAAGAGCAGCCCGTGCGCGCCGACGAACTTGCGGGCGCTGACGGTGAACGCGGCCCCTCCGGCGATCTCGTCGTCGTTGGGCCCGTCGTCGCGGAGGTGGGGGCGATCGAAGTAGAAGCCGTCGACGTCGAGGGCGAAAGCGACCGGCTTGGCGGCCTCGACGGTGATCAGCAGCTCGTAGGCGCCGCGCTCGCTGCCCTTGCGCAACGCCATGTTGGCGTCGACGACGAAGGGAAGCCGCTTGACGCGCGAGACGGCGTCGCGCAATTGCGGCTCGGAGTAGGTGCCCCCCTCGACCAGCCGCGACTCGGAGAGGACGATCTGCCGCGCCGACTCGCGCTCGAGGCCCTCGACGACGACGCGTTCGATCAGGAAGGTCGGCGGCTCGTCGGCGCGAGCGTCGGCACAGAAGAGGAGCAAGGCGAGGGCGAGCAGCGGCGCACGAGCGAGACGACCCATCGACGGCCCCTTTCCGGTTGACCAGCGGACGGACCGGACAAGGGCAACCGATGTGCCACACTGGGGCGCGCGAGAGCGGCGGCGCGGCTGGCGGCGCAATGTCTTCTCAGACAACGGGATGCAGCGCTGCTACGCCTCTCGTCATGAGCTCGCGAGCCGATCGGTGACGGCCGGCAGCGTACAGTAAAGCTGACGCCCGTCAGCGGAAGCAGACGACCGTGAGGTGAGCGTGCCCAAAACCATCGTTCGATCTTTGTTCGTTGCGACCTCGCTGGTCGTTTTCTCGATGGCGGATATCGCCAGTGCGGAAGGCGTTGCCTACCAAGTTGCCGACATCGCGCCGAACACACCCCAGCGCCAGGATGGCTACTTGTTCCCGGACAACTTCCAGCCCGTGGCCGGCGGCGACGTCTTCCTGGCGCGCGCCGGCAGTGGACCGCCGAGCATCTGGCGAACGGACGGCACGCCGAACGGTACGCAGCCCGTAGTCGCCGGCGCCGCTCTCGGCATCGGTGCGCTGGTCGGGAGCAATGGCCAACGCGCCTACTTCGCGGGTAGCTCCAGCAGCCGCACCAGCGCGGTTTGGGCGACCGACGGCACGACGGCCGGCACTGTGTTGTTGAAGGGAGGCCTCGGCGCGGGCGGCTTCTTCTCGACCGGACCCGACTGGGCGGTGGTGGACGGGCGCCTCTTCTTCCACGACTGCCATCCCAACCCCGGCCGCCATTGCGATCTCTGGATCTCCGAGGGCACTCCCGAGACGACCCGCAAGATCGCCGAGGTCGCGGCCCTGGTCGGGAAAGTGACGGGGTCGGCGGGCAAGTTCTACTTCCTCGCCCCGACGCTGGACGAGCCGCGGCCCACGCTGTGGCGAAGCGACGGCACCGCTGCCGGCACGGTGCCCCTGCGCTCGTTCAGCTTCGAGAGCCCCTCGCTCGACGTGACGTCCGTCGGCGGACGGGCGGTCGTCGTAGCCGAGCAGAAGCTCTGGGTCACCGACGGCAGCTCGGTGGAGCTCGTCCGCACCCTCGGCGCCAACGAGTTCCTCGAGTTCTTCAGCGCCATCGTCGTCGGCCCCAAGGTCTACTTCCTCGCCGTACGTTTCAACGGCGGCAACACTTTCGACGTGTGGAGCAGCGACGGCACGGTCGCCGGCACGTCGGCCGTGCTGAGCACGAGCATCGCCTTCTCGCCGTTGGTGCCGAGCCACTGGGTGCAGCAGCTCGGTACGCGCATCTACTTCGCCGTCCCTGGACCGGAGGGCAAGGACCCATACAGCTTGTGGTGGAGCAGCGCCCAAGGTGGCAGCGCGCAACCTCTCGCCTGCTCGGCGTGCTCTTCGGTCCGGGGCGGCCTCTGGACCCTCGACGACGAGTTGCTGTTTCCTGTGAAGGTGGGCGATTCCTACTCGCTCTGGGCGATCGACCCGACGCACGTCCCCCGGCCGGTGGCGACGTTTTGCAGCAACAACTTCTGCGGCACCGGGGCCCTGGTGGAGGCCGCCGGCAAGACCTTCTTCGTGGTCACCCCGACGTCGGGCACCAACGAGCTGTGGGTTACCGATGCGACCACCGCCGGCACCATGAAGCTCGACACCTTCCCTTGGCTCTTCGAGCTCTACGGTTCGGCGAGCGCCGATGCGCTGCTGTTCGGAGCGTCACGAGACTTGCAGACGCAGACGACCCTCTGGATCAGCCGCGGCACCGTGCAGAGCACGACGGAGCTGACGGTGATCGAAGGTGCCGGGTCCGAGCCGCACGAGCTGCGGCGGGCCGGCAGCCGCGTCGCTTTCTTGGCCTGTGGCGAGGAGGTGGGACTCTGGGGCGCTGGTGCGCACGACGCCGAATTCTCGAAAGAGGGCTATGTCGATTGCCTGGGCTCCACCGACGGCTTTCACCCCTTCGTGAGCACGGGCAGCCGGGTCTTCTTCCAGCACGCGCACTTCTCGGGTTACGAGGAGCTGTGGGTCACCGAAGGCACGGCGAGCTCGACGAAGAAGCTGCTCGAAGGCCACGGCAGCATCCGGGACATTGCGCCGGCCAGTGGCGACGCGTTGATCTGGAAGAATCGAGTGAGCTCCGGCGTTGCGGAGACCACGCTGTGGAGGAGCGACGGCACAGTCGTCGGCACGACGCAGCTGCTCGCGCTGCCTTCCGGAGCGTGGGACGCCTCGAGCACCACCGCCCTGGGCGGAGAGATCTACTTCCGGGCCAACTCGCCGCTCTTGCAGATCTGGCGGACGGACGGCACTACCGCCGGCCTGCGGCAGCTCACCAACGGCGTGCTCGGCGAGTTCGTCTACGACCCGCAGCTCACACGGGTCGGGGCGTTCGTCTTCTTTGCGGGCGCGAGCGGCATCTGGCGCACCAACGGCACCGCTGCAGGTACGAGCCTGGTGGTGCCGATCGCGCAGGGCGGCTCGGTGAGCTGGCTGCACGAGCAGGGCGGGGCGCTCCTCTTCAGCCGCACCGAGGCTGGGGTCACGACGCTGTGGCGTACGCAAGGGACGCCCGATTCCACGCACCAAGTGGCGGCTATCGATCCGACCGTGCCGCAGTTCTTCCTCGATCGGCCGGCGGTCGTTTCCTTCGACGGCGCGCTCTACTTCGCGGCGGACGACGGCTCGCACGGGGTCGAGCTCTGGCGCACCGACGGCACCGCCGCCGGGACGGTGATGGTGCGCGACATCGGAGTCGGTCCCGTGTCGGGGAACCCGCGCTACCTGGTGGTCGCCAACGGCCTGATCTACTTCACCGCCGACGACGCCCTCGCCGGCAACGAGCTCTGGGTCTCCGACGGCACGAGCGCGGGCACGCACCTGGTGCAGGACATCGCGCCGCAGGCGGCCTCGTCGTCGCCGGCCGAGCTCACCGTCGCCGGCGACCTGATCTACTTCTCGGCCGACGACGGCGTCACCGGCCGCGAGCTGTGGGCGCTGCCGCTCGCGGCTCCGGAGCCGTGCACGCCCGCCGAGGGGCGGCTCTGCCTGCATGGTGACCGGTTCCGGCTCGAGGTCGCCTGGCGCGACTTCACGGGACACTCCGGCAGCGGGCACGCGGTGTCGCTCAGCGCCGACACCGGCTACTTCTGGTTCTTCGATGCGGCCAACGTCGAGCTCACGGTCAAGGTGCTCGACGGCCGCGCCGTCAACGGCTACCACTGGGTGTTCTACGGCGCGCTCTCCAGCGTCGAGTACACGCTCACCGTGACCGACACGCAGACCGGCGCGGTCAAGCGGTACGTCAACCCCGCGGGTACCCTCGCTTCGGTCGCCGACACCAGCGCGTTCCCGAGCCGCGGTGCTCTCGCCGGCGCTGCCGTTGCCGCCCGCACAGGCAAGTCGTGGCGCGACCGGGTTACGTCCAACGACGTTTCACCGGCGCCGTGCGAGGCGACCAGCTCGCGTCTGTGCCTGCAAGGCGGCCGCTTCGCCGTCGAGGCGGAGTGGCAGGACTTCTCCGGCCATCACGGCGTCGGCACGGGCGTCGCCCTTACCGGCGACACCGGCTACTTCTGGTTCTTCGGCCCGTCGAACGTGGAGGTAGTGCTCAAGGTGCTCGATGGCCGGCCGGTGAACCAGAAGTTCTGGGTCTTCTACGGCGCGCTCTCGAGCGTCGAGTACACGATCACCGTCACCGACACGCAGACGGGGAAACAGAAGCAGTACCACAACCCAAGCGGACGTCTCGCCTCGGTCGCCGATACGTCGGCATTCTGAAAGTCGGGCAGCTTCGCGCTTCGGATCGTCTGAGCCTAGGCTCGACTAGGCCGAGGCCTGCTCGCTCTGGCCGGCCATGATGCGCCAGCCGATGACCTTCTCGTCGATCTCGCGCAGACGCTTGGCGACCAGTCGGCAGAGCAGCTGTAGGAACTCGAGGCTGGCCTCGGGGTCGACGGTGAGCACTTCCTTGATGGTGGCTTCGTCGAGCGCCAGCACGGTGACCGGCGCACCGTGGGCGCGGGCGTCGGCGGAGCGTGGCTGACCGTCGATCAACGCCATCTCGCCGAAGAAGTCGCCGCGCTCGAGGATCGCGAGGGCCTCCTCGCCGCCGCCGGGGATGAACTTGCTGATGCGGACGCGGCCTTCGAGCACCACGTACATCTCGCGGCCAGGGTCGCCCTCGGCGAAGATCACCGCGCCGCCGGGATAGGTGCGCTCGCGCGAGAAGGTGGCGAGCGCCATCAGCTCGTGGTTGCTCAGCCCCTGCTCGCGGAAGAGCCGCATCTTCGTCTCGCTGTCCACCGCCGCCGCGCGGCCGCCCGAGGTGCGCTGTTGCTTCAACCGCAGCAGGTTCTCGGGGATGGCGTCCTCGTTGAAGAAAGTGCGCAGCTGCTCGTTGGTGCACCGGAGCTTGAAGGCGAGGTTGTGCCAGAAGCTCCAGTAGATCTGCACGCCGAGCTCGGGATCGCGGCGGATGACCTCGTCGAGGCGATGCGCGTCCAACCGCAAGAGCTGACACGGCTGCGACGCCACCGCGTCTCCCGAGCGCTCCGTCCGCGTCAGGAAGTTCACCTCGCCGAACAGGTCGCCGGGTTTCAAGAGCCCCAGCGGATACGTCCCGTACGGCGTCGCCCGCTGGATGGTGATCTCCCCCTTCTCGAGCACGTAGAGGTCCGCCCCGGGCGTGCCTTCGGCGAAGATCTGCTGCCCCTTGTCGTGCTCCTCCTCGGCGACCGCCTCGGTGAGCTGGAAGATCTGCTCGTCGCGCAGGTGGCTCCAGGCGTCGAGGTGGCGCAGCCGCGCCGCGAGCTCGATGCGCCCGCTGCCGCGCACCACCGCTGCGGGCTCGGGGACCGCCGCCTGCAGGCGCTCCTCGCGGAAGCGCTCGCGATGCCATTCCAGGCGGTCGAAGGCGACGCGCAGCTCCTCCTGCCGCTGGTGGAAGACGTAGGCGAGCCGCTCGTTGCTCCAGTTGAGCTCCTCCTTGAGCTCCTGGATGCGGTCCTTGAGCTTCGCCGCGTCCTCGCGCTCGTGGTCGCCGACGAGGAGGAAGGCGTCGGTGAAGGCGGCGAGCGCGCCGGCGAGGTCGCCCAGCTCGTAGCGGGCGCGGCCGAGGAGGTTGGCCACCTCGCGGTCGAAGGGGTTGTAGCGGCGCGCCTGCGACAGCTGCAGCACGGCGCGCGCGAACTCGCGGCGCTTGAGCAGGGCGCGGCCGAAGAGCTTGTGCGGCGAGGGGTTGGGCAGGTCCTTGGCGATGGCGATCTCGAGGTACTCGCGGGCGCGCTCCTCGTCGCCGCGGTCGGCGAAGAGGTGGGCGAGGCCGAGGAAGTGCTTGGCGTCGAGGGCGTCGCGCCGCATCTGCTCGCGCAGCGTCTCCTTGAGCGAGCGCGGGCCGGCCGAGCGCGGGTGGCGCCGCATGCGCTTGGCCTGCGCCAGCGACAGCTGGATCCCCATGTTCTTGGGGTCGAACCGCAGGGCCATCTCGTAGAGCTGGATGGCCTCGTCGAAGAGCTTGGCGTCGATGAACCGCTTGGCGAGAGCGGTGATCTCCTCGAGGTCGAGGGCCTGGTCGGTGGGCTCCACGCTGGCCGCTCCCCGTGCGGGAAAGGAGTCGTAGTGTACCAGCGTGGTCGCAGCCGGCGGCCGAAAATGGCCGCCCCGGCAGTCGGTGACAAACCTGCAAAGTGTTGCGCCGCTGGAGCTTCCACGGACTCCGCAGCGGCTGCGGAAAAGGTTGTGGAGAAGCGTCGGCCGGCGAGGGCTAAGTGGCCGTTTTTGCTGGTCTTAGAGCACTTTGAACAGCACCTTGTGCAGTCAGCGCAAGTGCTTGACGCCGAAAGAGTTGGGTCCTGTTGCGGTGCTCTTGTGGAAGACTGCCCGGATGCCGCGCCGCGGCGATTTCCGCAGTCCCCGGAGGCGTACCGCTAAGTGCCTCGCCCAGGCCGAGTTACGGGCGTGTGACGGCCGCTGGATTCAAACGGCCTTCCGGCGCTCGCGAGCGTTCCCGCGCAAGCTGCCCTCGAAGACGTGCGGCAGACCGCGCCGCTGGCGATATATTCGCCACCCATGCCCACGGCGACGCTGCGACGAACCCCCCTCTACGAGTGCCATCGGGAGGCGGGCGGCAAGCTCGTCCCCTTCGCCGGCTGGGAGATGCCGGTGCAGTACGCCGGCGTCATCGAGGAGCACCGTGCGGTGCGCCAGGCGGCGGGCCTCTTCGACGTCTCGCACATGGGGCAGATCTCCGTGCGCGGTCCCGGCGCCGAGCGCTTCCTCGACCGCCTCACTCCCAACCACGTCGCCAAGCTCGCCCCCGGCCGCGCGCACTACAGCGGATTGCTGACCGACAACGGCACGTACGTGGACGACCTCCTGGTCTACAAGCTGGGGGAGGAGGAGTTCCTGCTCGTCGTCAACGCCTCCAACCAGGAGCGCGACTTCGAGTGGGTGAAGCGCCACGCCGCGGGCGACGCGGAGGTGAAGGACGTATCGGACCGCTACGCGCTGCTCGCGCTCCAGGGGCCGCAGGCGGTGGCGATCCTGGCGCCGCTCACCGACGTCGACCTCTCGACGCTCAAGTACTACGGCTTCGCCAGCGGCACCGTCGACGGCCACCGCGCGATCGTGTCGCGCACCGGCTACACCGGCGAGGACGGCTTCGAGCTCTACGTCGACCCCGAGGCTGCGGCACTGCTGTGGAAGCGGCTGCTCGAGACCGGCGCCGCCCTCGGCATCCAGCCCGCGGGCCTCGGCGCCCGCGACACGCTGCGGCTTGAGGCGGGGATGGCGCTCTACGGCCACGAGCTCGACGAGACGACGACGCCGCTCGAGGCGGGCCTCAACTGGGTGGTCAAGCTCGACAAGGGGGAGTTCGTCGGCAGCGGCGCGCTCGCCGCGCAGCAACGGGAAGGGGTGCCGCGCAAGTTGGTGGGGTTCGAAGTGACCGGGCGCGGCATCGCCCGCGAGGGCCATACCGTCCAGCACGACGGCAGCCGCGTCGGCCAGGTCACCAGCGGCACCTGGAGCCCCACCTTGGAGAAGGCGCTAGGGATGGCGTACGTGCCCACCGGCCTCGCGGCCGCGGGCACCGAAGTGGAGATCGACGTGCGAGGACGGACGGTGCCGGCGAAGCTCGCCGGCATCCCCTTCTATCGCCGGAATCGCTGATACGGTGGACCAGGGAGGAGACGCATGTATCCGAGCGAGTACCTCTACTCGCGCGAGCACGAGTGGGTGAAGGTCGACGAGGACGTCTGCACCATCGGCATCACCCACTTCGCGCAGGAAGAGCTCGGCGAGGTGGTGTTCGTGGAGCTGCCCGAGGTGGGCCACGCCTACGACGCCATGGACGAGATCGGCACCATCGAGTCGGTCAAGGCGGTGGCCGAGCTCTACACCCCGGTGGCGGGCGAGATCGTAGAGATCAACAGCGCCGCGGTGGACGATCCGGCAATCGTCAACGACGACCCGCAGGGCGAGGGGTGGCTGGTGAAGATCCGCTTCTCGACCGACTCCGACCTCAAGCACCTGATGAACGCCGAGGCGTACGAGAAGTACGTGCAGGAGGGGGCGGGGTAGACCCACCCGCGCGCCGCCCGCGGCGGCGCGGCGTGTGACAGCAACCGCTGTAACACGGTGGTGACGCCGCCGTCGCGGTGGCGTCGGCGTGCCTCCCTACGATGCGGGTCGACCGGGGCGCCGTCCCGGCTGACTACATCCAAGGGAGGAACGCAATGCGCAAGATCCTCGGCCTGACCGCCCTGGCCGTCGTGGGCACCCTCGCCCTCGCCGGCTCCGCGCAGGCTCAACGCGACCAGATCCGCATCGTCGGCAGCTCCACCGTCTACCCGTTCTCGGCCAAGGTGGCCGAGAGCTTCGGCCGCGCCGGCAGCTTCAAGACGCCGGTGGTGGAGTCGACCGGCACCGGCGGCGGCTTCAAGCTCTTCTGCGCCGGCGTCGGGCCTACCTTCGCCGACATCAGCAACGCCTCGCGCAAGATCAAGCCCTCGGAGATCGAGGACTGTTCGTCGCACGGCGTCAAGGAGATCATCGAGGTCCCCATCGGCTACGACGGCATCGTCTTCGCCAACTCGAAGAAGGCCCAGCGGCTACGGCTGACGCGCAAGCAGATCTTCATGGCCCTCGCTGCCAACTGGCCCACGGCGATGGGCGGCTTCAAGCCCAACCCGGCGAAGACTTGGCAGGACATCGACAAGTCGCTGCCGGCGGTCAAGATCGAGGTGTTCGGTCCGCCGCCCACCTCGGGCACCCGCGACGCGCTGGTGGCGCTGGTGATGGAGCCGGGGTGCAAGGCGACCTACCCGTGGCTCGCCAACCTGGAGAAGGACGACAACGCCAAGTACCTCAGGATGTGCGACTCGCTGCGCGAAGACGGCGGCTACGTCGACGCGGGCGAGAACGACAACCTGATCGTGCAGAAGCTCGAGGCGAACCCGGGTGCCGTGGGCATCTTCGGCTACAGCTTCCTCGAGGAGAACCAGGACCAGATCCAGGCCTCGATCGTCGACGGCCTCGAGCCCACCTTCGACAACATCGCTGC
>Ga0134123_10001855_pt1 | contig 13747 bp, 8 predicted proteins | sample KB303_FD_96460 | JGI IMG/M metagenome (GOLD analysis project Ga0134123, IMG submission 96460) | Terrestrial soil microbial communities without Nitrogen fertilizer from Kellogg Biological Station, Michigan, USA - KB3-0-3 | ecosystem: Environmental > Terrestrial > Soil > Unclassified ...
CCGGCTGGTGAGCGAAGGCGCCTACGATCTCGCGCTGATCGGCTGGATCGCCGACAGCGCCGACCCCGCCGAGTTCCTCGAGGTGCAGCTGCACACGCGGTCGGTGCCGCAGGCCGGCAAGTCCCCCGCGGTGCGCGGCAACATGGCGCGCTGGAGCGACGCCGAGACCGACTCCCTGCTCGACCGCTACCGGCTCGACGGCCGCGAGGAGAGCAAGCGCGCCGTGCTGGAGCGGGTGGCGCAGCAGGTACCGCTGCTGCCGTTGATGTACGGGCCGAGCATCGCGGTGTGCGCGTGGGAGCTCTCGGGCTTCACGCCCACCGCGATCGGCTTCCCGCGCTTCGCCGACATGGATCTCGGGCCGCAGTCGTGACGCAGCGGCCCGTCTTCGATCAGACGCGCAGCGTCAGCTTCACCATGTCGTGCTGACCGCCGTCGGGGTCGGTGCCGTAGCCGGGGAACTGGTGCTTCTCGAAGCCCAGCTCCTCGAGCGTGCGCACGGCGTCGGCCTCGACGTCGGCGAACAGCATGCAGGTGAGGTAGCGCAGGCCGTTCTCGCGCGCCATGGTGATGAAGTAGTTGACGAGGATGACGCCCAGCCCCTGGCCGCGCACCTCGGGGTCGAGCAGCCACTTGACGCGGCCGACGAAGCGCAGTGGCCCACCCTTGCGCCGGTGCAACGTGGCATCGGCGACCACGTGGTCGCCGGCGATGGCGATCAGCGGCAGCGCCTTGTAGTAGTCGACGTTCTGGCCCCAGGCCTCGACGACGGAGCGGTCGTCGATGTGGTCCCAGGCGAGCCGCCGCACATCGGGGGGCAGGCGCTGGAAGAACTGCCAAAGGGCCTCGGTATCGCGGCCGGTGAAGGGCCGGATCAGGACGCGGGTGCCGTTGCGCAGCACCGCCTCCTGCGGGAATCGATAGGGCATGGAAACCTCCTCAGGGCGGGGTGTGGCGACCCCACCAGTCTCGAGCGCCAAAGGTGGGACGGCGGTCCGACGCCGCGAGGATACCAAGAGCGGCGGAGGCCGTGGTGAGCGAGCCCTACCTCGCCGGCCTGCGGGTGCTCGACCTGTCGCGGGTGCTCGCCGGACCGCTCGCGGCGCAGGTGCTCGGCGACCTCGGCGCCGAGGTGCTCAAGGTCGAGCCGCCGGGCGGCGACGACACCCGCCATTGGGGGCCCTGGTTCCAGGGCGGGATGAGCGCCTACTTTCAGAGTTGCAACCGTAACAAGGTCTCGCTGGTGCTCGACCTCAAGAGCGGTGACGGGAGCGCGCGGTTGGCGGAGCTGCTCGCGGTTGCCGACGTGCTGGTCCACAACTTCCTGCCGGCGAGCGCGAGGCGCCTCGGCCTCGACGATGCGACGCTCGCCGCCGCCTACCCGCGCCTGGTGGTGCTCGGCATCACCGGCTACTCGGGAACCCGGCGCGACGAGCCGGGCTACGACCTGGCGCTGCAGGCCGAGGCGGGGTGGATCGGCATGACCGGCCCACCGGAGCAGGGCTACAAGGTCGGCGTCGCCGTCGTCGACCTGCTCACCGGCTTCATGGCGGCCAACGGCGTGCAGGCGGCCCTGTTGCGGCGCGCACGTACCGGGGTCGGCGCAGTCCTCTCGCTGTCGTTGCACCGTACGGCTCTCTTCAGCTTGATCAACGTGGCGACCAACCACCTGGTCTCCGGCGAGCCGACGCGCCGCTGGGGCAACCAGCACCCCAACCTCGTGCCCTACCAAGTCTTCGCCGCCGCCGACCGCGAGATGGTGCTCGGGGTCGGCAACGACGCGCAGTTCGCGCGGCTGTGCGCGTTGCTCGACATCAACGACGTGGAGCTCCGTACGCTGGACCATCGCGGTCGGCTGGCACGGCGCAGCGAGGTCGTCGCTGCGATCGCCGCGGCGGTCGTGACCCGTCAGGCCGGCGAGCTCGTCTCTTCGCTGCGCGTCGCCGGTATCCCCGCGGCGGCGCTCCTCATGCCGCACGAGGCGCTTACGGCAGCCACCGGCACGGACCCCGGCGCGCTGGTGGCAATCGCCCATCCCGAGCTCGGCGAAGTGCGGCTGCCAGCGCCGCCGCTCGAAGGCGACGGCGTGCGCCGCGAGCACCATCCGCCGCCACTCCTCGCCGAAGGCGGCGAGGAGGTGGCGGCACGGTGGCTTCGGCGTCGGTGACGCTGGAGTCGGACAGCAAGGTCATCGGCACCGGCACGTCGCGTCCCACGTGACCAGTGCTCATCACCGCTCCAGCCTGTTTATCCGGCTTCACTGCGGGGCATAGACCCTCACCACTTGACCGTCCACAAACGTGTAGCCTCCGCCGCCAAGGGCAAAGGCCTGGAGACCGGCCGAAAGCTCAGTCAGGGCGAAGTAGTCGGTGTAGGAGACGCTTGGACCGCCGACGCTGCTCGAAAACGTGACCGCCACCGACATGGCATTCTGCTCGGGCTGCTGGGGATTGGTCGCCACGCTGATACCCAGCGGCGAGGATGTCGTAACGCCGCCGAAGATGCCGCCGTAGCTGCCCTCGCCGGTGTAGTTGTAGACGAGCCCCGAGCTGAAGCTCACCGAGACAGGAGGCGACAAGGTGAAGTGAGAGTGGGTGACTCCGCCAAAGGCATAGGCGTCAGTAGCGTTGACAACAGCCACTCCAGCCGTTCCCTTTCCCACCGTGACTGAGCCCTCCACCACGGTGTCGTGAGTTGCCAGGAAGTTGCCGGTGGCTTGCCCCATCTTTCCAGCAGTCGATGACGGTACCTTGCCGGGGATCTGACCTGTATGTTGCCTTGCGGCGCCGACCAGCCCGCCGACGAAATCCCTAGCAGCCACAACCGTCCGGGCAGCGAACATCGCCAACTCGAAAGGAAACGCCGTCCGCCCATCTTGATCCACCAACCGAAGTGGGCGGTTCTTCGCATAGGGGTAGCGGTTCCAGCTCTGTGGTTCCTTCCGGTTGCCGCCGGCGGGATCCACGCTGAGGAATCTCGCGGTGAGCGGGCTGTAGTGCCGGGCGTGCATGTAGTCGAGATCGTCGGCCACGCTCGCCGTATTCAGCGAATCCCGCTCGTGGCCGGTGAACTTCATCTGATCGGCGTCCTGGCTCGTTCCGACCTCCTCGCCGAACGGGAAGTAGAGGTGGAAGGCCAGCGGCGACGTCGCGTTCGAAGTGACCAGCCGCGGCGTGCCCAGGTGGTCGAGGTGGTAGTGCCTGGTGTAGCCCTTGTCCGGGTAGGGCAACGAGAAGCCGCGGGCGAGCAGCGGCGCCATGGCGCCGCGGGTGACGAGCGTCTCCATGCAGAACATGCCGTTGCCGCAGCCGTTGTTGATCCCCCGCCGGTGGACTTCCTCGACGAACGGGCAGAAGTTGTGCGACGCCGGCACATCCGAGAACACCCGCGGCTCTCCCGCGACGCACGCCGGCGGGGTGATGCCCAAGGCGCGTGTGACGAACACCGCCATCTGGCCGGTGGTCACCGTGAGCTCCGGACAGTAGGTGTCGACCCCGCAGCCGGCGGTGATTTGTTCGGCCTTGATCTGAGCGATGTAGGCGCAGAACGGGTGATCGTCCGGCACGTCGCTGAACGGCGGGATCGGGAAGCCGTTGGCGGCACAGTGCGCCGAGCCCCCCGCGGTGAAGAAGATGCCGCGCGCCGTATTTAGGAACACCGCCATCTGGCCGCGAGTGACGTTGATGTCGGGGCAGTAGGTGCTCGCAGTGCACCCGGAGGTCACGCCTCCGGCCTTCATCGCCTCGATCTCGGCCCCGTACTGGTGGTTCGCCGGAACGTCGGTGAACGACATCGGCCCACCCTCGGACGCGAGCAGCTGGCCGTCGCGATAGACGTACTCGCGGGGCTTCCACGCCTCGTACTCCCTGAACTCGCGCAGGACCTTGCCGTCGAGGTCGCGGAGGGCCCAGTTGGCAGCGGTGCCGCCCTCGAACTCGAAAATGCGTTCGTCGCCGGCGGTGTAGGTGTAGCGCCAGTCGGTGTCGTTGCCCATGTCCACCCTCGTCATCAGGCCGAAGGCGTCGTGCTCGTAAGCGTTGCCGTTCCAGGCCACCATGTTGCCGGCGGCGTCGTAGCTGGCACCTGACAGCCGGTTGGTCGCGGCCGAGGTGGTAGTCGAGCGTCCGGGAGCCCACGGGTCGCCGCCGATCGTGTTCAAGTTGCCGAATGGGTCGTAGACGTAGGTCTGCGAGCGCAGGTTGCCGCCGCCGAGGGCCTTGTCGTCGACGTGGCCGTCGAGGATGCGGTTGACGTGGTCGTAGAGGAAGTAGCCGGCGCCCATCCGGGTGACGTTGCCGGCACCATCGTAGGAGTAGTTGCCGGTGCTCCAGAGGCCGAAGTCGTAAAGGTTGCGGCGCGTCGAGATCGCCGCCGGTCGCGGGATCGAGCTCGGGTCGAGGGCCACCGTGTCCGTCGTCCCGTTCTGATGGACGATCTCGTTGGACTGGCCGTTGGAATGGTAGGTGATGGAGGGGGCGAACCCCGGCACCGCCGTCAGCCAGCCGTTGGTGTAGGTGTGTGAGACCGTTCGCGCCGTCGCGAAATTGTCGGTGCAGGCTGAGAAGGTGCACTCGGGGTAGCCGAGGTTGGCGACCTTGCCCAGCTCGGTGTAGGTCCAGGTCTGCACGAACGACCGCACGGCGTTGGCGGCGTCGTGCTGGGTGTTACGCCGCGAGACGCGTCCTTGACGGCCCGCGTAGGTGTAGGTCTCGTCGACCTGGGCGGTGACGTTGATCGGAGCGCTGATGTAGTTGTAGCGCGTAGCGGTGAGCAGCTTGCCGTTGTTACGCAAGCTGGGCGCATTCGAATCACCGTAGGTGAAGGACTTCAGCGTCCGCCCCTGGGCACCGGTCTCGCTGATGGTCGCAACTCGCTCGGCGGCGTCGTAGACGAAAGTCAGGTCGTAGGGACCGTCGACCTTCCGCCCGACGTGGCCGCGAGCGTCGTAGTCGTAGTAGTGGACGACGCCGTTGCCGCTGGCGCCCTTCTCCGGGTGGATCTCGCTGAGCAGGAACCCGCGCTGGTCGTAGTTGAAGAACCGGTTCTGCGTGCCGGCCGAAGTCTCCTGCTTGACCCGGGTCAGCCGCTGCATCGGGTCATAGGTGTACGTCGTCGTCGTGTTGGTGGAGTTGGCCTCCGCCTCCTCCTTCACCTGCTCGAGCTGGCCCTGGCGGTCGAAGAGCTCGGTCGTCCAGGCGTTCGCCTCGTTCACCACCCCGCCGCTGTAGGTATTGCCCACCTTGACCCGCCGCGCGGCGGATCGCACGCCGACGTAGACCAGGTTGACGTCGTGTCCAGCGTCGGGCAGCTGCACGGTGCCTGGCCGGCCGTAGCGGTCGTAGCCTTGGTACTGGGTCTTCTTCGCCGTGTTCCCGAGCTCCGACACCGAGGTCTTCCAGCCCATCGCGTTGTAGAGGGTCTCGCGCGTGGACCAGTTGCCGCTGGCCATCTTCTGCTGCTCCTGCCACGGCCGGCCAAAGGCGTCGTACTTGACCAGGCTCTCGGCCAACGTCGAGCCGCCGCCGTTTTCGCGCCGGTAGACGTGCACCTGAGCCAGGGAGCTCGCCGACGTCGCCGGTGTGTAGACGTACTCGGTCCACGCGTCGTGCCCGCTCTCCGGCTTGACGAAGCGCAGGCGGCCCATGGGGTCGTACTCGTAGCTCGTCGAGATGCCGGCGGTGTCGCGGCACTTGGCGGCCAGACCGGTCCACTTGTCGATGCCCGGATCGTCCGCTGGCGTCGTGGGGTCGTCGCCGCAGTCGAGCGTCTTGAAGCTCAGCGGCGCCCCCGCTGGGTTGACGTATTGCGAGGTGGCTCGCGATCCGTAGACCGTCGTGTGGTCGATCCGGTACCGCGGCTGCGACGGCAGGGCGATGCTCGTGAGCGGCGCCGTGCTCACCGACTGGAGGTCGCCGCCGTAGTAGCGCTCGCTCAGCAGGTTGCCATGACCGTCGTGGATCGTCTCCGCGATGAGGTCGCTGGTCCCCACAGCGCCGGTGCTGCTCGCATGCGTCCGTGTCAACGACAGCCACCCGGTGGAGTCGAATTTGAAGGTGCGCCGCGCGAGCGCTTGCGGGCCCGCCGTCTCGGCGATGTCGAAGGTCTCGAGGATCCAGTCCGAGCCGACGGGCCACATCGTGAAGGCGTTGGGATACGTGCCGCGGGCGTTGTTGTAGCGCGTGTACGAGCTCAGCTGGTCGGCGGCGCCGAAGTTGCCGGCAGTCGCCTTGGTGCGGTAGTGGCCCAAGCCGTCGAAATCGGAAAAGTTGTCGTCCGCGAAGCGTTTGCCGCCCTGCGGGCTGCCGGCCACCGTGTCGTCTTCGTAGACGACTCGCCGGGAAGCCAGCCTCTGGTCGAGCTTGGTGGCGTCGGTGATGTCGGAAAACGCGCCGTTGTCGCGTTCGTAGCGGACGTACGACGAACGCAGCAGCACGTCGCCCGCACCGTACTCGCGGGTGGAGAGAAAGCGCGCGGCGGTTGCGTCGGCCACGTTGTGCGTCAGCGGCAGACCGTACTCGTGGACGTTCCAACTCGTTCCGGAGAAATCCGTGGAGACCGAGAAGAAGTGCTCGCTCTTGTGGCCGAGCGGCGTGGTCACGGTGTTCTTCACCTCCACCACCCCGTTGAGCTGCGTCTCGTACTGCCAGGGCTGCCCGACCTGGGTCCCGGCGGCGGTGTAAAGGGTGCGGCTGGCGACGCCGTTCGAGCGGTCGCGGGCGTATCTGCCCTCGGTCGGGAACACGTAATCCCGATAGGTGTAGCCGACCTTGGCACGGGTCGGCAGCACCAGGGACTTGACGGACCCCGGTGTCCGACAACCCGCCGATTGATCGAGGTTGTACTCGGGGATCGAGAATGAAGAGCCGTCGGGCTGGGGCTCGCTGATCGAGGTCAGCAGCCAGACTCCGAGAGGTCCCGGAAACTGCGGGTCGTTGTGCGGACAGGGGTACGCGAGGCTCGCCTGCGTGTAGCCGAACGTGTAGGTCGCGCTGGTGTTGCCGAACGCGGTAAGCACCACCGTGGAGACGCGCCGGGAGGTGCCGCTGCCGATGAAGTTGATCGTCTGCACCCGCTGCTGGCTGTCGGTGATCTGCGTGGACGAGGTGTTGTAGACGACGTCGAGCTTGTTGCCGAAGCGGTCGCTGATCCGTACCACTTCGCTGCCTTGGTTGCCGAAGATGTGGAAGCGATGCACGTCGCCGTTGGCCATCTCGATCTCGTAGATCGTCGTGCCCTGGGGGGCCGGCGGCGGCGCGGCTCCGACCTTCTTCAGCCGCATGTAGGTCGAGTCGCGCGAGTACCAGACGTCAATGTTAGGAGTCTCGTTCTCGTGCAGCGTGGAGAAGAAAGGGTGCTCGCTGCCGTCGGGCGCGATGTAGAGCCACCGGCCGGTGGTGTTCGGCGCCGTCACCCCCGACTCCAGGCGCCCCAGGGAGAGGGTCCAGCCGAAGCCGGCGTTGGCCCGCGTGTTGGCGCGAGCCTGCTGGTAGGTGATCCCCGGATCCTCGCGCTCGACGAAGTTCCACGGGTTGCTGTTGAAGACCACCGTCAGGCCGTACGAGAGCCTGCCGCCGACCGGATAGCTGCCTCCGACGGGCAGGGCGATGACGAGGTTGCCGTTGAAGAGGTTGACGCTGTCGACGTCGCCGGTCTGGAAAGCCTTGTCGGCGGCGAAGCCGCGCGCAAGGTTCGGATGGGTGTCGGCCGCGGCTGGCACCGCGGCGAGAAGGGCGAGGACGATCAGCTGCAGAGCGCGACGCTTGGCGTTCACTACGCACCTCCCACGCGGATGTAGAGATCGAGCGAGGTCGAGTCGACCGCGACCAACAGGTCGGCGGACTCGAGCACTCCCGCGGTTGCCGGCTCGGTACCGCCCAGCGGTGCCAGCGAATCGAAGTTGACTTTCAGCAATCCGTCGCCGCTGAGGTCCTCCGGACCGCCGTCGCCGAAAGTGCCCCCCCACGCGCCCACACCGGGTCGCACGATGAGTAGCTCGAGCTGATGGCTCGGCAGCTCGACGGCGTCGCCCTCGTGCGAGATGGCAGACGCCGAGAGCTCCGTGACCTGGAGCGGAAAGCCTTCCGGCGCCGCGATCGCGTAGCCGCCTTCCTTGACGTCCGCGGCGACCCAGACCGACTGCTCGGGCAGCGGACGATCGAGCTCGACCGCGACGATCCCGTCGCCGCCCTCGTCGGCCACCATGTCGCCCATTCGCACCAGCCGCAGGCCCATGTCCTCGACCTGCCGCGCGACCATCAGCCACGCCACGTTGCCCTTCGCCGGCAGGCCGGAGATCGTCGCCCCCGTGGCGTCGAGCGCGATTTCCGGCGGCGTCTGCGCCGCCACCGCGGCGGCCCAGCACAGTGGAAGCACCAGTACCAACCCCAGCGAAATACGGGTTCTCATGCGGGTCCTCCAGACGGCAGCTCCAGCGCTGCTCGATTGGGGACCATTCGACAGTCCCGGCGGCGCCGGCGAAACGCCCGAACGGCCGATTCGGGCTCTGCCTTTCGGCGGAGGCGCGGCGCGGCGCGCGCGGCTAACGGGGGTGGACGAGGCCGCGCCGGAACGCCAGCACGATCGCCTCGCTGCGCGACGACGCCTGCAGCTTGCGCAGGATGCTGGCGACGTGCGTCTTGACCGTCCCCTCGGCGAGGTGGAGCGCGGCAGCGATCGCCTTGTTGCTGCTGCCGCGGGCCATCAGCTCGAGGACGCGCCGTTCGCTGTCGGTGAGCTGATCGGCGGCGATGCGCTCGGAGAGCGAGCTGGCAGCCGCGGCCGAGAGGTGGCGCCTGCCGGCGTGCACGGAGCGGATCGCCGCCACGATCTCCTCGCCGCCCGTGTCCTTGACCAGGTATCCCAGCGCGCCGCTCTTGATCGCGCGGTAGACGTCCTCGCTGCCGGTGTGGACGCTGAGCACGATGAAGCGCGCGGCCGGCTGCTCGCGCAGGAGCTCGGCGATGACCTCGGTGCCGTCGCCGTCGGGCAGCGAAAGGTCGATCAGCGTCACGTCCGGCAGCTCGGCGCGGAAGACCGCCAACGCCTCCTTCACGCTCGCCGCCTCGCCGACCACCTTCAGCTCGGGACGTGAGGCGAGGAGGTGCACGAGGCCGCCGCGCACGACCGGATGATCGTCGACGACGAGGACGCGGATGACGCCACCGCCGCCTGCTGCGTTCACGCGCCGATCTCCGCGGCAGTCTCGGATCGCGGGTGGGGGACCGTCGCGCGGACGGTCGTGCCCCGCCCGGGGTGGCTGTCGACCGACAGCTCGCCGCCCAGGCGGCGCGCGCGCCGTTGCATGCCAGGGAGCCCCATGCCCGGCGCGATGGGGCTGCCCGCGGCGGGCGCCGCGATGCCCCGGCCGTCGTCGTCCACCGTCAGCTCGATCGCGTCGGCCGCGGCGCGCAGGCTCACCCGGATGTGGCGGGGCGCCGCGTGCTTGAGCGCGTTGGCGATCGCCTCCTGCGCGATGCGCAGCAGCTGGATCTCGACCGACTTGGGAATCGGCGACGCCGCTCCGACCAGCGCGAACTCCACCGCGACCTCGCCCGCCGACAGCTGGTCGGCGAGCTTGGCGAGCGCCTGCGGCAGGTCGGCCCCCTCGAGCAGCGGCGGGTGCAGCGCCTGCACCGAGCGCCGCGTCTCCTCGAGACAGTCCTTGGCGGTACGAGACGCTTCCTGCAAGCGCTCCTGGACCGGTGGCGGCGCGCCGCCCGCCCAGGCGCGCGTCGCTTCGAGCTGCACGACGACGCCGGCGAGGCCCTGCGCCAAGCTGTCGTGCAGGTCCTGCGCGATGCGGTTGCGCTCCTCGAGCACCGCGGTCGTGCGCACTGCCTCCTGCAGCTCCTCGGTGCGCTCGGCGACCAGGGCCTCGAGCTTGCGGTTCTTGCGCACCAGGTAGTGGAAACGCAGCTGGTAGCCGCCGGCCCCTGCGCCGATCGCGCCGAGGACGCACAGCGCCAGGAACCAGGGTGCGCGATAGAACGGCGAGGCCAGCTCGAAGCTCATGGCCGCCCCTTCGCGGTTCCACACGCCGTCGCCGTTGGCCGCGATCACTTGGAAACGGTACTGGCCGGGTGCCAGGTTGGTGTAGGTCGCGACGCGTTGTGCGCCGGCATCGACCCAATCGGCATCGAAGCCCTCGAGCCGGTGCTTGAACCGCACGCGCTCGGCATCGCGGAACGAGAGCGCCGTGTAGCGCACTTCCAGCCGGCGCACGCCCGCCGGCAGGCGGCGATGGGCAGCCAGGTCCACCGGCCGCTGGTTGGCGCGCACCGACTCGATCTTGAGCAGCGGCGGCACGCGATTGCCGCCGAGCCGCCGCGGATCGACCACCACCGCGCCTCGCATGGTGGCAAACCAGAGCCGGCCGTCACTCCCCTTCCAGCCGGAAGTGCCGCCGGCGTTGCACTCGCTGCTCCGCATGCCGTCGCCGATGCCCAGCACCAGCGACTGCACGCGCTGCCGCTTGCCCGCCACCAGCTCTTCCAGCTCGCGCTTGGCGACGCGGTAGATGCCGCGATTGCTGCTCATCCAGAGATGGCTGGTATCGTCTTCGAGGATGGCGTAGGCGGTGTCGTCGAACAGGCCCTGGCGCGAGCCGATGCGGTGGTGCGAGCTGCCGCGAAGGCGATGGAGCCCGTAGCGATAGGTGCCGACCCACAGCGTGCCGGCAGCGTCCTCATGGAGAGCGAGCACCGGCACCTGCCCCGGGGCCGGCGATAGCTCGAGCCGCTCGTCGTGCCAGCGGTAGAGGCCGGTCAGCGTTCCGGCCCACAGCTCGCCGCGCTTGGTTTCGAGCAGCGACTGTATCGAATCGGCGGGCGCGAAATTGTTGTTCAGGTAGACCGTCAGCCGGCCGTCCTGCATGCGGCCCAGCCCACCGCCGCTGCCGATCCAGAGAACGCCGCGGCGGTCGACGAGCAGGCTCCAGACGTACCCGCCGTGAGGCCAGTGTGCGAGCGGGTACGGGGCCGCGCGACCGCCGCGCAGGCGGTGAACGCCCCCTCCGTGCGTGCCGACCCAGAGCTCGTCGGTGGTGTGGCTCGCCGCCAAGCTGGCGACGAAGGTGCTGGTCAGGCCTTGCTCTTCGCCGAAAGAGGTGACCTCGCCGTTGGGGGCGATGCGGTTGAGACCGCTGTCGGTCCCCACCCACACGTTGCCCGTTCGATCCTCCCGCACGCTGAACGTGACCTCGCCGCGCAGGCCTTCGCGGGGCCCCCAAGGCGTGACCTTGCCGTCGCTGAGCCGCTCGAGCCCGCCGCCGCGGGTGCCGACCCACAAGCTCCCCTCGCGGTCTTCGAAGAGCGCGTGGACGGCGTCGTGGGACAGCCCGTCGCGGGTGGACAGTTGCGTCGCTCGGCCGTCACGCACACGGAACAGGCCGGCGTTGCTGGTGCCGACCCACAGGCTGCCGGCGCGGTCGAGCAGCAGGGACCACACCTCCGCGGCAATGCCGTGCATGCGACCTTCGGCCACTCCGTCGCGGTAGCGATAGAGCCCATAATCGGTACCGACCCACAACGCGCCGTCGGCCGCGGCAAGGAGGGCGTGGATGGAGCTCGCCGGAAGGCCGCTGTCGGGGCTCGGCGCCTCGAATCGGCCGCGGCTCAAGCGCACGAGCCCGTAGTCCGTGCCTACCCAGAGCTCGTCCTCGCCGGTGCTCGCGAGCGCCAGGATCTTCTCGCCGATGAGACCGTCCTTGGCGGTGTAGCAGGTGCGCGGCGGGAGTTGGAGTCGGCAGAGCACGCCATCCATGCCCAGCCAGTAGTTGCCGGCCCGGTCGCGAGCCATGACGCGGGGGGCGCCGGGCAGGTCGTCGACGTGGACCGCTTGGAACTCACCTTGCCGCAGAGTCGCCAGCGCGCCGTCGAGCACCACCCACAGGGTGCCGTCGTCATCCTCGAGCAGCGACAGCACCGAGCTGGCGCGAAGCCCTGGCGTGTTCCGTTCGTCGAAGACCGTGAAGCGCTGGCCGTCGTAGCGGACCAGGCCTTCCTGCGTGCCGATCCAGAGGTAACCGTCGCGAGTCTGCAGGATCGTCTGGACGTAGCTCTGCGGCAGCCCGTCGCGATCCGTCCAGGCCTCGTGCACGTACTGGGTGAGCGCTCGGCCGGGCTCCAGCGCCGCGGCGGCGGTCGTCACCACGGCCGTCAGGATCCCGAGCGCGCTCCACCGGGCAATTCCCGAGCTCATGGGCGAGGTCTACGCCATGGTAGCGCAGACGCGCGTGGCGCGCGGCGCCGGGCGGCGAGGGGAAGCTACGGCGGCGTGCCGGCCGGCAACGAGATCGGCAACAGCTCGGGCGGCCCGAGCTTGCCGTCGGCGAGGCGCCGAATCGCCAGCGACGCGCCGCCCTGGCGCGCCACGCAGCCGGTGAGCAGCGTCCAGCGCTCGCCGGGGAAGCGGAGCACGCTGGAGTACGGGATGCGCTCGCCGCCTTCGGTGAGGATCCCCTCCGGCGTCGCGAGCAGCTGGCGCCACTCGCCCGCGGGCGACGAGACGGCGAGGAACAGCTGCCCTTTCTCGGCGACGCGGCGGTCGTTCCACACCGCCGCTGCCGGCCCGGTGCGCTCGCCGTCGGGGAGCTCGATGCGGTAGTCCTGGCCCGGCCGCCAGGCCAGCGCACCCTGGCCGGGCGAGAGCGGCTGCCAGTGCAACGGCTGCCAGGTGGTGCCGCCGTCGGCCGTCGTGCGCAGCAAACCGTCGCCGCCGAGGTGCAGCGCGGCCTTGCCGCCCAGCCAGACCACCTGTCCGTGCTCGGCGCCGGCGATCTTCGGCAGCGCCTCCACGAAGCGCCGGGGCTTGCCGGCAGCGGTGAACGTGACGTCGCCGGAGGTGACCCCTTCCTCCCCCGCCGGGGCCGGCGCAGCGCCGGGGTTGCCGATGGCGCGCACCGGCAGCGCGCCCTTCGCCACCCAGTCGGTGCCCTCGAGTCGATACGCCGTCGCGGTCACCGAGGCGCCGGCGAGAGCATGCTGCACCGCCCACGGTCTGCCGCCGCGGTCCCAGGCGAGATGCAGGGTGACGGCGGAAGAGGCGAGCAGCGGCTCGCCGAGGCGATACCAGACTCCGTCACGGAAGCTCGCCACCTGCAGGCAACCCTCGCCGCAGCGGACGCCGCCGAGGACGCTGCCCGGGCCCGTCGACTCGCCGAACGCCGCCACACCCTCGCGCGCCGGCCACGCGCGCGCCGACCCGCCGGCGAGGTCGGCTTCGAGCAGCCAGCCGGTGCCCCCTGGCTGCGGCACGGCGTAGAGGGCGCGGCTCGCCTTGGTGTCGACGCCCAGCAGCGTCAGAGTCGAGGTCGAATCGCAACGGAAGGCGGCGCCGGCCTGGGCCGCCGACAGCGTGCTGGCGAGCAGGAACGCGGCGCGAAGGGATCGGCGGGCAGACATGGGCGCGAGTCTATGCGCGCGTCAGGCCGGCGGCGACGATGAGGGAAGGGAATGTCAGGAGGTTGGGAGGTAGGACGAGGCGAGAAGGGGCGCGGCCCGCGCCGCGCCCCGGAAATCGTTCACTGCCGCGGCTGCAGGCGCGCACCGACCGGCAGCGGCTGCGAAGCCGCCACGCGTCCGATGCGGTCGAGCACGGCACCGCACAAAGCTGCGCAGCCGACGCCGGAGATGCCGGCCGTGGTCAAGAGGATCCCGAGCTCGAAGACGGTCATGGCGTTTTTTCCTCGTAATGCGTTTGGGTTCGACTCGGAGCGCTCAGCAAGCGCGCTCGATTCCGCTCGTGAGCA
>Ga0134123_10001856_pt1 | contig 13746 bp, 10 predicted proteins | sample KB303_FD_96460 | JGI IMG/M metagenome (GOLD analysis project Ga0134123, IMG submission 96460) | Terrestrial soil microbial communities without Nitrogen fertilizer from Kellogg Biological Station, Michigan, USA - KB3-0-3 | ecosystem: Environmental > Terrestrial > Soil > Unclassified ...
ACACCGAGAAGCTCTCCGAGCTGCAGAAGCAGACCCACCGCTGGCTGCAGTCGCTGCTCGAGATCCAGCACCAGTCGGGCGACCCGCAGGAATTCCTCGAGCACGTCAAGGTCGACCTGTTCCCGGACGAGGTCTACGTCTTCACGCCCAAAGGCCGGATCCTGTCGCTGCCGCGCGGCGCGACCGCGGTCGACTTCGCCTACGCGGTGCACACCGACATCGGCAACCGCTGCGTCGCGGCGAAGATCAACGGCGAGCTGGTGGCGCTGCGCACCGAGCTGCGCAACGGCGACCGGGTCGAGATCATCACCGCCAGCCACGCCAAGCCCAATCCCGGCTGGCTGCAGTACGTGCGCACGGCGAAGGCGCGCTCCAACATCCGCCACTTCCTGAAGACCATGCAGTACGAGGAGTCGGCGGGCCTCGGCGAGCGGCTGCTCGAGCAGGCGCTGAAAGCGCTGAAGAGCTCGCTGGCGGAAATCGACGACGCGAACTGGGACCGGGTGATGCGCGACAGCGGCTCGCGCACGCGCGAGGAGCTGCTCGCCGATCTCGGCCTGGGCAAGCGCCTCGCCGCGGTGATCGCGCGGCGGCTGATCAAGGGCAGCGACGCCAAGGAGGACCCGAAGGGCGCGGGCGCCAGCGTGATGACCATCCGCGGCACCGAAGGCATGGGCGTGCAGCTCGCCACCTGCTGCCGGCCGATTCCCGGCGACGCGATCGTCGGCTCGATCAAGAAAGGCCAGGGCCTGGTCGTGCACGCGGGGGATTGCAGCAGCATCGTGCGCTCGCGCAAGAAGGAGCCCGAGCAGTGGATCGACGTCGAGTGGGATCCGCGCACCACGCGGCTCTTCGAGGCGGCGATCAACGTCACCGTCGAGAACCAGCGCGGAGTCCTCGCCAAGGTCGCTTCGGCGATCGCCGACGCCGGCTCGAACATCGACTCGATCGCGATGGAAGAGGATCGCGCGGTGTTCACCACCATGCACTTCGTCATCGAAGTTGCAAACCGCCAGCATCTCGCGCGCGTGATGCGCTCCCTGCGCAAGCTGCCCGACGTCCGCACTATTTCCCGACCCCGGGAATAAACAAGACAACACCAGCCAGACGGGAAGAAGTGAGCACGCTGTGTGCGACGGCGCACATGACTATTCAATTTATCTTCCTGTTCCCCGCGTCCATCAAGAAAACCTGACGTGCATGCCGGCACGATTTCGGTGTAGCCTCGCCGTGGGGGAAAGGGAGAGTGCATGAGCAGCGCGCAAGTCAGCGTTATCGATGACGATGCAGCGGTATTGAGATCGGTAGGCCGGCTCCTCCAGGCAGCGGGCTACGCCGTGCAGACGTTCTCGTCCAGTCAGGATTTCCTGACACACCCCGGCGGCGGCGCCCCCGGCTGCATCGTCATGGATCTTTCGATGCCCGGCATGGGCGGCCTGGACCTGCAGCAGGCCCTCGCGAAGAAAGCCGACCGCCGCCCGGTCGTGTTCATCAGCGGACAGGGCAGCATCGCGACGAGCGTCGCAGCGATGAAGGCCGGCGCCATCGACTTCCTCACCAAGCCCTTCGACGCGAGCCGCCTGCTCGGCGCCGTCAGCGCCGCGATCGAGCGCGACCTCAGCTCGCGCGGCGCGCAGCGCGAGCGTGCCGCGGTCGAAGGACGCCTCGCCTCCCTGACACCGCGCGAGCGTGAGGTGCTGGACATGGTCGCGGCAGGCAAGCTCAACAAGCAGATCGCCGCCGCGCTCGGCACAGCGGAGAAGACCGTCAAGGTCCATCGCGCGCGCATGATGCGCAAAATGCAGGTCGATTCCCTCGCCGGACTGATTCGCACATGGACGTCCATTCAGCCTCCCAGCGCTTCCTCGGCCTGACCGCCCGGCGCTGGCGGACCGGCGCCGTTCCGGGCCCGCTGGCGCAGATGCTGCTCGTCGCGGTCGGCTATTACGCCGCCGCGCGCGTCGGCTTCGCCTTCACGCTGCAGCCGAATCCGATCTCGACGCTCTGGCCGCCGAACGCGCTGCTGCTCGCGGTCCTGCTGCTCGCGCCTGCGCGCGCCTGGTGGTGGCTGCTCGCCGCCGCCCTCCCCGCGCATCTGCTTATCGAGTTGCAAAGCGGGGTGCCGACCGCGATGGTGCTCGGCTGGTACGCGAGCAACTGCAGCGAGGCGCTGATCGGCGCGGCGCTGGTGCGCGCCTTCGCGCCCGGACCGCTGCGGCTCGACTCGCTGCGCAAGGCCGGGCTGTTCCTGCTCTGCGCGGTGCTCGCCGCGCCGCTGCTCTCCTCCTTCTTCGACGCCGCGCTGGTGCGTCTCATCGGCTGGGGGGAGAGCGAGTACTGGGACCTGGTGCAGCGGCGCTTCGCCTCCAACGTGCTCGCCGAGCTCACCGTCGGCCCGCTGATCCTCACCTGGGCGACGTTCAGCAGCGCGCGGCTGCGCGCCGCGACGCCGGCGCGCTACGCCGAGGCGGCGCTGATCTTCGGCGGCCTGTTCGCCGTGTGCCTGGTGGCCTTCGACCTGCCGCAGATCGACGCGCGCGCTGCACCGGCGCTGTTCTACGCGCCGCTCCCCTTCCTCCTCTGGGCAGCGGTCCGCCTGGGCACGCCCGGGGCGGCGAGCGCGATCGCGCTATTGACGGTGGCGACCATTGGGGGAGCGGTGAGCGGCCTCGGCCCCTTCACCGACCGCACGGCCGAGGACACGGCGCGCGAGATGCAGCTCTTCCTCATCGCGGCATCGGTGCCGATGCTGCTGCTCGCGGTGGCGCTCGAGGAGCGCAGCCGCGCCGAGCGCGAGGCTCACGAGCAGCGCCTGCAGCTCACGCACCTCGCGCGCGTGGCGATGCTGGGCGAGCTCTCCGGCGGCATCGCCCACGAGCTCAACCAGCCGCTCACCGCGATCCTGAGCAACGCCCAGGCCGCGCAGCACTTCATCGCTAATAAGACCGGCAGCCCTCAGGTGCTGTCCGAGATCCTGCAGGACATCGTGCTCGCCGACCTGCGCGCCGGCGAGATCATCCGCCGGCTGCACACGCTGTTCAAGCGCGGCGAAACGCAGTTCCGCCCGCTCGACATGAATACCGTGGTCGGCGAAGTGCTGGACATCGCCCGCGGCGACCTCGCTACGCGTTCGGTCGATGTGCGGCGCCATCTCGGGGAGTCGATCCCGGCGGTGAGCGGCGATCGCGTCGAGTTGCAGCAGGTGCTGCTCAACCTGGTGGTGAACGCGAGCGAAGCCATGAGCGCCGGCACCGCGCCGGGCCGCCGCGTCCTCACCGTCTGCACCGGGACCGAGGCCGGGATGGTCAAGGTCAGCGTCATCGACTCGGGGCCCGGCTTCCCCGCCGAGCAGCACGAGCGGATGTTCGAGGCGTTCTACACGACCAAGGCCCAAGGGCTGGGCCTCGGCCTGTCGATCTCCCGGGCGATCGTGCGCGTCCACAACGGCCACCTGTGGGGCGAGGCCAATCCCGGCGGCGGCGCGAGCTTCCACGTCACCCTGCCCGCGGCGTAGCGAGACCCGGCAGCGCAGCGGGGCATGGGACCTTGGTCCAATTACGAGGGGCGGCGGCACCTGCTCCAATCCGGGGATCGTGTCCTATGTCGCCGTCGTCGACGATGAGGAGCAGGTCCGCAAGGCGCTGACGCGCCTGCTGCTCGCGTCCGGCCTCGATGCCGAGAGCTACGCCTGCGGCAAGGACTTCCTCGGTGCGATCGCGAAGCGCGTCCCCGACTGCGTGCTGCTCGACCTGCATATGCCCGGCATGACCGGCCTGGACGTGCTGCACGAGCTGCGGCGGTCGCGGCGCACGCTGCCGGCGGTGGTGATCACCGCGCACAACGAGCCGGAGGCGCGCGAAGAGTGCCTCGCCGCCGGCGCCGTCGCCTACCTGTGCAAGCCGCTCGACGACCGCGTCCTGCTCAACACGATCTCAGCAAGCATGCGCCGCGCGAGCGGCGGCCACGCAATCCCCGGAGAACGCTGATGCCGCGAGTGATCCCGCTTTTCCTCCTGACCGGACTGATTTTCGCCGCGCCGGCGACCGCGCAGCGCGCCGGAAAGTCGGACTTCTATCTCTCGCCGATCTTCACCAACTCGCAGAACTCCACCTTCGAAGGCGGATCGAGCGTGCAGACCGACACCGGAACCGGCTTCGGCCTCAGCTGGGACTACAACTTCGATGCGCACTGGGCCGCGGGCGTTGAAGTCAACTGGGGCGAGATCGACTACCGCGCCACCGTGCAGCCCGGACCGGGAAACCCGAACGCGCCGACGAAGATCAACGGCACGATCCTCACCTCGGGCCTGCGCTTCAACGGCACCTATAACCTAGTGTCCGGCCCTCTCACCCCGTTCCTCAACGCCAACGCCGGCTGGACCTACGTGGACACCGGCATCCCCGACGGACTGCCGCAGAACGTCTGCTGGTACTACCCGTGGTACGGCACCTTCTGCTCGACCGTCGTGCCGACGAAGACCACCACCAAGTTCTCCTACGGGCTCGGTCTCGGCGTGCGCGCCGACATCGGCCGCAGCTTCGTCGTGCGCGGCATGGTCAGCCAGCAATACGTCGACTTCAGCAACTACAGCACGACGCCCTGGGTCCAGTGGCGGATCGATCTCGGCACGCGTTTCTAGCCGCCGCGCTGCTCGCGCTCGGCGCCCTCGCCCCGGCGAACGCCCCGGCGCAAAACTGGGTCGGCCTGCTGAAGAACACGCCGGCGGAATTCTTCGACGACGAGGATGTGAAGCTGTTTCTCGCCGCCGCGCGCGGCGCGCTGGACGGCGTGGACGACAACCAGGTGCGCGGCTGGCAGAACCCCCGCTCGGGTCACCACGGCGATGCCACCGTGCTGCGGCGCTTCGACTCGAAGGGCCGTCCCTGCAAGGAGCTGCGCGTGCGCAACGAGGCGCAGGGCCGCAAGTCCGACCAGCGCTTCAACCTGTGCAGCGTCGAAGGTCGCTGGCGCCTGCTCGGCGAGTCGCAGCTCTAGCGCGCCGGTGCCGGACCGTCGCCCATCCAGGCGTTGAGCAGCGTATAGGTCACCGCCAGCACCAGCGGCCCGACGAAGATGCCGATCAGGCCGAACGCGATCAGGCCGCCGATCACGCCGATGAAGATGAGGAGCAGCGGCAGATCGGCGCCGCGCTTGATGAGGAACGGCCGCAGGACGTTGTCGAGCGTTCCGGCGATGATCGTGACGACGAGCAGGAAGGTCCCCCAGCCGGCGTGGTCGGTCCAGTAGAGCCAGATCACGGGAATCACGAGCACCGGCACCGCGCCGATCTGCGCCACGGCGAGCAGGAACATGAGCGCGGTCAGCACCGGCGCGAAGGGCACGCCGGCGATCATCAGGCCGACGCCGCCGATCAGCGCCTGCACCAGCGCCGTGACCACCACGCCGAGCGCCACGCCGCGGATCGCCTGCCCCGAGAGGCGTACCGCGTTCTCGCCGTGCTCGCCGGCGAGACGCCGGCCGAAGCGCAATGCGTAGTCGGCGGTCTCCTCGCCATACGCGTACAGCACCGCGGCGGCAACGACCGTGAGCAGGAACTGGAGGAACACGGCGCCGAAGCTGCCGACCTGCCCGACGAACCAGCGCCCCGTGATGCTCGCGTAGGGCGCAAGCTTCACCGCGAGCGGCTGGATGCCTTCGACCGACGCCTGGTTCCACAGCCGCGCGGCCTGCTCACCCACGAACGGCAGGCCGGCGAGCCACGAGGGCGGCGACGGCAGCCGCAGGTCGGCGATGTCCTTCGCCCAGCCAGTGATGACGTCGATGTTGGCGACCAGCGTGCCGATCGCGGTCGCGAGCGGCACGACGAGAACCAGCAGCAGGAACACCGACATGACCGTTACCGCCGCCCAGCGCCGGCCGCCGAGCCAGCCTTGCACCGTGCGCATCAGCGGCCAGGTGGCGACCACGATCATCACCGCCCAGATGACCGCGCCGAGAAACGGCTGCAGGATCCACAGGCAGGCGGCGATCAGCCCGCCGGTGAAGAGCACCGCCAGGACGCTGCGGGTCAGGTCGCCTTGCACGCGCGGACCATAGCACGGCAAGCCAGTGCCTAGCTCGGCGGTGGCAAACCCTGCGAGTTATACAGGCGGACGCGGGCGCCGCGCGGTGCCCTTCTGCAGACCCTCCCGGTAGGGGCCGGGCTGGAACATGTCGCCGCAGATGTGCTGATAGCGGTCGGCCATCGTCGTCGCGCCTTCCAGGCCATCACGCTCGCCGACCTTGGCCCATTCCGCGCGCTGGCAGCGATCCTGGCGCGAGGCGTCGATTTTTTCACCCATCGCCTCGCAGCCGGCAACGAGTACTGCGCAGGCGGTCACTAGCAACAGTCGCATGGCGTCTCCCACAGTTGATCAGGTCACCGGCTTCGGCCGGCGGGCGAAGCCCTTGGAGAAGCCCGCCTTGTAGGCAGCGTCGTCGTACATGTCGCCGCAGATGTACGAGTATCGATCGCTGAGCAAGGTCTGGTTTCCCGTCGTCGCGCCGTCGCGCTCGCCGACCTGGGCCCAGTCCGCGCGCTGGCAGCGATCCTGGCGCGATGCATCGACCTTGTTGCCCATGCTTTCGCAGCCCGTCACGAGCGCGCAAGCCGCAACCGCAAGAAAAAGCCGCATGACGCCTCCGATTGTCGTGAATCCCGTCCAGTATGCGGGCCGCGGCGCGGCGGGGATATGGGACCTTGGTGCCATTCCCGCAGTGGAATTTGTCCGGCCGCTGAGTGTGGGAGCTAGCGGCCCTCGCCCGGTGCAGGCTCGTTGCCGCCAGAGTTCGGCACCCCCAGCTTGCCCGGCAGCTTGAATGCGCGCTCGAACACCCCGAGCAGCCGGCCGGTGATGGCGCGCGGATCGAGCGGCACGACCAGCGGATCGCGGATGTCGCCGGTCACCGCGACCGGGATGCCGAGCAGCGAGCCGCCGAACACGTTGCCGAGGATCGGGATCTCCCCGGTGATGCGGTCGACGCTGGTGAGGAGTCCGACCAGGACGGTGAGATTCGAATGCGCGCCCTGCAGATCCACCTTGCCGTCCACCACCAGGCGCAACGCGTCGCTGTCGAACAAGGCCTCTTCGACCATGAACGCGCCCCCTTCGAAGTGGCCCTTGGCCGTCATGCTGCGATAGGGGAAACCGCTTTCGCGGACCTGGCGCGCGGAGGCGATGCTGCGCACCGAGAGGATGTTGCCGAGGAGCGCGAAGCGCTCGACGCGACCCTTGCGCAGCTCCATCTGCGCCGTGCCGACAAGGTTGCGCAGGATTTCGTCGCGCTTCGCGCCCCGCGAGCTCACGTCGGCACGCAGGTCGGCGTTGCCGGTGATCTCCACGGTATCGCCGGTCAGGCAGCGAATGGCGTCCGCGAACGGCTCGTCCTGCATCGTGATCTGCACGGCGACGTTGTTTCCCTTCGGCGTCGCTTCGGCCTGCAGCGGGAAGGAAAGGCCGCACATCCGCGCCTGCTTGACGTCGAGGCGCGCGCTCTCGGGCTTGAGGTCGACACTGCCCTCGAGTGGTGCGATGCGGTGATCCGGCTGCAGCTGCAGGAAGCCGGCGCGCACGGCGATGCGGCCGGTCATGGGCAGCGGCCAGAGCTTCGATTCGCGACCCTCCGGCGCCGGCTTCTCGCTCGGGGGCACCAGGCGCGACAGCACCACGCCGGGCGACTCGAGGCGCGCGTCGACCACCGGCCCCTGCTCGGTGTTCCGGGCCTCGCCGCTCAGCTCGAGAATCTGTTCGTCCACGTTGAGCCGCGCCTGCGTGATGCGCAGGCTGGCCTTGTCGGCAGACAGCGAGGCGCGCTCGATCTGCACCGGACGGCCCGTGAGCCAGGCGAGGTCGAGCCTTTCGACGCGCAGGTTTCCGTCAGCGGTGGTGCGTCCTGGGCGCTCGCGGTCGAGCGTGAGGCGCAGGTCGCCCTGCATGCTGCCCGCGCGCACTCCCGCCTTGTGCTGCATCGCGGCGAGGGTCTCGCCGTACAGCAGGCCGGAGAACCCGGCTTCCAGGACATTGCCGCGCACCGAGGCGGTGAGCGTGGCGTCGCTCCGCGCATCCTTGATCGAGAGGCGGCGCACCTCGAGCTGCTTCGGCGCCCAGCCGACGGCGATGCCGATGCGCGGACCGCCGGCGAATTCCAGGCCGGCATCGACATCGAGCCCCGCCGCCTCCCAGGCGATGCGCCGCGCGGCAAGCCGCACCGGCGTCTTCGGCTCGATGTGCGCCGGCGCGCCGGACAGATCGAGCGCCCAGCGCACGAGCCGATCCCCCGCGCTCGCCTCCGCGAGCGACAGGTCCACCTTCGGCCGGCGCAGGGCGATCGTTCCGGAGACCAGCCCTTTCGCGTCGAGCAGCGCCACCGGCACCTTGTCGAGCCGCACCGCGGCGGCATCGACGCTCACGGCGCCGCCGTCGATCGCGACCGGACCCGGCAGCATGGACAGTGTCGCGCTCGCCGCGCGCGGCACGACGAGCGCTTCGAGCTCGATCGCCTGCGGCCGGTCGAAGGGCAGCGCCAGGCGCTTGAGCGTCAAGTCGAGGCTGCCCGAAAGCGCGCTGACGGTCTCGAGCGGAAATTTTTCCGCGAGCCAGGGGAACCACTGCTCGAGGGGTAGCTTCGCCCGGCCTGACGCCGCCGAGAGCCGCGGCTTGCCTTCGAGCTCGATGTGCGCCGCCACGTCCTGGAAGCTCGATTCGCCGAGCGTGCCGCGCGCCCCCCGGACATGCACGTTCTTCTCGGTGAGCTCGGCTCGTCCGTCCTGCACGGCGAGCGGCCATGGCAGCGCGGCAAGCTGCAGCGTCGCGCTCGAGCGGGTGATGTCGACGTCGGCGCGCCAGGCCTTGTCGACGACCGCGGTGGCGGTCGCCGAGGCCCGTCCCTCGAGCCGGCCGATCCGCCCGAGGCCGGCGAGCCTGCTCAGCGCCGGCAGGTCGAGGTCATCGAGGTGCGCGACGAGCTTCGCCGAGAGATCGCCATAGTCGAGATGCCCCTCGACCTTCAATCCCTTCCACAGCTCGTTCGCTGCCTCGAGCTGAAGGTCGAGGCCGCTCGTACCGCCGCGAGCCCTGATGCGCACGCTGCGCAGCACGAACGGCGCTGCGTCCGGCGAGCGCACCTCGAGCGCCGCGTCGCTCACGTCCAGGGTGGTGCTGGAGGCGAACTCCTTCAGCGAGCGTGCGAGCGGCTCGACGACGGCGCGGTAGGTCGCCATCGCGTCCGCCGGCGGCTCGTCCTTGCCGCCTTCTCCCGCCGCGACCTGAATCCGCGGACCGCGCAAGACGAGGGAAGCAATCTCGGTGCGGCCGCGCAGCAGCGGCCACACGCGCAGGCGAACGTCGAGCAACTCGGCGGCGACATTTGCCGTGCCCGGAATGTCGATCCGCAGCTCTCGCAGCTCGGCGTGCGGCACAGGAAGCAGGCGGACCTCGAGCGACTTCCAGGCGACCTGGCCGGCGAGGGCCTCCGAGAGCCGGCGCTGGATCTCGGCGTGCACGGCCGGCGTGTCGATGAGGCGCGGCGCGATGGCGAGCGCGACGACGACGAGGAGGAGCAGCGCACCGAGCGCGTAGCCCAGCCGCCGGTGGATTTTCTTCATTTCGACGAAGCTATTTGGGCGCGTCCTGCGGCTTCGGCGCGAGCGGGTCGGCGCCGTCGATCCAGCCGCCGCCCAACGCCTTGTAGAGGTTGATGAGCTCGGCGTGGCGCTCGGCGAGGGTCGAGACGGCGGAGAGCTCCGCCGCGAACAGCTCGTTCTCGGCGTACAGCACCTCGATGTAGTTTGCCGCTCCGCCTTCGTACCTCGCGCGGGAGAGGCGCGCATAGGTGCGCAGGGCGGTGGCGCGCTTCGCGAGCGCTTCGTACTCTGCGCGCCGTTTCGCGACGCCGACCAGGGCGTCGTTGGTATCGCGAAATGCGTTGAACACGGTCTGCTGGTAGAACGCGAGCGCGGCGCGCTGTCCGGCTTCGGCGCTGTTCACCTGTCCTTCGATGCCGCCGAACGTAAACAGCGGACCAGCAACGCCCGCGGCGAGGAGTGCGGTGCCGGAACTGCTCTTCGCGAAGTTGCTGAGCGATACGCTCGACAGGCCCAGCAGGCCAGTGAGGGAAAGCGTCGGATAGTAGAGAGACTTCGCCACGCCGATGGCGGCGTTGGCGGCGCGCAGGTTCTGCTCGGCCTGCAGGACGTCGGGACGGCGCTCGAGCAGCGTCGACGGCAGCCCCGGCGGCACCGCAGGGTCGAGCAGCTCCTGGATCGGCTTGCCGCGCGGGATGTCGCCGGGATTGCGGCCGAGCAGCACCGCGAGCAGGTTCTCCTGCTGCGCGACCTGCCGCTCGAAGCTCGGCACCGCGGCCTGCGCCTGCCGGTACTGCGACTCGACCTGCGAGCGCTCCAGCTCCGACACCTGGCCGCCCTTGTGGCGCCGCTCGAAGAGATCGAGCGAGCGGGCGTAGTTCGCCTCCGTGGCGCGCGCGATCTCGAGCTGGCGGTCGAGGCCGCGCAGCGCGATGTAACCGGTGGTGACGCTCGCGACCACCGACAGCACCACGCCGCGGCGGCCCTGCTCGGTCGCGTACACCTGCGCCTGCGCGGCCTCGGCCTGCCGGCGCACGCGGCCGAAGAGGTCGATCTGCCACTGCGCGCCGAGCGCCGCTTCGTAGAGGGAGTAGTTGCGGTCGACGCCAGCGGGCAGCGGGGTCGGCCCGTTCTCGCTCGCGCGGTTGCGGCTCGCATCGCCGCTGTAGCCGAACTGCGGGTAGAACTGCGAGCGCGTGGTGCGCAGCGCGCCGAGGAACTGGTCGACCCGAGCCGCGGCCTGCAGGAGGTCGCGGTTCTCGCGCAACGATTGTTCTATCAGCTGGTTGAGCACCGGGTCGCCGAAGGCCTCCCACCACTTTGCGTTCGCCAGCTCCGCCGCCTGGGCGTAGTCGATGCGCCAGGCGGGCGGCGTTTCGACCTTCGGCTGCTGCCAGTCCGGCCCGACGCTGCAGCCGGCGAGCAGTACCGCGAGGGCGCACGCGCTCCTTTTCACGCCGGTTCTTCCTCCTTCTTTCTCGCGCTCCGTTCGCTCAGGGTCTCGAGCATCCAGAAGAACAGCGGCACGAAGAAGATCGCAATCACCGTGGAGAAGAGCATGCCGCCGATCACGCCGGTGCCGATTGCGCGCAGGCTGTTGGCGCCCGGCCCGGTAGCGATGGCGAGCGGCACGCAGCCGAGGATGAAGGCGAACGAGGTCATGACGATGGCGCGCAGGCGCTGCCCCGCGGCTTCCACCGCTGCCTCGCGCGGCGTCTTGCCCTTGTGCACCAGCTCGATGGCGAACTCGCAGATCAGGATCGCGTTCTTCGCCGCGAGTCCCACCAGCGTCACCAGGCCGACCTGGAAGTAGACGTCGTTCTCCAGCCCGAGCGCCCAGGTCAGAAGGAGCGCACCCAGCACCGCGAACGGCACGGTGAGCACCACCGCGATCGGCAGCGTCCACTTCTCGAACTGCGCGGCAAGGAGCAGGAAGACGATGATCAGGCCGAAGATGAACGCAGAAGATGACGTGCTGCCCGACTCCTTCTCCTGCAGGGCCTGGCCGGCCCAGGCGTAGGCAAAATCGCCCGGCAGCGCCTCGGCGGCGCTCTCCTCCATCGCGCGGATCGCCTGGCCCGAGCTGAAGCCCGGCGCCGGATTGCCGGTGACTTTGACCGACGGGAAGCCGTTGAAGCGCGTCACCAGCTTGGGCGAGGCGACGTAGCGCGTGGTGATCAGCGTCGAGAGCGGGATGTTGGCGCCGTTCGCCGCGCGCACGAAGACCCGGCTGAAGTCGTCCGGGTTGGCGCGGTATTCCGCGTCGGCCTGCAGGATCACGAACCAGACGCGGCTGAAGCGCGAGAACTGGCCGGCGACCTGCGAGCCGAAGTACGCCTGCATCGCCTGGAACACGTCGCCGACGTGCACGCCGAGCACCTCGGCCTTGTTGCGGTCGAGGTCGACGAACAGCTGCTGGCTGTTGGCATGGAAGGTCGTGGTCACGCCCTGCAGCTCGGGGCGCTGCCGCGCCTTGGCGAGGAACGCCTGCAGCGCCGCGTCGGTGGCGCGAGGCTCGCCGCTGCCGCGGTTCTGGATGTAGAACTCGAAGCCGCCGGTCGTGCCCAGGCCGGGGATGGACGGCGGGTTGACGGCGAAGGCGACGCCGTCGCGCCGGCCGAAGAACTGGGCGTTCAGCCGCTTGAGCGTGTCGAACGACAGCAGCTTCACGTCCTTGCGCTCCTCGAAGGGCTTGAGCAGCCCGAACATGACCGCGGCGCTGTTGTTCTGCTGGCCGTCGATGAAGCTGTAGCCGTTGACGGTGCCGACGTCCTGCACCGCAGGGTCCTTCAGCATGATCGTCTCGAGCTCTTTCGTGAAGCGCTTGGTCACGTCCAGGCTGGCCGCGTCCTGCACCTGGGCGACGACGAAGAAGTAGCCCTGGTCCTCCTCGGGTACGAAGCTCGAGGGCAGGATCCTGAACATCAGCAGGATGCCCGCGATCGCGGCGGCAAACACGCCGAGCGACACCGGCCAGTAGCGGATCACGGCCGCGGCGCCGGCGAGATAGCCCTGGCGCACGCGCTCGAAGCCGGCGTCGAAGGCGCGGAAGAAGCGGTTCTTCTCGCCGTGGTGCGCCTTGATGATGATCGCCGCGAGCGCCGGCGACAGCGTCAGCGCCATGATCCCCGAGATCACCATCGAGATGGCGATGGTGATGGCGAACTGCTTGAAGAGGGTACCGGTCACGCCGCCGAGGAACGCCACCGGCAGGAACACCGCCAGCAGCACCAGCACGATCGAGATCAGCGCGCCGGCGATCTCGGTCATCGCCTGCTTCGCCGCCTCGAGCGGCGCCAGCCCCTTCGCGATGTTCACCTCGACGTTCTCGACCACCACGATCGCGTCGTCGACCACCAGGCCGATCGCCAGGATCATGCCGAACATGGTCAGCATGTTGATCGAGAAGCCGAGCAGGTGCATGCCGACGAAGGTGCCGATGATCGACACCGGCACCGCGAGGATCGGGATCACGGTCGCGCGCAGGCTCTGCAGGAACACGAACACCACCAGCACTACCAGCACCACCGCCTCGAAGAAGGTGTGCACCACCTTGTCGATGGAGTAGAGCGTGAACTGGCTGGTGTCGAGCACGATCTTGTAATCGAGGCCGGTCGGGAACTTGGCCTTCAGCTCCTCCATGCGCTTGCGCACCTGCCTGGAGGTCTCCACCGCGTTGGCGCCGGGCTGCTGGTAGATGCCGATGGTGGTGGCGGTTTTGCCGTTCATGCGGCCGGGCATGGAGTAGTCGCGCTTGGCGAGCTCGACCCGGCCGATATCCTTGATGCGCACTGCGGCGACGCCCGCCTTGGTGGCGCGCACGATGATGTTCTCGAATTCCTCGGGCTTGCTGAGCAGGCCCTGGGCGGTGACCACGAACTGCTGCTCCACCTTCGGGCTGATCGGCGGCGCGCCCAGCTGGCCGATGCCGAAGGCCTGGTTCTGGCTCTGGATCGCCGCGGACACCTCCTGCACGCTGATGCCGAGCTGCGCCATGCGGTCCGGGAGCAGCCAGACGCGCATCGCCACGTCCGGGGAGCCGAATACCGAGGAGCGGTTGGCGCCGGGCACGCGCTTGAGCTCCTCGAGTACGTACAGGTTGGAGTAGTTGTCGAGGTAGGCGGCGTCGTAGCGCTCGTCGGGCGAGTACACCAACACCACCA
>Ga0134123_10001861_pt1 | contig 13740 bp, 12 predicted proteins | sample KB303_FD_96460 | JGI IMG/M metagenome (GOLD analysis project Ga0134123, IMG submission 96460) | Terrestrial soil microbial communities without Nitrogen fertilizer from Kellogg Biological Station, Michigan, USA - KB3-0-3 | ecosystem: Environmental > Terrestrial > Soil > Unclassified ...
GCCATCCCGCCGATCACTACATAGGCCACGCCTTCGCTGTTGAGAGCAGCGAGGAAGTCGGCAAAGTCCCTCGTCATCGGCGATTCCCCGCGTGCGCCAGAGGTCATAGGCCGCGTCGAGCAGTGCGACCGCGGCCTCCATCCGCTCGCGGGCCGTCGCGGCAAGTGCATCGTCGACCTCCTGCTGGAGAAGGTCCGAACGCGGGGCCGTGAGCGCGTAGCGGCGCTGCTGCGCCCGCCGATGCATCGTCATGCGACGAGTATAGGAGCGGTCGTGGCCTCGTCGCTGCTCGAACGCGACATCGAGTAGCGCGGGGGCCGAGCTCAGCCGCCCGCGACGGGCTGTGCTTTTCGCCCTTCCCAGCCGATCCACGCCGCCGCCACGAGCAGCAACGCGAACGCGATCGGGCCGTGGAACGCGGTGTGGCTCACCTGGAGCTCCCAGCCGAAGGCGACCAGCACGACGAGCGGCAGCCACGAGACCTTCTTGGCCAGCCCCAGGGCCAGCGCCAGGAACAGCGCGGCGAAGAAAGCCGCATACGAGCCGGTGTGGCTGATGAACGAGCCGACGCCTCCCACCCAGGGGTCGATCCAGGTGGTGTTGATGACCTTGATCACGCCGTCGAGCTGGTGAGCGTCGAGCTGCTTGTCGTGGAACATCTGCTCGGTGTTGATGATCGTGCGGCCGACGCCGAAGCCGCCGATCGAATCGAGGGCGGTGTAGTAGATGAGGAAGAGGAAGATGGCAACCCGGGAGAGCCAGCTGAACGCGTAGGCGCCGGTGCCGTCGCCGCGGCGGACCCAACTCGCCATGAGACACAGGCCCACCGCCACCAGGCCCGCCATCGGCGTCTGGATCATGTGCAAGGTGAACCACCATTGGGGACCCGGGTAGGCCAGCGCCTTGAACGCCGGATCGTAGGGCTGGGGTTGCGACACGTACTGGTACATCCCCGGGATCTCGGTGAACCCGGCGGGATGGAAGAGCTCGATCCCCACCAGCACCAGCGGCGCGATCACCAGACAGAGCCAATGCAGGGCCTTCTTGACCGGGTCTTCCATTACCTCACCTCCTAGACGTCGGTCGTGGATATCAACGGAACCAATGCCAGAGCAGGTGCAGCGCGAGCACGATCGCGATCCACAACACCGGGTTGCGCAGGGCGCGAACGGCAGCGCGGCCGGCGGCGGCGGTACCGATGGCGCCGAGGTCGAGGACCTCTTCGCTGTGCCTCGGCAAGGCAAGAGGCGCCACGGTCGTGGCTGCGGCTGGTGTCGGTGGAGCGATTTCCGCGGCAGCTGTCGGTGCAGCCGATGACCCAGCGGCTGCTGCGCTTGCAACCGGAACAGCCGGCGCTGCCGCCGCCGGCGCCGTCTCCAGCTGCCGTCTCATCGCGGCGCTGAATTTGCCGAACATCTGGTCGCTGACGTCCTCGATCATGCCCTTGCCGAACTGGGCGAGGACGCCTACGACGTTGACGTCAGAGACGATGACAACTTCCGTGCTCGCGGCGTCGCGGGCAACGACGCGGCTGCTCATCCGCATGTCGGCGGCGCCCTTGCCGCGGGTCTCCTGGCCTGAGGCGGAGATCTCGGCCTCGCCGGCTGCCGCGTCGAGGCGCTCGAACTTCATCTTGCCGCGGTAGCTCGCGGTGACCGGGCCGACCTTGACGGTGATGGTGCCGCCGTAGCTCTGCTCGTCGAGTTGGCCGGTGATGGCGGCGCCGGGCAGGCAGCTCGCCACGCGGCGCGGGTCGGTGAGGAAGTCCCACACCGCGGGAGCCGGAGCCTGGACGACGAAGCTCTTCTCGATGCGCATGCCCATGAAGTGAACCTCGGGGGGTCGCGGCAGACCTTACTTGCGTTCGCCTGCGGACTCAACCGCGGCGATGCAGCGCACGGCAGCGCGCGGCCCGGTGCAGTAATCTCTCGATGAGCCACTCACCCTGGCGCCGGCAGGAGGACCCGTGACCCGACACGCCATCGCTCCCGCACTCGCCTCCGCGCTGCTCGCTTCGGCGCTGCTCTCGACGAGCGGCGGCGCGGCGCTCGCTCAGACGGCCAACCCGTGGGACGGGCCGGCCGCGATCGCGGTCGAGGTCAAGAACCAGGCGGGCAAGCCGGTGCCGGGCGCGCGGGTCACGGTGCGCTTCACCGACCTGCAGCCGGCGGCGGGGCCGCCGCCGGTGGGCACCGATCCCAAGGGGCAGGCGATCGTCGGCCACCTCGCCGAGGGCAGCTGGTACGTCGAGGTGAGCCACCCCGAGGCGATGTTGTTCACCGCCTACGTCGAGACGCGCGCGGGGAAGGCGGCGAAGAGCACCTTCGCGGCGCAGGTGTCGACGGGGAGCTCGTGGTCGCCGCTGAAGGTCGAGTTCTTCAAGCCGAAGAGCATTCCGGCGGCCGCACCGATGGTCGCCGCGGGACCCGTCGCTGGCGCGCCGGCACCCGGGGCGCCGCCATCGAGTGCCGGTGCCGCGCCGGTGGCGCCGTCAGTGCCCGTTGTACCGGCGGTGCCGGCACCCACCGCCCCGCCGGCTCCGCCTGCACCGCCCGCCGCTGCCGCAGCGACTCCCGCACCGCCGGCGACCGCTCCGAAGCCGGCCGTGCCGACGCCACCAGCTCCCGCTCCTCCGCCCGCACCAGCTCCGCCCGCACCAGCTCCAGTCGCGCCACCGCCCGTCGCGACTCCGACGCGGCCACCCGCACCGGCCGCGACACCGGCCCCGACGGCGCCACCAGCTCCCGCACCGGCGCCTCCACCTGCAGCGACCGCAGCACCACCTGCGCCCGCGGCACCGCCGGCCGCTCCGCCAACGCCCACGCCGAAGCCCGCAACGCCGGCCGCGACTCCCGCTCCGCCGGCGCCACCCCCACCGCCAGCTCCAGCGCCGGCTCCGACTCCGGCCGCAGCAGCGCCCGCTCCGCCGCCGACTCCCCCACGCGCGGCGTCTCCTCCACCTCCCGCGGCCACGCCTCCGCCCGCGCCGGTGGCGCCGCCGGCTCCTCCACCGGCACCGGCGCCACCGCCGGCGCCGCCCGCCGTCGACACGCTGCGCGCCGCCGAACGCGGAACGTGCGCCGAGTGCGGAAGCGGCGAGTGGGCGGCCTCGGGTGAGCAGACGGCGGCGCCGACGGCCGCTCCCGCCGATTGTGCCGCGGTGGCGGCCGCGGTGCGGCCCGGCCTGCGCGCGCTCGCGTTCTCGGCGCCGTCTGCCGCCGAGGCGGGCTATGCGGGCCCGGTCACCGCTCCGGTGCCCGCCGGCTCCGCCTGCGCGGTGGTGGCAATCGTGCTGCCCGCCGACGCGCGCTTCATCGGCTACCGCTACGAGGCGCTCGACGGCTGGGGCAGCGGCGACTGCGTGGCCGACCAGCCGTGCACGATCGGCGAGTCGCGCTGGCTCGCGCACCCGACGATCGAGCGCGGCGAGCGCACGGTGATCTGGGCGACCTTCGCCAACGCCTCGCGCGACCGCGCGCGGCGCGCCCGTCTCACCGCCTACTTCCGGCCGTCCACGGCGTGGCGGCCGCCCGGTTGAGCGGCGCTCGCGAGCCGATCGCCGCGGTGCGCCGCTGCCGCGAGCGCCTCACCGCAGCTCGCAGTGAGGCGAGTCCTTGAACGTCGGGAAGCGGTGGCCGGCGACCAGCCCCTCCTCCTCCACCGCGTCGGCGTAAGCGGCCCACACCGGGCTCGAGCTGGGCGGGATGAAGACGCGGCCCTCGCGCGTCGGGTAGCAGTCCGCCGCTCTGCCGCTGCCGACGGTGCCGTTGCCCTGGTGGCGTGACGGCTTGTCGACGCCGTCGGCGTTGGTGAGGATCGGGCCGGGGCGGCCGAACGGTATCGCGTCCGGCCGGCCGGAACCGAAGAGCCACTGCTGCCGGGCGCGGGTGCGGAAACCCTCGACGAGCCGGAACGGCGTGCCGCGGGCGGCGAGCTTGGTGAGCACGGCCTGCAGCTTGTTGCGGAAGGTCGGGTCGAGGTGGCCCGGGTTGGGGTCGATCGGCGGCTCGGCGGCGACGGCGAGGCCCTTGAGCACGACGTCCATGCGGCGTGCGCGCGGCGCGGTGCGCTTCGTCGCTGGCGCCGCGCCCGACGTCGCCGGCATCTCGCTCGCCTGGCGCCGCGGTGCTGCCTTCACCGGGCCTCGCGGCTCGACCGTCGCCCTCGCTCTGCGTGCGCGCTTGGTCTTACCGCCGCCCTTCCTCGCCCCGGCTGTCTTGCCCTTGCGCTTCGCCTTACCTGCTCGCTCAGTCGCCGCCCGGCCCTCGCCGCCGCGTGCCTTGTCGCTCACCCGAGTTCCCCTTTTCGAGATTAGACGGACATGCCGCCGGACTTGCATGCCGCCGGACTTGGCGCGGCCAACCTAACCACGCCGCCCGGCGAGGATCGCCACGAACGAGCGCGTGCGCAGCTCCTCGAGGGTGAGCCCGCACCGCGGCGCCGCCTCCTCCTCGCTGATGGCGCCGCTGTTGATCGCGCGCAGGAAGAAGTTGAGCAGGCCCTGCCCTGTCGCCGCGTCGTCGAAGACGTCGCCGACGAGCGTCGCCTGCGCCGCCTTGGCGACGAAGTTGGAGAGCCGCTCCGCCGCCGCGTCGAGGCCGTCGAGGAAGAACGTGTAGACCGCCGCGTAGCGGATGGGCAGCTGCGCCGGGTGCAGGTCCCAGCCCTGGTAGAAGCCCAGCTCGAGCGAGTGCTGGATGTGGTCGTAGCAGAGCTTCCAGGCGCGGTGGACGACGGTACGGTTCTCCTCCTCCTGCGCCGCGCTGAGTGCTTCGCCCGCCGCTGCGCGGTGCGGCGCCACCGGCATGACGTTGGTGGCGCCGTCGGAGAGCCAGACGCCGCGACCGGCGAGCGAGACCTGCATCACCTGCCGCGCGAAGTCGCAGGCCGGGTGGTTCATGTGCTGGTGCGCGGCGGTGATGTTGTTGCTCGCCGTGTAGTCGTAGGTGCCGAAGTGGGCGGCGATGCAGCGGCCGCGCGCCTCGTCGAGCAAACGGGGCAGCGCCACGGTGCCGTCCTCGGCGAAGATCGACTGCGGCGTCTCCACCATCATCTCGAAGCGCAACGCGCCGGCCGCGAGGCCGAGCCCCGCCTCGAGCCGCTCGCAGAGGTCGGCCATCGCCGTCACCTGCTCGGGGACGGTGATCTTCGGCAGCGTCACCACGAAGTTGGCGGGCAGCGCGCCGCCGCTTGCGCCGACCAGCGTCGTCAGGAAGAGGTCGAGCGTGCGCACGCTGCGCTCGCGCAGCTCCTCGGTGAAGGGCTTGATGCGGATGCCGATGAACGGCGGCAGCACGCCGGTGGCCATCCCCGTCGCCACCTCGGCGGCGACGCTGCTCGCGTGGCCGTCCTCCTCGGCGTCGGGGCGGTTGCCGTAGCCGTCCTCGTAGTCGATGCGGAAGTCCTCGACCGGCTCGCGGGCGAGCTTGTCGCGCACGCGGGCGTAAACGGCGTCGGCGAGCCGCGCCGGCACCCCCAGCGCGCCCGCGAGCGTCGCCGCGTCGGGCGCGAACTGATCGAGCGAGCGCAGCGCCAGCGCGCCCATGCGGCTCGCCACGTCGGCGCGGAACAGCTGCGCGCCGCCATAGACCGTGTGCACCGGCTGTCGCCCGCCGGCGTCGCCGGGGTGGCGGGCGGCGAAGGCGGCGTTGGCGCGCGCGAGCGGCGCCATCACCTCGCGCAGGGCGTCGACGGAGAGGGTGCGCTTCATCGGTGCGCGGAATCCTAACGGAGTCGCGGGCTGCCGCTCGTCGCGCCGCACCACGAACCGCTCCGGTGTGGGCCCTCGCCCTACGCCACCGCGGCCACGCGCGCCGGCAGCCGCGGAACGCGGCTCCCGCCAAGGACTTGCCGGCCGCGTTCAGGCGGCTGCCGCCACACGTTTCGCGAGCTGACTCAGCTGCCGCCGTTGCGCCGGCGTCAGCGGGTCGAAGGCGAGCCCGGCCTCGAAGGTTGGGCGCGCGCCTTCCTCGTCCGGCGCGAGCTGCACCAGCGCGCAGCGCGCGATGGCGGCGGTCAGGCTCAGCGAAGCGAGCTGCACGTGGTAACGCCGGCCCGGTGCCAGCGACTCGCCGGTCGAGACGCGGGCGCCCTGCGCGCTGACGTCGAGGACGCGCAGCGTCTGCAGGAAGCCGATGCGGCCGGCGAGGCCGGGCGTGGGGCGGCGGGAGTGGCGGCGGCGCTCGGGTCCATCCGTGCGCATGGGGTACCTCCTCGGTCGCCGCACCCGCGGCCGACGGCCCGCCGGCATTGGCGAGCCGCGGCCGCCGCGGCGACCGGGACATCAATCGCAAGGCGAAGCCGTTTCCTTGCGCGCCTACTCGTCCGTCTCTTCCGCCGGCGTGAGCGGCGGCAGACCGCCGCTCCAGTGCGCGGCGCGCCGGGCGACCTCGCGGCGCTGCTCGGCGAGCGCTTCGGCGTCGGCGCGCACCTCTTCGTGGCGATAGCGGGCGGTGGGGCCGCGCTGGCGCCGCCAGCGCAGCGGCAGCGTCAGGGTTTGGCCGGCGCGCCAGCTGCGCGAGGCGAGGACGTCCTCGACCAGCCGGTCGAGCGCGGCCGACAGCTCCCAGCAGCGCTCGGAGTACCAGACGGTGTCGCGGAGGAGCTGGTGCAGGTCGGCAAAGTGCTCGTAGGTCTCGCCGAGGGACGCCTCGGTGCGCCGCAACGCCGCGCGCAGGCGCGAGGCCTCGCGGCTGCGGCTCGCGTGCTCCGCCTGCAGGCGCTCGACCGCCTCGCGCAAATCGTCGAGCTCGCAGCCAAGGGCGGCGGCAGCGGCCTCGCCGCCGGCGATCTGCGCCGTGAGCGCCTCGTTCCACTGCGAGATCTCGGCGTCGCGCTCGCGCAGGCGGCCGAGCTCTTCTTCCGCCGCGGCGAGCCGCGGGACCAGCTCCTCGTTGTGGCGCGAGATCTCGGCGTCGCGCTGCCGCAGCCGGCCGAGCTCCTCTTCCGCGGCGGCGAGCCGCGGGACCAGCTCCTCGTTGTGGCGCGAGATGTCGGCGTCGCGCTGCCGCAGCCGGCCGAGCTCCTCCTCCGCGGCGGCGAGACGCGGCACGAGCTCCTCGTTGTGACGCGAGATGTCCGCGTCGCGCTCGCGCAGGAGGCCGAGCTCCGCCTCGGCCGCGGCGAGGCGCGGCGCGAGCTCCTCGTTGTAGCGCGACACCTCGGCGATGCGCTGCTGCAGCCGCTCGATCTCGGGCTCGGCGGCGCCCACCGCCGCCTCCGCCGCGGTGATGCCGGCGCGCAAGTCGGTGTTCCAGCGCACCAGGTCGGCGTCGCGGTCGCGGCGCCACGCCGCCTCGGCCTCGGCGGTCTCGACGCGGTGGTGGAGGTCGGGCAGCGCCAGACGCTCGCGCTCGGCGCCGGCGAACCAGCGCAGCAGCTCGAGCGCACCCGGGGACGGCAACGGCACTTCGCTCCAGGCGAGCGCGCTGCCGTCCTCGCAGGCCGCGGCCAGACGCTGCTGCGCCACGGTGAGGTAGCCCGCGGCCTCGCCCTCCGCCGCGTGCTGCCGGTACAGCTCGGCGCGCACCACGTCGGCGAGCTCGGCCGCGCTCGGCACCTGGAGCGCGCCGGGTGCCAGCGGCGAGAGCTGCGCCGCGAGGTCGGACGCCACCGCCGCGGGATCGTTCAGCAGCCGCCGGTAGCTCACCGCCAGGCGCGGCGCGCCGAGCGAGTGGCGCAGCGCCGCGAGCGCGTAGACCTCCCACAACGCCACGCCGACGGCGAGCGGGAAGCCGTCGCGCGCCTGCAGCGAGCGGGCAACCTCGAGCGGGTCGCGGTGCACGAGCACGAACGCCGGGGCGTCGAGCACCGGCCGCCACAGCGGCAGCAACACGCACAGCCGCGGCTCTTTCAGCGCCCACGGCCGTTGCGTGTCGAGCTCGCCGACGATCGCTTGGGCGCGCGCGGTGAAGCGCTCGCGATCCGCCGGCGCAAGCGCCGCGAGGTCGAGGTCCGCCACCTCCCACCAGCTCGCGCCGAGCGCCGCCAGCACCCCTTCATCCAGCGCCCAGGCGGCGCGGCTCTCCCAGTAGCCCTGCGGGTTGCCGGCATCGCCCGGCTGCAGGCTCTCCGGCGGGCCGACGTGGCAACCCATGCGGGCCAGCAGGTGGGTGAGGACCGAAGTCCCCGACCGGTGCATCCCGAGGACGATGAGCTGCAAGGTGCGGGATTATACGGGCGCGATGCGAACCGACATCGACCGCTTCTGGGCCGGCGTCGGCCTCGCCGCGGTGCTGCTGCAGGCGGCGCTGCTGTGGATCGAGTGGCGCCCGACGCCGCGGCCCTTGTGGGGCGACGAGGCGACGTACTGGCGAGCCGCAGGGGAGGTGCGCGCCGGCGGCGAGAGCGACCTGCAGATGATCTGGCCGCCGCTCTACCCGCGCTTCGTCGCCGCCTCGATGCCGCTCTCGGGCGGCAGCCGGCTCGCGGCGCAGCTGGTGCAGGTGGCGCTGCTCTTCGCATCGGCATGGCTGCTGCGCGGGCTCGGGCGCGCGCTGCTGCCGGGCGCGGAACTCAGCCGCGGCATCCACGCCGCGGACGTCGCGGCGGCGCTGCTGCTGCTCGATCCGCAGGTGGCGTGCTTCGGCGCCTTCCTCTGGCCGGAGCTGCTGCACCTAGCGCTCTTCCTCTTCGCCTGGTGGGCGCTGGTGACCCGGGGCGAGCGCTGGCCGTGGCTCGTCGCCGCGGGCGTGGCGCTCGGGCTGGCGCTGCTCGCCAAGAGCCTGCTCGTGGCCTTCGTGCCGGTGCTGCTCGCGCCGTTGCTGCTCCTGAGCGGACCGTCGCCGCGGCGGCTGCTGCGGCCGGCGGTGGTGCTCGCCGCGATGGCGGTCACGCTGCTGCCGGTGGTGCTCCACAACCGCCAGCGCTACGGCGTCGCCGGCGTCGCCGATTCGTCGACGTTCAATGCCTGGGTCGGCCTCAACGAGCGCTCGCGCCGCAACTTCGTCGACGAGATCGTCGGCGACGAGCTGACCGTCTACCTGAACAGCGCGCCGGACCCGGCGGGGCGCGCCGCGATCGCGCGCGGCAAGATCGAGGCGCTGGTGGCGGAGCGTGGCGTGTTGCCGCTACTGCGAGCGCAGCTCTCGCGGCAGTACTTCCGGCTCTTCGACCGCGACTCGTTCCTCGCCGACCAGCTGCCGGGCGGCGCCATCGCGGAGCGGGGCGACGGCTACGGCTATGTGGCGCCGCCGCATTGGCTCGCCGCGGCGCTGCGCGGCTGGGGGTGGACGATCTACGGCGTCGTGCTCGTCGGCGCCGCGCTCGGCGTCGCCACGGTGCCGGCGGGCAACCGGCGGTGGCTCGTCGTGGCGCTGCTCTTCGTCGCCTACAACCTCGCTCTCTTCCTCGTGCTGCACGTGAAGACGCGCTACCGCGTGCAGCTGATGCCGGTGCTCGACCTCTTCGCCGGCGCCACCGCGGTGTGGCTCGTCACGCGGCGGCCGCGGCGGCCGGCGCTCGTGTGGGCGGCGGGTGGAGCGCTCGCCGCGCTGGCGCTCTTCCTCGCCTTCGGCGGCCGCTGAGCGGTGCGCCGCCACCTCGGTCCCGGGACGGTCATCCGCGGAGGGTAAAATCCCGGCGATGCGGCGCACCTTCTCGCGCCACGCCTCGGCGTGGCTCTGTGCCAGCTTCGTCGCCGCCGCGGCGGCAGCGGCGCCGGTTTCAGTTGCGGGGAGCGCGCGCTTCCGCATCGACGTGCGCGACGACGGCGTCTACGGCGTCAGCTACGAGGCGCTGGCGCGCGCGGGCCTCACCGGCGAGCCGGCCAGCTCGTCGCTGGTGCTGCGCAACCGCGGCGAGGTGGTGTCGCTGTGGGTGGAGGACGGCGGCGACGGCCGCTTCGGTCCCGGCGACCGGCTCGAGCTGGTGGGCCGCCACCTCGCCGGCACGGTGACCTACCGCGACCCCTACTCGCCCTTCAACGTGTACGTGCTCGACGTCGGCGGCGAAGCTGGGACCACGGCGGCGCCCGCCGCCGCACCAGTCGTGAATACCGGTGCGCCCACGCTGCTCTCCCGCCAGCACCTCGAGCGCGACGTCCTGCTGCTGCGCTACGCCGGCCAGCAGGAACACCAGCAGGAGCTGTGGTACTGGGCGAAGCTGACGCAGATCGACGCGCAACCGTTCCGGCAGACGCTCGACCTCGCCGACCTCGACGTGGCGAGCGCGCGCCCGGTGGAGGTCCGCCTCCGTCTCCGCGGCTGGTCGCGCCCTTTCGCCAAGCCGCAACCGGCGACGCCCGACCACCGCGTCGAGGTGAGCTTCGACGGCAAGCCGCTCGGCAGCGGCGAGTGGAACAACGTCGACGGCGCCTACGACCTGCAGCTCCCCGCTCTCGCCGCCGCGTCGCTCACCGCCGGCCCGCACGAGCTCACGGTGAAGGTGCCGAAGCGGCCCGGCACCGGCGGCAACCCCCTCGTCGACGTCCTCGTCGTCGACTGGATCGAGGTGCTCTTCCCGCGCATCCCCAAGCTGCGCGCCCAGCAGCAGCGCCTCGAGCTCGCCGGCGACTCGCCGCACCTGCGGCTGCTCGCGCCCGGCCACCAGCGCGTCGTGCTCTACACCGAGACCGGCGTGCGCCGCGTCGGCCGCGCCGGTGACGGCGGCAGCTTCGGCTTCGGCGCCGTCGGCGCGGGCGGCCTCGACCTCGTCGTCGACGGCAAGCTCGCCACTCCCGCCGCCGTCGAACGTGACGAGCCGTCGACCCTTCTCGCCAACGACCGGCAGGCCGACTACCTGGTGGTCACCACGCCGCAGCTGCGGCCGGCGCTCGCACCGCTGCTCGAGCTGCGCCGCGCGCAGGGGCTCGCGGTCGCCGTCGCCGACGTGCAGGACGTCTACGACGAGTTCAGCCACGGCATCCCGCACCCCGAGGCGTTGCGCGCCTTCGTCAAGCACGCCTACGAGCAGTGGTGGCGGCCGGCGCCGCGCTTCCTGCTGCTGGTCGGGGATGCGAGCTGGGACCTCGGCGAGCACCCGGATGAGGACCACTACCCCGACGCGGTCTACAACCCCGGCCACGGCACCGCCTTCGCCCACATCGGCAGCACCGCCTACGCGCCCGACCAGCGCCTGCATCGCAACCTGATCCCGACCTGGAGCTCGAACACCTACGACGGCCACGCCGCGAGCGACAACTGGTTCGTCTCGATCGACGGCGACGACGAGAAGCCCGAGCTCGCGGTGGGGCGCTTCCCGGTGGTCACCGCCGCCGAGGTCGCCGCCATCGTCGACAAGATCGTGCGCTACGAGAAGGCGCCGCCGCCCGGAGACTGGCGCAGCCAGGTGCTGTGGATCAGCAACGAGGACGTCGGCTTCCAGACCATGAGCGACCGCCTCGCCACCCACCTCGCCGAGCAGGGCTTCGCTGCCGAGAAGGTCTACGCCAAGGCCGGGGTGACGGCGAGCGAGGCCGACCAGGCGGCCATCCGCGACGCCCTCGGCCGCGGCTCGCTGCTGGTGCACTTCGTCGGCCATGGCGGCCGCTTCATCTGGCGCACCGGGCCGCCGGACTGGACCAAGCACCGCGACCTCTTCAACCTCGACGACGTCGACAAGCTGGCGCCCAGCGACAAGCTGCCGGTGGTGCTGGCGATGACCTGCTACTCGGCGCCCTTCGACCACCCCACCGCCGACTCGATCGGCGAGAAGTTCCTGCGCGACCCCAAGCGCGGCGCGGTGGCGGTGGTGGCGGCCTCGTGGCGCAACGCGCCCAACCTCGGCATGAGCCAGGTGCTCATCGACCAGATCCTCACCGCGCCGACGATCGGCGAGGCGCTGCAGAACACCAAGCGGCTGTCGCACGACCGCGACTTCATCGAGCAGTACAACCTGCTCGGCGACCCGGCGCTGCGGCTGCCGCGGCCGCCGCTGCCGGCCGCGGCGCAGCAGGCGGCGGGGACGCCGTGAGGCGCGTGGCGCGCGGCGGAGCGCTCGCCGTCGCGGCGATCGTCGTGACCGCCTGCGGCAGCGGCGCGGCGCGGCCGGCCGCCGTCGAGCCGGCGGCGCAAGCGTCGACGACGCCCGCTCCGATGCCATCGCCCGCACCGTCGTCGCCCATGCCGCAGGCAGCGGCGACACCGACTCCCTCGCCCACGCCGGAAGCCGCGACGTCGCCGAGCCCCACGCCGCCCTACCGCAACACCGTCCGCTGGGCCACCGCCAGCGAGCTCGACAACTTCGGCTACGACGTGTACCGCGGCACCAGCGCCGACGGCCCCTTCGAGCGCATCACCCCCGACCCGGTCCCCGGCGCCGGCACCACCGACGAGACCCACCGCTACTCCTTCGCCGACGACGACATCGACCCGCACCAGACCTACTACTACTACGTCGAGAGCATCTCGATCACCGGCCATCGCGAGCGCTTCACGCCTGTCATCGAGGCCAAGCCGAAGCTGCCGCCGCCGAGCCCGTAGCTCGGCCGCCACCACCCGCGGTTCAGCCCACCCCGCTTGACAGCGGCGCGGGGACGCGATGAGAATGAACGCTCAGTTAACGCCGCGATTACGCTGCGCGGCACTCCCTCCTCTTCGCGGACCTGTGGAGATCCCCGCCCCATGGTTCGAGTCCCGCCACCCCTCGCCTCCGTTCGCCGCGCCCTTCCGCACCTCCTCGCCACGCTCGCTCTAGCCTGCGGCGGCAAGCAGCAAGCCCCGCCGCAGATGCCGCCGCCGCAGGTGACGGTGGTGACGCTCAAGTCCGAGGCGGTCACCCTCACCCGCGAGCTCCCCGGCCGCACCACCCCGGTGCTCGAAGCGGAGGTGCGGCCGCAGGTCAACGGCATCGTCGAACGGCGGCTGTTCACCGAGGGCGGTCTCGTCAAGGCCGGCCAGCCGCTCTACGTGCTCGACGACTCGGTCTACCGCGCCGAGTACGAGAACGCCCGCGCCGCCCTCGCCAAGGCGGAGGCGGCGGCGCACGCGGCGCGGCTCTCTGCCCAGCGCGCCGGCGAGCTGCGCAAGATCGACGCCGTCTCCGAGCAGGAGAAGGAGGACGCCATCGCCGCGCAACGCGCCGCCGAGGCCGACGTCGCCGCCGGCCGCGCCATGGTGGAGCGCAACCGCGTCAACCTCCGCTACGCCCGCATCGCCGCGCCGATCTCCGGCCGCGTCGGCATGTCGACGGTCACTCCTGGCGCCCTCGTCACCGCCAACCAGGACGCCCCGCTCGCTACCGTGCAGCAGCTCGACCCCATCTACGTCGACGTCAACCAGTCAAGCGGCGAGTACCTGCGCCTGCGGCGCGAGATCGCGAGCGGCGAGATCGCTGCCGGCGACGCCGGTACGCCGGTCACCATCGTGCTCGAGGACGGCAGCCACTACGCCCACCCCGGCAAACTGCAGGCGACCGACGTCACCGTCGACGAGGGCACCGGCAGCTTCGCGCTGCGCATCCTCGTCCCCAACCCCGAGTACGTGCTGCGCCCCGGCATGTACGTCACCGCCGTGCTCGCCCAGGCCAAGGACGCCGAAGCCATTCTGGCGCCGCAGCAGGGGATCACCCGCGACCCCAAGGGCAACGCCAGCGCCCTCGTCGTCGGCCCCGACGGCAAGGTGGCGCTGCGGCAGGTGAAGGTCTCGCGCACCATCGGCGACAAGTGGCTGGTCGACGAGGGCCTCGTCGCCGGCGACCGCGTCATCGTCGAAGGGCTGCAGAAGGTGCAGCCGGGGATGCCGGCGACCACGATCGAGCTGGGCAGCGCGCCGCCGCCTCCTCCCGGCGGCCAGCAAGCTCCAC